>OJBS01000024.1_pt1 | contig 146403 bp, 112 predicted proteins | sample 1590941 | NCBI WGS metagenome assembly OJBS01 (sample SAMN05416785, study PRJEB24817) | seawater metagenome | isolation source: Sea water | place: Canada:Atlantic | collected 2013-11 | reverse complement strand
TGGCTGTTTTGGGGGTGGCGTGAATCCGGAGAAACCACGCGAGTTCGTGTATGACCATCTACAGCCGGTTCCCGCCGTCTTCCAGGCCATGGACCTCCCCTGGTACGGCGGGCAGATCGAGCGGCAAACGCCAAACTCTATGGCCGTCAGCTACTCGTCTTGGGATGGCATGTCGAAGGAGTGGTTGGTCACCCAGTGGAACGAAGCGCTGGCTGCGGAGGGCTGGATTGAAGACTCTCGGAACCAGACTGGAAATGGCGACACACTGCTGTACTACAGCGTGCCGGCCGGTGGTCAGGGGTCCCTGTCGGTGGACACCCATGCTCACAATGTGTGGTGGGTCACTGTTCGTGTACCAACAGGAGCAGAGCCATGAGCGAGCTAGGTCACAAACCGCCTTGTGTAGAACCCCTTGCATCTCGCAAGGCGCCGGCGAATCCTAGTGTGGGGCCAGCGGCCTCCCGTGTGTCTACATGCGACGAGGAGGAACAGGCGGATGGTAGGAGTGGTGTCAGCAGTAGCTGGCTAGGTACGGCGATTCAGACGTTGTTGGCGGAACCACCGGAAGATGGTGATGCGAGCCCCTTTGTAGCCGCCGCGCGCTCCACGGTAGACTATTCCCCGTTGCCCACCCGGGCGGAGCTCTGGTCGGACCTCACGTTTTGGGATGCAGAGTGGTGGGCACAGAGCGGTCAGGCCAGCCAAGCGTGGCGTCAGAGAGTGGACCCACTCTCAGCACTGATGGCCGCGCCCGATCTTGCCCAAGCACGCCAAGTCCTGGCTGTTCCAGGGTTTCGTGAGCGCATTGCGTCACATCCTGGGTTGATTGCCGCGCTTGCCGGGGGTGAGACAGGCCTGGCTGCGTTCGCGTTGCGGGCGGAGCTTGCCACGGGCGAGCCGGTCTCGGGTGACGTGACGCAGATCCTGCAACAGTGGCTGTCGGCAACGGTGGAGTCGGATGCCACGCCGCTGCTGAACACGCTTCGTGCGCAACCCGAGCTGGCCGTAGAGGTGGCGAAGCACCGCGATGTGATGGCTGTGTTGCGGGCCCGCTTTCCAGATGCAGCAACCGAGGTTGACTCTCTTGCCTCGTCGCAGCTGTCCGGTACGGCAACCCACGACGCGGACGGTTCTGGCGATGGCTGGCTGGCCCGGGTGGCTGACCCCATCGAGCAGATTGCCCAGCAAGTCCTCGCTGCTTCCGCCTCTGGAAGCGACTACGTTGACCCCGGACCGGAAGTGCTCGCGGCGCTGCAGGCCGGTCAACAGCGTCTCTTTGCTTTGGCACAAGAAGAGGGCGCGACGTCCAGCCAGGCTGCGGCACAGACTGGGTTGGCCCAGGAAGCGCTCGGCCAACGACTCCGTGAGTCGCTCGTTCTCCAAGAATTACTGGACCAAGTAGAGGACCTTTATATCCAAAGGCGCATCGCGCAGCTCTTGTGGTTGGAAGTCGATCATGTCTTGACGGTCGCGGGGATGGATGCTGGCCTTGCCTTGGATGGTATTGAGCGATTCCATCGTCTGGGAGGCATGCTTGCGGTTGCGGTCGCGAAAGGCGATGAGTCTGGAGCCAAGGCCGTTTCACTGGTCGGTCGCGACGAGTACCTTGCTGCGAGTCAAATATCTGCCCACCCCGAGCACCTTCCCGCCGTCGTGCAAGAGGCTGTAAAAGCTGGATATGCGTCGATAGGTGGGGACCTAGCGTTCGGCCTCGCGGCGTTTGAAGGCGGAGACATAATTGCTCAACGCCTTTCATTCGACTCCCTTGCCATCGCTCAAAAATCTACCGACGACACCCGGGACAACCGGGTCGTGCAAGCGGACTGGGATCTGAACGACCGACTCTCCGACCTGTTCCAGGCCGTTCATTCGGGTGACGCTGAGATTGCTGCTCGCGCAGCTTCCGTGGGTTCGCAAGGCTTGATGCTCCCCGCACAGATCCTCGCCCCTGACGACCGTCTCGGCCTAGTACAGCGCCGCTACCTCGAAAACCATGGCATTGCCTTAGGCGCTCACATCGAGCGCTCGCAGATGGGCCCACAGGTGAAGACACAGCTCTCAGCTGCCTTAAGCGTCAGCACTTCCGGTGCGGTGTGCACCGATGCCGAGCCTCTGCCCGAGCGCAGTGTACTTCAGCCCGAGTTCTTCGAGCTGGACGGCCAGCCCATCGCAGGCCTCGACCCGGAGGCGCCGGAGTTCATACGGACCGGCGTTGCGACAGAGGCTCATGTGGCCCATCTGTCCAAGATTATCCGCGATATGCGGGCAAACCCAAATGTTGAAATTGCAGCCTACGACACGCACAAGTATCTCACCGAATACCTATCTGGCCTGACTCCGTCTGGCGGCAAGCAGCTTGTGCTGGATGCCTTTGAGCAGACCAATGGCGCTCGTCTGACGTACTACCTACAGACCATGCGTCTAGACGGTCAGCTCGACGACCGCACCGCGTCGGCCGCGGACCGGCTGATAGATAGCGACGGGCTGCATCCGGTCAGCGCCGAGCTTCGCGGCTTAGCTGACGCCAATCAGTGGGATGAGGTGCTGGAGGTGGCGAATGCACCGGCCTTTGCTTCGGCTCGCGCTGCAGTCCTCGCAGATGGTGAGACGTTGGCGTATCTCCGTGCCAAGGCACCGAACACGCATGCGTGGGACCTTTTCTATCGCTCGGCTACGGGTGAGCTGCGAGACGCAGAGCTCATCAACCGCGACGGTGGTGTTGTCTACGACATCCTCAACAGTGGTTGGCTCCCCAACATTGACCCGGTGGGGTTGATCTAGGACGGCATTGAGTGGGCCAGCGGCACGGATGAAGATGACATCCGTGCGCAATTCGATGGCGAGGCCGAGCGTTCATGGAACCCCGACCGCCTGTGGAGTGCGGCGTGGACCGGCGATGAGTCCGAGCGCATGACGATTGACACCGAAGAGCTACTCAAGCTGCGGGACAGCGGGCTGGAGGGAGACGCGCTGGAACAACGCCGGCTGGAGCGCGTGACGGACGCAGACGTGCAACATCGATTGGGCAGTCGTCATGGCGAGCGGGACGAGCGCTACCTCGAAGAGATGAAGCTGCTAGGCCGCGAGAAGGAAGGAAAGGCTGTCGAGGCACAGACCCATTGGTGGGGCAGTGTGTCCGACGCACATGCGGCCATCGTGAGTATGGACGATGAAGAACGCAAGGCTGCCATGGGCAACCCGATGTTCTTGCAGAACATCGAACAGATGACCGAGGGCAATCCGGTTCAGCGTCAGCGGCTATTGGACGTGTTGCACAATGGCAAAGATGGAGCTTGGCATGACCAACTCCTCGATGCCGAGGGGCACGAGATGGGCATGGTCGCGTCGCTCTCCCGCGAACCTTGGAAGGCGGTTGAGGCGCTCACGAAGGTGTCGTGGGAAGAGCGTGCGTTGCTCGCGCCTGAAAACCGCGACCGCTTCAGGGCTGCTGCGGGTCCAGACGAGGCCGCACTTAAGCGCGTAGAGGCGTTGTTGTCGTCAGCAGATGGGAGCATTGCCGGAGATGGAAACGCCGCTCGCGATGTCTTCGTGGCCGAGCAGACCGCGGCCTTGACGGTTGCCCTCGCGTCCGGGGCGGATGCCGAAGTGGCCACGTCACTCGTGCGCTTCTCGGAGGCCGTCGCATCGCAGCGAGACTCGGAACACGTGGCGCTCTCGGTGGACGGCTGGCCGATCGGGGACCTCGCCGGGCACATGCGACCGGCTGTACATGAGCAGTCCGTTGTCCGGTATCGCGGGATGAGCAGCATCGAGACTGCAGGCAGCATCGACTACATGCAGTTGTTCGACAAGGCTGTTCGGGGTGTTGCTGGCCTGGCCGTTGAGGTGCTCTACCGAACGGGGGCGGAAGACGCCGATGCCTTGGTCTCGTTGGTCAAGGCCGCGTCAGACCAAACGGTTGCGCGGGAATGGGCCTCTCTGGTGCTGCCCCAGCGCGACGGAGGACCGTCACTACGCTCCGTGTACGCCACGTACCGCGTGGCGCGAGAGGCGGCTGAGTCCAAGCCACCAGGCAGCTCTGAGGCTGTCGCCGCTCAGCAAGCTCTAGTGGCCCTTCAAGCAACTCGCGTCGACCTGGCTGCCGGCGCGTTGAGTATCGACCTGTTGGACCGGCAGGGCTTCGGCGTTGGCAACTACCACGAGGACTTGGAGTCGTTGTCCTTCGAAGCCTGGGAGAAGGGGCGCAAGGCGGTGCGCGAGCGCATTGGAAAGCTCCCGGCAGAGGTGGTGCACAGTGTGGTTGGTGTCTCCTCTGAAGACGTGGGTGTCGTGTGGACGCCACAGATGCGTATGGGAGTCGTCACCGCGGAGACGGCGGACCAGATGAGCACGTCGCTCTCCGAGACGTCGCTTCTGTTTGAACAGCTGACGTCGGCAGACAATGATGCGGCTCTGCACTACGCAGTCTTCGCTCAGCAAGCTGAGCAGGGCGTGCAAACTGAAGCAGACCTGGGCAAGATGCGTGAATTAGCCGCGGCTGCCCAGGGTACCCTCGGCGAGTATGACGCGGCTCGCAAGGTAGCGGCTGACCTCACCAGCTTGGCGGCAACCCTCATGGTAACCGCAGTAACGGCCGCGCTGACGGGTCCAGGAGCGGGGCCGGCGTTGGCCTCCGCCATCTCGCTCGGGTCAAGCGCCCTGAGTGGCCTGGCCTCCATCGCCATCAAGGAGTCTGTACAGGGTTCCCGCTACGATGCGGAAGACGGCCTGAAGACGTTGGTCATCGACCTAGCCAAAGAAGCCGTCTCTCTCGGTACCAGCGAAGTGTTCACCGCCATGAAGGCCACACGAGCATTCTCGGAGGTACCGTTCGGCAACATCCCGCGCTTCCTGCACAAGGCGCAGACTGCCGCGGAAGGCACGTTTGGTGAGCCTGCGACCGCTATTGCCCTCGCTGGGCTGGCTGTGCCTTGGGAGGGCGTGAAGGCGTCTGCTTGGGCGGGTGTTGAGGAGGGTGTGGCAGGCCGTGGATGGTCTGCTGGTGTTGACCGCGGCATGTTGGTTCTCTCGGGCAAGCTTCAGGCCCTTCCCGAAGAGACGGTCCGTGCGATGCTCGAAGAAGTAGCCAGTCAGCTGGCAGAAGGCGCTGTTGGCGAGGAAGACGCAGCCAACCCCAGTGCTACGCAGCTTACAGGCATTGATGCTGCGAAGGAGACCGAGCAGGCGTCTCGCGAGGCGCTTGCCGACCTCATCCGCGCGAAGCTCGACGGGGTCCCGGGCGAGGTGTTCAACAGCGGACTGAAGACCTTGATCAGTGACGGTACACATCTGGCACTAGATGAACTCATGGACACGGCCCGGACCGGCGAGCACAGCCTGACCGAAGAAGAGGTCATGGGTGTGTTCGGCTCAACACTGAAGGCCATGGCCAAGACCACAGCATCAGAGACCGGCAAGGCGGTCGGGGGCGGCGCACGAGCTCACCGTGCCCAAGAGCGTGCAGCCACCGCTCGGGGGCTTGCGGGCGAGCAACTTGGAACGGATGGGCGAGACGCCGCCTTTGTCACGTGGCTGAGCACCAACAACCTGCCCATCGGCGGAATGGAGGACATCTTCGAGGCGCGTGAGACCTTCAACGCTACGGTGTGGGACGTGGCGGAGGGGCGCATCGAAGCGCAGCGGCCGGACGACGATAACCTTCAGTTCGTCCACTATCGTCTCTGGGTGATGTCCGACCCTACCAAGATCCTGGAGCGCGCCACAGGCACCTCGTACGAACAATACAACGCTCGCGTGGCCACGGTAGAGACGGACTTGCTGGAGCAACAGAGCAGCGCTGGCTATCGCGCCCTCAGTGAGGACGAGCAGGCGTGGTTCCACGAGGCCGCGAACCGTCCATGGCTGCTGACGGATCTGGCGAAAGCGGGTGGTGATGTTGTTATTTCCATAGACACTGACGACGGCCGTGAGCGTTTTCGGCAGAGCATTGGTCCGGCGCGCGAGGCGTTGGAACGTAGCTGGGTCGAGCAGTGGGCCGCAGATGTTGGGGGGCCTCGGGCAGAGTTCGCCCGTGAACATGCTGACTACGTTGTCGGTAGGCTGAACGCGGTACCGGGGCAGGAAGTCCAGGGGTATCGGTTGATTTCCGCGCGAGTAGCCGATGCCCAGCGGGTAGTGGCGATGGCGGAGCAGGCCGGTCTGCATGCGGAGGAAGAGTCGTCGTCGCAATAGACCGCAGCTCATCTAGCGATTGCAGAGTTGGCTGAATCGTCGCATAGGACCGAGCGCGTCTACACCCAAGCAGACCGTGAGACCCTCGGCACGCCAACCCGAACCCCCTCAGTTCGCCTGACTCATCAAAAACTCCCTCAGCGCCTCCAGCTCCGTCTCCTCATCCTCCAACCTCTCCAACTCCCCCTCCATAAACGCCACCCGCTCCTCCGCAGCCTCAATCAGCCACGCCGCATCCTCAATGCCGTCCGCAGCAATCGTCAACCGGTCCAGCTCACCCTGCGCTTGGTCCACTTGGTACGCTGTCATGCGGGTGAGAATCGTCAGTCCTTGCTCAATGTCGGCGTCTGTCAGCGGCTCTAGGTCCGCGTCGAGCTCAATCGTCACCGACTCGGTTGCTGTCACGGGCACCTTGGTCGACATCTGCAGCCCATCGCGACCGCCTACAATCCTTGCGGTACAGGTCTGACCTGCGGGAACTTGTACAGTGACAACGCCGTCTTCATCGGTCTGGACAGCCTCTCCGATGGGGCAGCCTGCGACGGTGTGAATCCCGCCGTCAATGACCTCGAAGGTCACCGCTACATCTGCGGGTTCTGCCCACTGACAGTGACCGTCGGCCCAGGAGATGTCGCCGAGCCAGCGTCCAAGCCACCGTGCGGGTTCGTTTCCTGGGTTGTTTGAACTCCACACCAGTGTCTCACCATTACGCACCAAAACGTCCGCTTCACCTGCATTGTAGCGGCCTTGGGCGATTCCTTCGGGAGCCGCGCAGACGTGGTGGGCCTTTGTTGGGAAGACGTCGGCGAGGGCGTGTCTTGGGCCGGGACTTGGAGCGACAGGTTGGGGGGCGACGCCTTGGGGGGCTTCGGCCCGGCCTCCCGTGCTTCCAATGCTTGGACTTCGCAATCCAGGCGCTTGCGGACTGTTGGCAGACGTTGTGTCGGGGCCTGAGGACGGCCAGAACAACCAGACAGCGAGAGCGGCCATGCCAACCATGCCGGCGGAGATGGAGATGCGTTTGACCATGGGTGTGACGCTCCAGGGGTGACCAGTGGTGGCCTTGTGAACTGTAGCACTCCGCACCAAGCTGGCTTCGCAGACCGGGCCGCTGCTGCGGTATCAAGCGGCCGCAAGCGGGCTCAACAACCAGGTTGGGCGGTCGCGTGTTCGTTCGGGGCGTGGGTATAGCGACCGCCTAGCCCCCGGACCCCCATGTCTTCTGCGACGACCACTTCAACGCCGTTCGCTACGTAGGCGAGGGGGAGTGTGTAGACGTCGACTGTGCGTGGCCCATCGCCACGGAGACCTGTGACTTTGACTGTTGGGAGGGCCGGTGTATTGCCGAAGAGCCCTGTGAAGAAGTGTTCTGCCAGGAGCCGCCTTCGGACGTCTGTGCGGACGCGACCACCCGACGCACATTCGAGGACATTGGCCAGTGCAACGACAGCACCGGTGACTGCGAGTACGAAGCAACCGACCTGAGCTGTGAGTACGGCTGCGACGATGGCTTGTGCAGCCCCGACCCCTCTACCGACAGCGTCTTTGGGTACTGGGGGCATCGGTTCACTGGTTGCGGATGTCGCCGTCGCCCCGGAGTTCCCGCGGTCTTTCTACAGCGCTGACCTGACCACAAGTGGCGACGGGACCGCCTTCCTGGCGTTCTACGACCTAGATGCCGACCGCGCGCACTGGGCTGCGAGTCGGGATGGTGAACGCTGGTCGCGTGGAGTCCTACCCGCGCTGTACGACAACACCATTGCAGGTGGAAACGGACTTGTTGCCGTTGCACGTCGGCCAGATGGCGGGCTCGGGTTTTTCGTCTTGCCGACCGACCCGGGCATGGGTGACGCTGCTCTGATTGAGATGCGCTGAGAAGAGGCAGAGCGTGTGTGGAGTGGATGACCTGTCACAACCGGTGGGTCATATGACGCACAGACTGGGCGACATCCCACGTAGCAGCGGTGTTCGCGATGGCCGAGAGCCTCGGCAGCGAGGCTCTTTGGCGGCACAGGTTGGTCCGAATCTTGCAGGGTCGTGGCCGGAGGAACGATGGAGAACAAGGCCGGAGTCATACCCGAAGCCCTTCAGACTGGGCCATCACTGACGCTGACTCGCTTTCCGGCGCCGCATAAATGGGCGACGCGCGGAGAGTATGGCGAGATGGCGTGGGAGGATGTCTTGCTGGCCGTGGTTCAACCCGAGCTGTGGCCTGGGTCAGGAACGGTCAAGGTCGCTTCTGACCGACTACCTGCCTGGACGTTCGCTCGCTTTCGCGACGATTCTCGCGTAGTCACCCGCGACGAGGCCTTGTCGGCACGCGAGACAAAGGCCCGCTTGATCGAAGTGAACGGCCTGGTGCTTGAGTATATTGATGAGCCAGCCGCAGACGGTGAGCACATTGAGCAGTGGTGGAAGAAGAACGCGTTCATTGGCTACACTTCGAGCTTTCACGACCAACCCTATGAAGGGCGTCCAGCTGGGCCGCGCTGGCGTGTATTGTTGCCGTTTTCCGCGGCGGTACCCCCAGACGTTGCCGTGCAAGTTGCTCGCTGGGCACGGCATCCTCGCCATGCGGCGGGCATTATTGATGCCGAGACAGAACACAACTGGCGGGCAGCTCCGGTTCCGGCCATCGCGCCCGGTGGCTTTCGCTGGGTTGCCGGCAATGCGGGGCTCTTGGACCCGTACGCGGCGGTCAAAGAGCTGGTCAACTGGCAGGAACTAGACGTGCGGGCTCGGGCCGAGCGCGCCCTGGATGGAACAGAGTTTCAAACTGCCGCCAAGCGGCTCCTTCAGCGACGCAACACGCCGAAGCTGCATCCGTTGTTTCCTGTCCCAGCGCTCCCGCAGCTGGAAGCTGTGCTTGGCGAACTGTGGCCAGGGAGGGTGGTGGCGTTGCTCGGTACGGGTGGCTCGGGTCGAACCAGCCTGGCCCTTCAGTTCGCCCACGCCGCTGCCACCAAGAAGCTACCGGTGTTGTTGGTCTTGACCCGCATGGGCGGCGATGAAGCGGTGGCTCGACTGTTGGCCCCGAGCATCAAGCTGCCTGCCAGTCAGCTACTGGGCGGGGCAGACGACCTTGCGGACCCTGCCATCGCCGCGTTGAGCGAGCAGTGCAGCTCGCTACATCTGTGGGCACCTTCAGCCAACGAGCGCACCCTGGACGACCTCATGGAGAAGGTGCAAGCGTTGTCGGAGACGCACGGTGGTGTGCCGCCTCTTGTGGTGGTGGACGGCGTAGAGGGCTGGTCCGTCGCGGCCCCCGTCAAGGGTGCTCGCAGCCTCACGAGCAGCCTGCGCGACGCCTCCCACGCGGGCACACTCACCGATGACTGGCCCGGTGCTGCCGTCCTGTTTGTCGGCAGTCTCGCAGGACCGCCACTGACCCCCAGCCGGCTAGCCGAGAAGTGGAACAACGGTGGCATTGACCTGGGCCCTCTTGAGCCTGACGCAGCGGCGGTGGTTCTCGTTGCGGTTCGCGGAACCAAGGCATGCGCTGTGGTGGCGAAGAATCGCGATGGGCGAACGGGCCTAGTGCCGCTGGCGTTCGACACGGAGACGGGCGTGTTTACGTCGTCCTAGCGATGGCTCGACCACTACCCCGGGTCCGAGCAGTTGCTGGGATGGCATTGGCCAACCTTGGCCAATGAAGGTGTACAGAGCGGACCCAACCTCTGGTGAACATCACCGGTAGGGCACCGGCACAGACATGCACCCAGAACGTCAGCGACTGCGGTATTGTGCATCGACTTGGACGATGCCGCGATGGGAGCCGCTAGCTTGGATGACACACCACAGTTTCCGTTCACCGGCACCGGCGGTGACCACGAGTTGGTCAATACGCCAGCCCTGTTGGCGCTGCGGATTTCTCAGGGTTTCCAGTTGAAGGCGCTGGCAGTTGTTTGGATGGTCATGTGGTTGTTTTTCGCCGCGCTGTGTGTGGTGGGTGTCGCATGGTTCCTTGTCTTCGTGCCGCTCATCATCGCTGCTGTTGGCCCGTACTGGGTCTGGAACAGGCGGTCCGACCTCGTCGTCACGTTGTCGTCGGAGTGGTTCTGCATTTACTACCCGACCGGAGAGCTGCTGCAGGTGCCTACACGCCACATTCTGGCGTTTGAGAACGTTCCGTTGGTTGTCGGCCAGTACGAGGAAGACGACAGCACTGGCGGCTATGTGGAAGCGCTCGAAGCGCCCACGGAGGCTCATCCCACACTGTCCTTTGGCCTACTGCCGGTCCGCGACACCAACCCCAGCTTTGGCCACGGCTTGGACGAGGGTGACCGGGCCATCTTTGCCACGGCCTTCAACGATTGGCTGGTCCGGTTGCGCGGTGAGGTGTCATCGTCCCATTCGTAGAACGAGGCCCCGTTGCCATCGGCGCCGTAGCGTCGAATCGATGGACCGTCGTTTGCGAGGGTGCTGCCGAACACACAAGCCTCACTGTCACGTTGAGTGTGGCTACGACGTTGGGAGCGTTGCCCTACGCTCTCGGATTCGACGCAGTAGCTCCGTAGCTGCCGGCATCTCGACGCCGTGTTCAGAACCGCTCTTCAGGTGTGCGTCAGCGAGAAACACAGTCTGGTCCGCTACCTTTTGGTAGTGGTATGCGAAGAACTGCTCGAGCGAGAAGGGCACGAGCCACCGTGAGGCGACCAAGACCGCACGCAGAGCCATTGGACGAATGAATCGCAGTGCGAACGGGCGCTTCTGACCCGTCACCCGCTCGGCCAGTGCCCACGATTCGCGCATGGAGGCCACGGCGAGCGGCAGCAGTTCTGGGTCTTGTCGCAGCGTGCTGAACGACCAATCGCCACACTCCAGCGCGTGGATGGTCTGGGTCAGGATGGGACTGGCGAAGGCTGCGTCAACGCGCACATTCGGCACGCGCTTTACGGGCATGCCGCCGCGCAACAATGTGTCCACTACCGGCGTCATCACAGTGTCCGGGCCCGACATCGCAATCTTCGACAGTGGCGGTAGCCAGTATGCAATGCCCGGTTCAACGTCGGTCCCGCCGGGCAGGGGAGCGGTGAAGCTGATGATGGCGAGCATCACCCAGCCAATGTCCGCACCGGGGCAGTGTTTCGCGATGAGGTCGGCGTCATCGACTGAGCCCGACAGGCCAAGGATTCCGGCGTGGCCACGGTCGCGTCCCAGGCGTTCGAGCCAGTCACCCTTGCGCAGTGCTGTGGCCGAGACTGCCAGCGCAATCACGTCGAAGGACGTCTGCAAGGCGCTGTCTTGGTCCACGTGAATGGTCGCGGTCAGCCGGTCAGCTGTGGTCTGGTGGCGCTTGTCATTCAGCGGGTACAGCGGCAGTCCGGCTTCGGCTTGGGCCTGTTGCCGCGGACGAACCAGAAGGTGAACGTCCGCTCCACCACGTTGGAAGTGTCGAGCGAATGCCTGGCCGATTGCACCAGCGCCAATAATGAGAATGCGCATGCGACGTGTGTAACGCGATGGCCTGCCTGGATGGCGCGGTCGCGAATACCGGCGCTTAGGTCCCCAAGAGTAAGTCCTGCAGGGCATCGAGCGTCAGACTGGACGACGAGTCGGAGTCGGACAGCAACGCGTCCATCAGCTCACGTTTCTCCGCCTGCATGGCCAAGATTTTCTCTTCCACGGTGTCTGCCGCAATGAGACGGTACACCGTCACCGGCTTGTCTTGGCCGATTCGGTGGGCGCGGTCTGTGGCTTGGTCTTCCGCCGCTGGGTTCCACCACGGGTCCATGTGAAACACGTACGACGCGGCTGTGAGGTTCAGACCGGTACCGCCCGCTTTGGTCGACAGTAGAAAGACGTCCGCTTTACCGTCTTGGAACTGTGCAACCGCCTCTGCGCGCGCCTCTGCGGACGTGGCCCCCGTCAGCCAGGCCACGCGAAATCCCCGCTCCACAAGGGTGTCTCGGGCCAAGGCGAGGTGCCGTACGAAGGTGCTGAAGACCAGTGCTTTGTCGCCGGATTCACGCAGGTCTTCGAGGCGTCTGACCAAGTGTTGGACCTTGCCCCCGACCACCGGGCTTGTGGGGTCGGACAGTCTTGGGTCGGCCGCCATCTGGCGTAGGCGGGTGAGCTCCGCGAGAACCTTGAACCGCGCGGTCTTTGGGTCTGCCTCGGCAATACGGGCCAACGCGAGGACGCGACTTCGTTCGTACAGTGCGCGATGCTCGGCGGTCAGCTGCACACGGTGCACGACCTCGGTCCGGTCAGGCAGTTCCGGGGCCACAACGGCCTTCGTGCGACGCAGCATGAAGGGGGAGACCACTCGCGCCAAGGCATGACGCCGGTCTTTGTCTCCAGCATCGATCGGTTTTGCCCAGCGCTCTCGGAACGCCGCGTGGCTGCCGAGCAGTCCGCGGGCAGAGCAGGCGAAGAGGCTCCACAGGTCGTTCACATGGTTCTCAACGGGGGTGCCGGACAGGGCCAAGCGAAAGTCCGCGTTGAGTGCGATGGCGGCCTTTGCCCTCTGGCTGGCGGGGTTCTTGAGCGCTTGGGCTTCGTCAAAGATGACGGTCGCGAACCGCGTCTTGGCGAGCACATCCGCGTCGCGCACCATGATGCCGTACGACGTCACGAGGACCTGCCCCTCCGTCAGGGCGTCGAGCGTACTGTCTCGGTCGCTGCCACGGTATGACAGGGCTTCCAGTGTGGGGGCGAAGCGCTCAAGCTCGGCCAACCAGTTGAATCCGACACTGGTTGGCGCCACGACCAACGCGGGGCCATCACCCGCGCGTCGCAGCAACAGAGCGATGCTCTGAATCGTCTTTCCAAGTCCCATATCATCCGCGAGGACGGCTCCGGGTGCCCAGTGAGCCAGGCGCGCCATCCACTGAAAGCCGTCGCTCTGGTAGCTACGGAGGGTGCCGTTGAGTGATCTGGGAACGAATGGGTTTAGGGTTGCCGACTCGCGAACACGTTCTGCGAGGGTGAGCCATTCGTCGATACCGTCCACGCTAGCGCCTGCGTCGGACATGGCCTCCAGCAGGGGCACGTGAACGGCAGAAAGGGCGACCTGCCCCCGGTTGCGTGTGGCGTTCAAGCCGGAGATGGCGTCTTTGAGGGTCTGGTTCAAGCGAACGTAGCCACTGCCGGTGGATACCCAGTCGCGACCGTCGTCAACCGCGGCGAGCAGTACATCCAGCTCCACGTCTCCGAGTGACGATGACGCACGTCCTCCCACGGTGAACCAGCCGCGGTCTTTGCGGACCTGAACCGTCATGCTGGACGGTGCAAGCGTGCCGGTGCGCGGCAGGGACCCGTCTAGCTCGAGCCGATGTTGGGTCTCGGCCAGGCCTTGAACGGCGCTGAGTGCGGCATCCAAGTCGTCCAACAACCACGTGAATGGCTCGGTCTCAGCAGATAGGCCCAGGGTCTGCGCAAAGGCGTTGGCTGTCGTCACTTCTGCGGAAAGGTCTCGCTGGACGTAGACCGGCTGTCCATCGCGCACGGTGTGCAGGGTTGTGGGACCCGTGCCTGGAAGGTGAGTGGACGTCTCGGGGAGCGGGCGCACGCCGAGCGCCAAGCGCAGACCGCCATCAAAGCGGGCCCGTACAACGAGGCGGTCGTCGCCGTCTACAGGCTCACCGCGCAGCTGCTCGCCTAGGGTGACGTTGACCAGAGCATTGAGGCCGTCCAACCGGGCCAGGAGTGGTGCGGCAGCGTCATCGGTCACGGTGTCGAAGTGCTCGGCCATCACCGCAATCACTGCACGTAGCTCTGGTGCACACGGGATGACCAATAGTCCGGTTTGATCATGGAGAAGTAGACCGTCAGCAGTCTTGCTTGCGGAGAGCGCTGCCAGATGGATTCTTGCCGTTGGCTGTAGGGTACCGTTCAGGGTCCAGCGAGCGTGAATGGCGCCGTGTTGTCTGTCGAGAGTCAGGCCCAGGACCGCCCGTCGAACCGAGATTGGCGGCTCTCCTTTGGCGGAGTGCAAGACGACACGCGGGTGGCCAATCAGCGCTTCTGCGATGGCGTAGGCGGAGCCTCGCGCTGACGTCGACCGGTGGAGCGCGCGCAGGATGGTGCGGTCTTGTGCGGTGGCGATAGTGTCAAACACGGCGCTGTAGCTTCGTTCCTGGCGTGCACGATACCGACCATCTTTGGTGAGTATGGCACTGCCGGCCTCAATGGTGATGGTGCTGTCTGTAGTCTCCACGCGAAACACAACCACCCGGCCGTCGTCCGCTGGCGTGCGAGACAGGTGAGCGTCCATGTGGTGCAATGCGCGATGCCACTCGGGCAGGTTCATCGCGTGACGTGCCGCAGCCGCGTCGGGTGTGTCCGACACGATGCTCAGCGCAATCTGAAGCAGGGCATCTGCCGCGACGACTTGGTAGTAGGGGTCTGTTGCATCGTATCGGTATGCGGATGGAAGCGTGCCATCCCACGAGTCCGTGAGTGAGCAGCTCCACTCCGCGACCGTGGCGCGAAGTGCAGTCGGGTCTATGCGCACCTCCGTGTCGACTACCGCACCGACCTCGCCAGACGCGCTCTGATGGTCCAGAATGGCGAGCGCTTTGCGCATCCACGCACCCACGTTGTCGTCTGTGAGTGCGCCTGCAATCGCGGCCCGGTGCTCTGTGTAGGCGGTGACCCAACTGTCCCGTGCCTCGGCGCACCTGAGCAGCCCCTCAGCGACTCGCTGGCGCAGACCCTTGTTCAGCGGACTGGGGTAATCGATGGTGCGGAGAAGGGTCTGGAGGGTCCATCCGGGGTGGGAATAGCGCTTCAGAGTGTGCTGCTCGCCCGGGGTCTTGCTGGTCAGGTTCAGGGCCTTTGGTGGGGCGCCCAAGGCCCAGACCAAGCCGTTCTCGACGGCCCACTCTTGGAGGCTGCTGATGGGGGCAGTCGCCAAGAAGGCCAGGCCCTGTTTGCCGTGTTCCGTCGGTGGGGTGTCGAGCATGGCGAGTGCGAACCGTCGCACAGCGCTCTTGATTTCCCGCTTGGTGTTCTTCGCCCAAAGCGCATGGTAGAGCGTCAGATCCGCGTAGTGTCGCTGACGGACATCGATAAACAGATGGCGGTCTTGCGCGTCGAACCCACTCTGCGGAAGGTCCACCAGCTCCATTGGCAGAAGGTGTGCGTGCGGGCCTTGTTCGAGTGCGGCAATGAGCTCGGAGTCGGTCATGTCTGCCTGTATCGCAGTACGCCACGTCTCTACCCATCGAGTAGGGTGGCACCCAGTCGGAGGTTGCTAGTGCGGGTCCCGTTTGTATTGTGTGTGCTGTCTGCGTGTTCGTATCCGCAAGAGAAGGCATCGGAGCCAGTGGTGGAACCCGAGGGGGTTGTTGCTGCGGTCCCGTCAAGCCCCGCAGTTGCGGCCGCACCGGAGCTTCCGACGGACCCGACCTGGCCCTTGAACCCAGACGTCGACTACCCCATCACGCGGGCGGATGACCCCGCTCTCGCCTACCTGATGGAGGAGCCAAACCGTGGCCCTTGGCTGACCGAGGAACTGGACAATACGCCAGAAACCGCCACGGTTACGCGTCACGTTCACTGCGAAGTCGTCCCCCCAACCCTTCACTGTTCGCCGGCTGTTGCACTGGCCGAAGCAGACCCATCGGATGTCCCCACCGTCTGGACCGTCGCCCGACTAGACGGCGTCATTCAAGCGGCACATCGCGACTGCCTTGGTGACGACGACCCTGCATCGTGGTTGTGGGTGTATGACCCAACGGGGCGTCTTCAGCGCGTGTCCACCCTAGATGCGCGCGCGGAACTTCAGGTTGCGCATACCTTTAATGACGACGCTACCCTGTACCGCGCGAGACGCCGCAGCGGAGCGAACGCTCTTGATGGCTGTGGTATCTGGCGTGTTGAGACGGACCGGGTTGGGCAGATCACCCAGGAGACCTGCTTGAGCTGGGGGAACAAGCCCTTGGCGGACAGCGAGGGCATTGTGAGTCGTCAGCACCGTTATGGGGACCATGGATTCGTTGCCGAGACGCGCTTCTTGGATGCGTCCAATGACTCTGCTGCGGCCTACTCGGGGGCCACCGCAGTCCGCTTCGAACGCGACGAGTTTGGTCGCGTCCTCGAGCTGACAAATCTTGGAGCGGACGGACTCCCCGTGGTGTCGGCCGTGGATGGCTGTGCGGGTTGGCGAACCACCTACACATCTGGTGGACGCATAGCCGCGCGGTCCTGCTTGTTGGTCAGCGGTACGCCGAAACGCGATGCAAACAACGTGGCCATCACACGGTACCAGTACGACTCGGCTGGGAACCGGGCAGCCGAATTGTACTTTGGCATGTCTGAAGAATCCACCACCGACAGATACGGCGTTCACTCACGGTTGTTCTCAACGGACACCAAACGTCGATTGACTCGCGAGAGCTGTTTTGCGAAAGACGGCTCCCCCCATGCCTGCGAGCCTCATGGATCGACATCTATTCGTTACCGCTACGACTCCATGCAGGGGCCGAACCATCACCAGGATTTCCTCACGTCCAATGGGTCGTGGTCAACCGACCCGAGGTACGGCGTGGCGTCCCTTCATTTTCGGTACGACCCCCAGGGTCGAGAGACGCGAATCCAGTGCTTGAACCAGCAAGGTGAGCCGACACAATGCGGGGGTACCGGTTTTTCTCGGATGGAAGACCGATTCGATGAGACAGGAAGTGAGGTCTCGTCGGTCTTCTTTGACGAAGCCGGCGAGCGAACGTCGAACGTGGACACGTGGGAGCGTAGGTATGTTTATGACCCGTACGACCGGCTCATCGAAGCACGCACGATTCCCAAGCCGGGTACCGAACCCGAATTTGCGGCGCGGAGGTTGGTCTACGACGAGGCGGGCAGGCTGTCCGCGGTATTGTTGTTTGATAGCCAGATGGCACCCGCTTGGTACGCGAACTGCTTCACCCAGATCAACTGCCCCGCCAGTGCGTGGCATGCCGTACGCATTGTCCGAGATGATGCCGGGAACGCGACGGCAAACATCTACTACGACGCCGACGGACACCGTGTTTCCGAGCTCACGTGTGATGAGGGGAGGTGTTGGGAGTAGGTGGGTACGGCGTGAGCCTGAACGACTCTGGCGGCGCACGCTCGGGCGGCTCACACGATCCTGCCGCCGTGAATGTGCGCACCAGGCGTAGCATTCAATAAGGTCCGCCCAGCAACCGAGACCCGCCACGAGAGGCGTCGTACTCTCCGCAAGTAGCCGTCTACCGAACGAGCATCTGTTGCTGGTGCGCAAACCCTTGGTACGTCCCGATTAAACCGGGGCGAGCCGTGGTCCCGTTGTCGTATCCGAAGAGTCCGGAGTCAGACGCACACCCGGAGAAGTTGTGGTAATTCCAGTAGCTTGTGTAGTCGGCGTGGCAGCCACCTGTCTCGCCCCAGCCATCGAAGTTGGGCGGCTGGTTGTCCCAGCTGTAGATGCTGTTGCAGGCTGAGCCCACCAGGTCGGTGCACGAAGCGCTGGAGGTGGTGTTGGCGACATGGTCGTAGTCGAAGTCGGCGTACAGGAGCTTGCGGAGGACAACACCAGATGAGTTTCGGTTGATGCGGAGCAGCTCGGTCGTTCCATCCGTGAGGAAGCCGAACAGCGCTAGGGGCTCGTAGAAGTCGCCATCGCTCGTCCATTCGTGTGCGGCCCATTCGGCGAAGGTACCCTCGGTTCCAACTCCGATATTGGGGGGCGGAGTCGTGTAGGTTTGGTCGGTGACGGATGCAACAATGGTCCAGCCGCCGCCGTCCGTCGTCATGTCGCAGTGCACGTCGAATGCGGCATCTCCGCCGGGTCCGTCTGGGTCTACCGAGTAGATACCATCCGTTGAGCTTGGGTCTGAGGTCTTGATGGTCAGGCAGCTCGTTGTGTCGGTGCACCCTTCAAGTGGCCATGTTCCTGCGCTCAATACTGTTGAGCCCGATGGAAGCGTGGCTCCCGAGCAGACTTCGCCGCCACTTCCGACCCGGCTACCTGCCTCGACAGTGGCTCCGGAACGCACCGTAGCGTTGGCGCCGACGTGTCCAAAGACGGTGGCACCCGCCTCGATGACGGCTCCGCGTCCAACGCGTCCGCCGTCCTCAATGGCCGCTCCCGCCCCGATGTCCGCGCTCTTGCGAACGCGGGCGCCCAGCTCGACACGCGAGCCAGCCGCCAGAGTTGCTTCCGGTCCGATAATGCCGCCGATGGATACGCCGTTTCCGGAATTGGCCCCATCCAAGACAGTGACACCGCGTGAGACAACAGCGTTGTCACCAATCGTGGTGTGGTCACCGAGGTCCACTAGGTTGCCGACGACTGCGTCCGCACCAATGTTCACGTCCGCTCCCACTTGGGCTGCGTACCCAATGCTGGCTCCCGCTGCGATGGTGAGGCGTGCGTCCGCGACAACCGCTCGGCCAATGGTGACGTCTGCACCCAAGACGTGGTCCGACCCGAGCTGAGCCCCACGGCCAATGATGGTTCCCGCTCCGATGGGCAGGGGATTGCTCGTATGTGCCACTCGTCCAGCAAGGCTTGCCCGGCGTGCCACAACAACGTTGGCGCCAACGGCGACCTGGGGGCCGACAGAGGCTCCATCGAGAATTGAGGTGTTGGCGCCGACCGTGCTTGACCCATCAACACTGGCGTCAACGGAAACGCATGCGGCGTTGCCTGCGAACTCATCCTGGCATCCGTCACCATTCGAATCGGCGGCGAAGGCCACCGCACCGGTACACATCCACACCAAGAAGCTTCGTCTGACCATGCGTTCTCCCCGAACCTGCTGTTCGGGCGCAGACTACTCGATTTTCGGTGTTTTGGGAAGCGTTCTCAGCCGGTGCGACTTCGGGCATATTTGCTGCGCCCAAGACACGAAAACCCTGGGAAGTACAAGGCTTCCGGGGTTCTTCGTTCTGTCGCTTCGCTTAGAGTTTTTGCGAGTGGAGCAGGGCCTCTGAGCTTTTTGTCTGCTAGTGCCCGGACGCCAGCTCTATCGAAGTGACACTCACCACGGGTCGATGTGCTCAACGTCGCGGCAACGGACATGGGACGTTGTGACGAGTTCGGCAGATCTCGCATGAGATTTCAAGCCGGGTTGTGCTAGATCTGGGGCCTGTTTGTTCAAGGAGTCTCCTGTGCCACAGCATCGTTCCCCTGCGCAATCGCGAACCCAGAACCGAGAGGTGGATGGAAGCGTAGAGCGGACTCAAGATGAGTCAACTGAGCTCGACGGAATTGATGTTCTGATGGAGCAACTCGCTGGCTCCGCGGTGCCGGATCCTGCGGTTGTAGACCGCGCATGGAGGCGTGCAAGTCCACGCGTTCAGGACTTGGTGATGACGGACAGCACCATGGGACCCAAGGCACGTGCGCTGGGCTTGACCTCACCTGTTGCCACGGAGACGGAGAGCGGCTGGCAAGACTGGCTACCTGGAATGGAGCTGCCATCGGTGTCGCTACCGTCGCTTCCTGGTTGGGCTGCTGACGAGGCCTCCGAGATGCCGTCGGAGGGCTGGACGGAGTATTTGAGCGGTGTTGAGCGTGGCTTTCGAGACGGCTTCATGGGCAGAGATTTGGAATCGAATGCTGTTGAGAACAACCAAAATCGCGATGACCTCGACTCGGTCAAACCCGAACCGGAGCCTCCTGAACGAACCCTTCAGGTCGACCTGGTCTCGGAGATGCTGGGGCTTGGGTATGACCAACAGGAAGACGGCGAGCTGACTCGCAACTCAACGTACGGTGGTTGGGGCGGTGTAGGCGACAGTACGAGCGATGGCGAGGGACGGACCCGTGTCGCGGCCGGCACTCGTGACCCCGTACATCCCGTCACCGCTGGCGAACCACCGCAGACCACATGGGTGGGTGCCTCTGGTCGTGACTACGGGGTCGGCGCAATGTTCGACTATGTGGATGATTCAACGCCGTCGTACAGCTGCGTTGGCGCCGTGTCGGTCGCGCTGGAAGCCGGCGGCTTGTATGAATCTGGGGAGACGGCCTTAAACGGTCGGCAGGACGTGACGCACGGCAAGTCTGGCGACCGTAGAGAGGTCATGACGGGCGGTGGTAGTTCGGAACCTTTAACCATGGAAAATTTGGTGAACATTGCCGGTTTTGAGGGCGGAGCTTCGGTACGCTCGGCCATTCGTCGGGACCGAGGAATTCTGGAAGAGGCCAAGGAGACAGCGATGAGAGACGACGACCTCGCGTCGCTGTCTGAAGAAGACCGAGCGGCTGCGGTGCTTCGAGCAGCCTACGATGTACTGATGAGTAGCGACCAACGGGATGAGCGACTGGCGGGAGCCGGCGCGGCACTTCGTCACTCGGGCTTAGGCGAAGAGGTCAATCCAGCAGATGCCAAACCGGGAGATACATGTCAACACTGGAAGGGCACCGGTGGTGGGCATTCCACGGTTGTGCACGTCGTCCTGGGACATGGCGTCGCTAAGGTGGACGAAGCAGGATTTGTGAGCGCGGACGGGCAGTGGCAAGACGGCCCATTCTCGATGGACCAAAACACCCAGCCGGACCTAGTTGGGTCGCATCGTGTCGTGCATGTTCGCCAGTTGGGAGCACACTCCCGGGGGGGAGCCGACTACAACCGAGACGAGGCAGAAGACGGCGGACACGGCATCTTCACGAATGAGGGGCACGATGTTGGTGACAAGGCGCTGGAGTTCTACGGACGTCCCAACAACAGTGCGTGGTTTGGCTGGTCGCCAACGGTGACCTCTGTGGAGGAAGGGGTGCGACTCGATATGCCAGTACCACAGACCGAATTGGAGCCCGTGTCGCAGGAGGAAGGATGGTCCAGCTGGGCCGGTCGTAAGGCGCGTCAACTGGGTGATGCTGCTGGCGTCACAACACCGTCGCCTAAGGCGGGTCCGGAGTGATGACGCGGTCCTTCGGCGTCGCAATCGGTGTTGCTCCGGTTGTGTTCATTAGCCTTTTGGGATGCAGCGGCCTGTTCGCTCCCTCCGCTCCAGTCGAGCTGACCGGTACGTGGGAGTTGTCCCACAACGGTGAAGAGTGGCGCGTCGGAACGTCTTCGGCGTCAGAGCTGACGTCGGAAGACTGGCGAGCACTTCGTGGCGAGCTGGAAGCGCAGGAGTGTCGACACTTGGACGTTGGTCACTTCACCGACAGCAACGCACGAAAGACGCTCGGTTTCTTCGACTGTGGCGGGGTTGGGATTGACGTCGACGACGTTCCAGGCGACCTGTCGCAGCTGGCTATTCGTCTCGCCGAGCCGCAACCGGTGCCCTTGAACAGTGAACCGGTGTGGGAGAGTGGGCAGGTCATCGAGTTTCCTGACGCGATTGTCGCTTCTGGATTCTGTGACGACATGGACGAGCTCTCGCTGCTCCCCGGCGGCGCCATTTCCGGCCTATCCGGGCCGCCATTTGCCATGAGAAATGTTGGCACGTGGGACTACAGTGGCGGCACCTTGCGGGTGAACAGTCAGTGGGTAGACGAAGGGGAAACAACGCCGGTTCCGGAGCTGACTCGTAGCTTTGAGTGCACGGCAGCACGGTTGTGGACGCAGGGCTCGCGCAAGGGCTGGCTGTGCGAAGACCGCTACTTGGCGTGCGCGATGGGCGGCGATGGTGTCTGGGTTCACGTAGTTGGTCCGCCCACCGCCCGAGACAGTGTCGGACGTGCGTTGGCAACGGATTCGAGGTTCGGGAGTCGCGTGCCAGTAGTCCCCGACGACGCGACAGCCGGCGCTGCACTGACGGTCGCCTACCGACCTGACCATGAAGAACTGGCGGTCTACGTCGCAGCGCTGTTGGAGCGTGACCTGGGGGTTCGTCCGACGATGCACGAGCGGCCAGAGGCAGGGGCCCCGATTGTGGTCGGAGTTCCCGCGGACTTGAGTGTGGGCGTGCCCTAGGGACTGGACGGCGACTGTGTTTGAGGGGGGCCGGCTAATTACTTCGTCTCTCGCAAATCCCAAGACACAAAAAACCCCGGAAGCACAAGGCTTCCGGGGTTCTTTCGTTCTGTCGCTTAGCTTAGAGCTTTTGCGAGTAGAACTCGATGATGGCGCTCTCTTGTAGCTCGAACGGCACATCGGCACGCTCTGGCGTAGAGTTCATCTTGCCAAGTGCCTTGCTAGGATCGAAATCGAGCCAAGCTGGGCGGGTCTGGGTGGCTGCGTAGCCCATTGCTTCCTGGATGAAGGTCTTGTTGCGCGACTTCTCGCGAACGCCAATCTCCATTCCTGGGGCAACCTGGTAGCTGGGACGGTCAACGCGCTTGCCGTTGATCTCGATGTGACCGTGCACAATCAACTGACGAGCAGCTGGGATTGTGCGGGCCAAGCCCAGACGCCAGACGATGTTGTCCAGACGGCTCTGAAGGAGCGTGATCAGGTTTGCACCCGATGGTCCCTTCAACTTCGAAGCCTTCTTGACGTAGTTCTGGAATTGCTTTTCCAGTACGCCGAAGTGCCAACGAGCCTTCTGCTTTTCGATCAAGCGGATCTTGTAGTCACTCGGCTTTGGCCGACGACGAGTTCCGTGCTCTCCGGGCGGGTACGGACGGTCGAGTGTAGCGACCGTCGTAAGTCCGGGAAGCACCGTGCCCACTGCGCGACATTTTTTCAGACGCGGTCCACGATAGCGTGCCATTTCACGCCTCCTTTGGTGCAAATAGTGCGATGTTCAGGGCTCGATCGGAGTGATCATGGGTGAACATCACGGGGGTTTCGCTACTTGACTTCACGATGAAGCGTGTAACGGCGAAGGAACGGGTTGAACTTGCGAAGCTCTAGGCGCTTCGGGCTGTTCTTTTTGTTCTTCTGGGTGGCGTACCGGCTCATGCCGGCAACACCAGAGTCACGCTGTTCGGTACACTCGAGGTGAATCGTCTGGCGCGCTGCGTTCTTCTTCTTGGCCATGTGGCCTCCAACAAGGGTGGCTACGGGACCACTGGATCCCGGAAAGCCCGCGCTTGTAATAGCTACGTGGCTGGTTCGCAAAGGTTTCGCCGAGACGGTTCGGTTCGGAGTACAAAGCTCGCACGGAGGATCGGATGCGTTGGCTAGTATTGGCAGCATTGGGGATGGGCTGTGCAGGGGAGTCTACGGACGACTCAGACCTTGGCACAGAAGGGGAAATTGACTCGGGTGTAGATACTGAGGCGGACACGGATGTGACGTCGTCGGATGCAGATGCTGTGCGCGCGCTCATCGCCGGCACGGCAGAACTTCAGGCGGTGTTCGCTGAGGTGTCGGACAGCGGCGGATGGCCGGTGCTCACAGCCGAAGACACGTTCTTGTTCGTCGCGGCCGATCCTGGCTACCCGGTGTTCCTGACTGGGGCGCACAACGACTGGGAACCGGCAGCCATGACGGACGCGGATGGCTTCTACTACGCCGAAGTTGCCATCGATGCGCCGCAAGGCTCAGCGTACAAGTTCACCGACAACGCGGATGTCTTTGCCCCAGACCCATGGTCGCGTACCTATGGCTTCGATGAGTTTGGCGAGCTGTCAACCGTTCAACCCCCCGCGACCGGCACGTACTACGCCCGCTTTCACGGCGTGACCGACGGCACTTTGGCGCCGCGACAGGTCCGCATTCGTGTGCCGCAGAACGCTGGCCCGTGGCCCGTGTTGTACATGCAAGATGGTCAGAATCTGTTTGAGGCGGGTGGCGCTTTCGGCAGCTGGCACCTTGAAGATGCCGAGCCATCGAACGACATTCTACTGGTTGGAATCGATAGCACAAACGACCGTTTCGACGAGTACACACATGCCGCAGACGACATTGGACGCGCATCCAGTGACCCGAAAGCGGACGCGTATGCGGACTTGGTGCTGGACCATGTGCGTCCACGGGTGGAGGCGCTGTGGGGAAGCAGCGGGACAGATGGCGTGCTCGGCTCCTCTCTAGGTGGCCTGGTCAGTCTGTACATCGCCCAGCGTGACCCCGCCGAATGGGACTTTGCCGGCAGCATGTCCGGCACTCTTGGCTGGGGTCGGTTTACAGGGACCGGTCCGGTCATGGAAGAGCTGTACACCAGCCGCACAGATCTCGGCGGCCTGACCGTTTTCGTAGATAGCGGTGGAAATGCTGGTGGGGACGGGTGCGTTGACGTGAACAATGACGGCTTCTTTGAAGACGACCCTGACGACTCGGACAACTTCTGCGTCAACCGCAAGTTCGCGGACGCCATGGGCGCTGACGGGTTCGTCTGGGACGAGACTCTGTTTCATTGGCACGAGCCGGGAGCGGAACACAGTGAAGCTGCGTGGGCGGCCCGGGTGTTCCGTCCGCTCGAACACTTCCTGGCAGTCGACGCCGAGTAGCCATGTTCTACGGAGTCGTGCGATGACCGAGAGCTGGCAGGCTGAAGAGGAGGATGGTCCGGGCTCGTTCCCGTCGGTGCTCGGAACGCCTCTGGGTGCCGCGGCACTGGCAGGCATGGTCGTGAGCGCACTGGGCCAGCTGCTGTCCACGGCTCTGGGCACGTTGGCGAGCATGCTTGCTCTCGGCGGTGCGAGCTACTTGGCGCTGTCCTACGGCGGTGGAGGGACGACCACCGTCCAAGAGGCGACCTTTACTGTCATTGCCGCCGCTGTGGTGTTTTTGAGCTCTCTGATACCGCTCGCGAGCGGGCTCTCAGCGGCCTACGTTGCCCTTCGGCTCTGGCGCGGCGGGCGTAGACTCTCGGTGATTGTGGCGTCTATGGTCTCGATGGCCGGACCCCTCTTTGCGGTCGCCATCCTGTCCCTGTCTGTGGCCGTGGACCCCGTCTACGGTGCGGTCGCGACTGTTGTGGGAATCGGTGGCAGCGTTCTGTGTATGGCGACAGGGTCACTTGCCGTGGTCGCCGTCTCACGTAGTCAACACGACGTGGTGTCGTAGCGCTTGGACAGTGGCGTAGACGTCGAACGTCCTGCCACGGGCCTTTGTGGACACCGGTTGACCTCGGCTACCACTCCCGCTGGAGGGATTCCGCGTAAGTCAGGGTCTTGTCGGCTGGACCGTCCACCGAATCTTCCTACGCCATTACAGCGTGAAGCTCTCTCCACACGAGCAGCTCTTCTTGGCCTGTGGGTTGACGAACACGAACCCAGTCTTCATCAGCGATTGCTCAAAGTCCAGGGTAATACCGTTCAAGAACAGGTAGGACTTGCGGTCCACGCACACCTTGACGTCTTCGTCGAACTCGAACTGCTTGTCCCGGTCGCCGGGGGCGTCGACAAAGTCCATTGAGTACATGAAACCACTGCATCCGCCACCGCGAATGCCGAGCTTGAGCCAGCGCTCAGGGGCTTCTTCCTTGGCATTGAGGGCGATGACGCGCTGCTTGGCGGCGTCTGTGAGATCGATAGCCATGGTGTACTCCAGAGTACGGGAGTGTATCGGGTCGACACCGAGGTGGCTGTTGTCAACCGTCACACCGTCGCAACGGACCGGGTGCAATGGCGTGCAACAGCCCGCCTACACGGGGAATTCGCGGCACGTCTTTGTGGGTCACGAGCCGCGGCGGTTGCGCCTTCATGCCCCCGGATGGCAGATGGGGTGGCTTCGTCGCGTCGGATGCGCAACAGGGAGGCATGTCCGACATCACCCCTTTTGCCCTGACCGCCTCTGATGGTCGCACGCTGTCCGCAACGCTGTTCGAGCCTGCAGGGCCGGTCGTCGCCAATGTTGTGCTGCTCGGCGCCTGGGCTGTTCCGCAGCGATTCTATCGTCGCTTTGCCACTTGGCTGTGCGAGCGCGGCTTTCGCATTCTGACGTTCGACGTTCGCGGCATTGGTGAGTCGCTTCAGGGAAGCGTCCGTGATGAGCTGGCGACGACGACGGACTGGGCGTGCCTGGACCACGGCGCCGCCTTGACCTGGCTTGCTGAACAGCCGGGCCCGCACCTGGCGGTGGGGCACTCCTTCGGAGGCCAAGTTCCTGGCATTACGGACCAGGCAACGTGCATTGACGGCTTGTACACAGTGGGCTCACAGCTCGGCTACTGGGGGCATTTCGAAGGTCTGAATCGCCACAAGATGCGCGTGATCTTCACCGTGCTGATGCCCGCTATGATTAGGGTGTTTGGCTACTTGCCGCGGTGGGCAGGCCTTGGCGAAGACGTGCCCCCGAACGCGTTGCTGGAGTGGGCCAAGTGGCTGCGAAGTCCAGGGTACTTGCTTGACCACGTCGCGGGCGCTCATGAGCGATTTGCGAGCTGGCCGGGCAAGATTCAGATGGTCGGCTTCACAGATGACGACTTCGCGCCCCCGGATGCGGTCGCCATGCTGGCCAGCTGCTACTCCCCGGACCGTCTGACCGTTCAGACCCGCATGCCGGCCGAGGTTGGGCAGAGCAAGGTCGGTCACGTCGGCTTCTTTCGCTCGCTCGGACGAGCGGAGCTGTGGCCGGAGTGTGCTGCGCAGTTGCAGTCATGGGCCGGTGAGATGGCACCAGACGCCTAGACGACCCGCAGACCGCGCACAAGCAGGATGGCCGCTGCCACAAGGCCTCCACTCGAGCCAATGAGCCCTAGGACAACCGCTAGCGCCGCGATTGCCACAGGGGGCTTGGATGGCCACCCGCGAACTACCGTAGCGACTCCGTCTAGGGCACCCACGGCCCCCACAACTGTGGCTCCCACGAGTGCCACGCCCATGGGTTGGGGGCGACCGAACCACGCGCTGAGCCCAACGCCAATGGCAAGGATTGCAAAGCTGGCGAGTGCGACACCGAGGGCTCGTAGGGCATCGGCGGTCATGGGAGTGCGGTCTCCATCACGGTGGGCTCGGGTGCCGGTGCGGTGGTGTACCCGGCGTGATGCTGCCAACCTCCCCATCCGGTGGGCGCCGCTGTCCAGGCAACAATCCATGGAGCAACCGGGACACCGGTCCATGTAGCGCTGGTCTGGGTCGTCGCACGCCAGGGCGTTGCACGTGTGTTCGCGGCTGTGTGCGACCAGTCTCCGGCGGCAATCGTGATGGCTTCTGGCTCCGAGGACACCACAATGTGCGGGTTGTGTACCCAGCTGTCGGCGTGCGCGACCCATCCGTCAATGACCCACTCTCCCGAGCGAGGTTCGGACGGCGGCGGGGTCTGTTGGGTCCAGATGTCTACGTCACCAATGGTGAGCTGCCATGCGCGCTGAGTCGTGTGTTCCCAGCCATCCGCCCAGGTGTTTTGCCGTGAGCCACCGTCTGGGGGAAGGTCAAACCACTCGGTCGTTAGGCGTGTCTCGGCACCTCGCTGGTCTCCGAGAGGCAGCGCGGTTCTGACGACGCCTGCTGCGGGAACTTGCCAGCTCTCCCAAGCGGCGTTGGTCGAGGCCTGGCCGCCGACGGTGAGGGACGTCAGTACGCGACCCGTCCATGGGCCTTGTTCTGGCGAGCCGAGGGGCAGGTCGAGCAGGTGGACGAGCAGTCCCGCGCGTGTGCCGACCCAAGCGCCGTCCGCTAGCACCAGAGCGGGGCTCGCATGGTCGAGGCGCGCGCTGACGCTGCTGCCGTTCTGTCTGGTGATCGCAATCCGGGTGTCGTTGATGTCCACGGTGTCGACCCGTGTGGGGTCATCCTCTGGATTGACGAGAGCTTGTTCCCATCGTTGAACACCCGTTGTGAAGTCGAGGGCGAACCACGTGCGGTTCGACTCCACCAAGACGGTTCCCCAGTCTGGAGCCATGATTCTGGTGATGGGTGCGTCTAGTGATGTAGACCACGTCTGTACGCCAGCCACGCGGTCCCACTGTGCGACGGTGCCCCCTGCGGTGCCGATAATCAGGCGGTCTCCGGCGAGAGCCAACGCGGTTGGGGACAGGCCTGGCACGGGTCGAAGGGCATCTTCAAAGGCGTGGTCATGCAGCTGTCCATCGCCGTCCACGTACACCACGCCAAAGTCGTTTGCGACGGGGGCAGGAGTGTCTGCCGCGCCCAGCTCATAGACCTGGAAGGCTGGCAGCTCGTCGCCCAGACGTGCGACGAGCACGCCGCCTCGCTCGGTGAAGGCAACGGCGGTTCGTAGACCGGACCCTAGGGGTCGCTCCGTCAGGCGAGACGGGCTGTCGATCTGCCAGATGACCTCGCCGCTGACGGGGTCAACAGCAACGATTCCGGTCGCTTGTGGGGCCAAGATAAGGCCAGCAATCTTGGACGGCTGCCACACGGGCGCTCCAAGCCATGTTGTGCTGAACACCGACGGGTCTGGGTGGGCGCCGGTGAGCACGACCCCTTCGGTGTCCGCTGTCGCGCGTCCGTAGCGGGTGAGGGGAAGGACTGTGCCGTCTTCAGCATGACGTTCCCAGTCGCCAACGCGCTCTCCGCGTCGAATCGTGCCGCTCTCATGAAGAGAGCCGTCTGGCCAGAACCAGGCCCAGTCACCGTCTTCTTCGCCTGCCTCGTAGTTGCCCTCAATGCGCAGCACGCCTTCGTCGACCACTGAGTAGGCACCCGAGCGCACGCCCTGAGCGGTCTCGCACCAGGTCGCCGTGCCGCTGGTTGTGACGGTGGCGGGGCCCGGACACTCGTCGTCACAGCCCACCATGGTGATGCTGAGGAGTAGGACAGTGGTTGCTGTGCGACCGTTCATGCGTCGTACACGCCTTCGGCTGCGGCAACACCGTGGTCTGGCGGAGAGTAGCCATGCCGCAGGAGTGTTGAGTGCAGAGCCGCAAGCAGGCGAATGACGTGTGCGCGTTGGCTGGCGCCGCCCATCAGACCAATGCGCCATGCTTTGCCAGCGAACGGGCCTAGACCGCCGCCGATTTCGATACCGTAGATGTCCCGAAGGTCCGCTAGAACCGCGCTGGCATCTACGCCTTCAGGTACGGCAACCAGGGTCAGCTGCGGCAGTCGGACATTGGTCGCGACGGGTAGTTGCAGGCCCATGGCAGTCAGTCCCGCGCACAGTGCCAGGCCGTTGCGCTGGTGTCGTTTGTAGCGGTTGGACAGCCCCTCTTCCAGCGACAATCGGAGCGCCTCATGAAGCGCATAGAAGAGGTTTGACGGCGCTGTATGGTGGTATTTCCGCTCACCGCCCCAGTAGTTGCGCAGCAGGTTCAGGTCCAGATACCAGCTTCGAATCGGCGTAGTGCGCTTGGCCATGACCGCCAACGCCCGCTCGGACAGACTGATGGGGGCGGTTCCTGAGGGCGCTGATAGGCACTTTTGCGACGCTGAATACGCGGCGTCCACACCGCTGGCATCTAGGTCTACGGGCATGCCACCGAGCGACGTGACGCAGTCGGCCACAAACAACGCACCGTACTCGTTGGCAACGGCACGGATGGGGCCCAGGTCATTGCGAACGCCAGTGCTCGTCTCTGCGTGAACCATGGCCACGACCTTGTGCCTGCGACCCTTTGCCGCCAACCGAAAGGCACTGGGGTCGAGGGGCTTGCCCCAGGTCTGGTCTACGCGGGTGACCTCGGCGCCGGCGCGCTCTGCAACCTCGACCATGCGTGAGCCAAACACGCCATTGACGCCAATGAGTGCGCGGTCACCGGGCTCGAGTAGGTTCGTTAGGCACGCTTCCATGCCGCTGGAGCCCGTCGCTGAGAGCGCGAAGGTAGCGTCGTTGCGTGTGCCCCAGACCGTGCGCAGCATGCCCTGGACTTGGTTCATGACCTCGACGAACGCGGGGTCTAGGTGCCCGAGTGTGGGTTGCGCCAGTGCGCGCAGCACCGAGTCAGGGACCTCGGACGGACCGGGTCCCATCAAAAGGCGTCGCGGCGTGTTTAGGGATGGGGGAATGGGCATGACGTCTCCTCAACTGGCCTAGGGTTAGCGTCGTGCGTTGCGCCAATCCACGAATCCGCGTCCCTTCTTGTCCGGCTGGCACTGCGGACAGAAGAAAGCGTCATATCCGCGCACACCCGCGGTTCGAATCGGTGTCTCGCACACCGGACACAGCTCGCCTTTGCGATTGCGTACCTTCAAAAAGTCGCGCAGCTTCGTGTCCAGAGGGGGCTTTGCGGCTTCAATGTGGTCTCGGGCGTGTGTGAGGACGCGAATGATTGCGGAGTGCAGGCGCTGCATGTCGTCGTCTGACAGCTCGTTGACCCGAGTCTTTGGATGGATTCCAGCCGCGTGCAGGGTCTCGTCGGCGTAGGCGTTTCCGAAGCTGTCGAAGGCGGCCTTGTCCAAGAGGAACAGCTTGACCTGTTCGCGTCGTTTCTTGGCGAGGGTGCGCAGTGCGTCGAGGGTGAAGGCGTCTGACAACACATCAATACCGACCTTGGGCAGTCCGGGCGTCTTCTCCCATTGTCCTTTGGGGAGGGTGACAACGCGTCCCATGCGGACCTTGTCGCGGAACCACAGTGTGGTGTTGTTGTCCAGATCGAGCGCCAGGACCGTGTCTTTGGTGCGCCTGTGACGTGGCTCTTTGAGTGCGAAGCGGCCCGCGAGCATGGGGGCGAGCACCAGGTCCACCTCGCTGTCCAGGTGCACGTTCACCACATTGCTGCGACGGGTCACGGTGAGAATCGTGCGTCCCACAAGCACGTCCAGCCCGCCAGCGACAAGCAGCCGCTGTACGACGGGGTCTCCCGGGTGCACCGCAGTGATGCGCCTCCCGGCGAGGGCTTCATTGAGGCGGGGGACGACGTACTCAAGATCGGGGCGTTCGGGCATGGTTCTACGGTACTACAGGCTCACGTTCGGGCCCCACTGCTGCAATCGCCCACACACTACTGACCTGTCCGTCACACAAAATTGTCTGCGGGTTGGTCCGGGTCCGCTACAGATTTGGTCTGATTCGGAGACTCCATGCGTTTTGTCACTGCCCTCATTGCTTCCGTGCTCGTTCTGCCTGTTGCCTCGGCGCAGGAAGAAGGCGGCGCCTTTCGCGTCACAGGTGGAACCGAGGCCCCAGAGGGTCTGTGGAACGACACCGTCGGTATTGTCTTCAACAACCAGTACGTCGGCTGCACCGGCACGCTCATCGCTGCAGATGTGGTGGTCACGGCGGCTCACTGCATCAGCAACCAGGTGTCCGGCGTAGTCATCGGCACGACCAACTGGCTGGGGGACGACGGTGAGATTCTGGATGTCGTGGACATTGCGGTCAGCCGCGACGCCGATATTGCCGTGCTCAAGCTTGAGCGGGAGTCGGAGTTCAAGCCGCGCGCAGTGGGTTTTGGATGCGTGGTGGACGACTTCTTGGAAGACGGCGCCCCGGTAGCGGTGGTTGGGTACGGCGCCACAGACGGCTACGGTCGCCAGAACACTACACAGCTGATGGAAGGCTACACGGTCGTGACGGACCACGACTGTAGTGCCACCTCCCGCGGATGCCAGTCGGACATCTCACCGGGCGGCGAGATTGGTGCCGGTGGAGACGGTGTCGATGCTTGCTTTGGCGACTCGGGCGGTCCGCTGTACTTGTTGACGGACCGTGGAGACTTCCTCGTGGGCGTCACCTCTCGTGCCTTTAATGACGTCAATCCGCCCTGCGGTCTCGGTGGAATCTGGGTGCGGCCAGATGCCTTCATTGAGTGGATTGAAGACGAGATGAACATCGATATTCCCGAGCCTACCTGCACCGAATTTCCGGTTGCCGCGGACGCCGAGCTGACCGTTCGTCAGGGCAAGTCCAAGCGGGTCCAGATCGACGTGACCGACGGCGACAGCGATGCTTTCGAGTTCACCGTCGCACAGGCCCCTTCCAGCGGAACCATCAGCATTGATGACGAGGGCGAGGTCACGTACACCCCGGACGACGGCTACCTAGGTCTCGACACCTTCGCGGTTCTCGTGACCGATACCTCCGGCTTTCCTCTCGGCACCGACATTGCGGTGGTCGAAGTCGAAGTGATTGAGGGCGGCGGATTCTTGGGGCTGAGCTGCAGCAGTTCCTCGTCTCCAGCATCGGCCGCTTGGCTGCTTGGACTGGCCGCTCTGGGCCTGCGTCGTCGTCGCGACCAAAAATTGTCCGCCTAATTTCGTGAAGCATCGCAATCCGCACAAACGCGGATAGGGCCGGCGCGGAGGTACTGTGCTTGCACTGCTAAGAGTACGGAATCTGGCGATTATTGAGGACTTAGAGGTCGAACTCGGCCCGGGTCTCAATGTGCTGACAGGGGAGACCGGGGCTGGCAAGTCCATCCTGGTCTTGGCCCTGCGCTTGGTCCTCGGTGCTCGTGCCCCGTCTGGGGTTGTGCGTACTGGTGAGGACTCCGCCCAGGTTGAAGCCTTGTTTGACCTGTCAGGGTCGCCCGGCGTGTTGGCCCGCCTTGCTGAAGACGGCATTGAGTGTGACGGTGAGGTGGTCGTCCGCCGCGTTGTCTACGCATCCGGTCGCACCCGTGCCTACATCAATGGCCAGCTGACCACACTTGCCCAGCTGTCACGCTTGGCGGCTGGTACCGTCGACATCAGCTCACAGCACGCGCACCACACGCTTGTAGATGCCAGCACCCATCTTGGTTTTTTGGATGCCTTCGCACACTTAGGCGAGCTTCGCGGACAGGTCGGTCAAGGCCATGGCGCGCTCAAGAAGGTGGACGCAGAGCAGCGCGAGCTTGAGAATGCCACCCGGCAGCGTGCAGAACGTGAAGACCTGCTTCGATTCCAGCTCAACGAGATTGATGCGATTGGTCTGGGAACAGACACGGTTGCGGACTGGGAGAATGAGGCCACGCGGCTTCGTCATGCCGATTCCCTGGTGCGAGTGGCGAGCCGGGCAGAAGAGCACCTGTACGCAGATGATGGCTCCCTGTGTGATCAGCTCGGTACCGTGATTTCTGACCTTGAAGATGCCGCAGAGAAGGACCCTTCCTTAGCGAGCGTTGTGGAGTCGGTGCACACGGCTCGGAGCGAACTCGAAGAGGCTGCGCGCTTCTTGGGGTCCTACGCACGCTCGGTTGAGGCCGATCCACAGGCACTCTCAGAGCTCGAAGAGCGTCTGCATGAAGTGAGTCGACTGGTCCGCAAGCACGGCCGGGACCTGTCCGATGTGTTGGAGCGAGCCACGTCAGCCCGCGAAGAACTGGAGCAGCTTGAGGGGATTGAGTCTCGAATGGCAGAGGTTCGTAAACGCTACGATGCCGTATTGGCCGAGGTCTCTGTGCTCGCTGCGGGGCTGTCCAAGAAGCGTCGCGCCGCCGCAGCCCAGCTTGGGGAAGCGATTACCGCCGAGCTCCAGTCGTTGGGAATGGGGAACGCGCGCGTTGAGGTGGACGTGGCTGCACTCACCGGAGCGGACGGCTTTGAGGTAGACGGTGCGCGACTGTCCGCGGCAGGTCTGGACCACGTTGAGTTCTTGATTGCACCGAATCCCGGCGAAGACCCACGCCCGCTGCGTGACATTGCAAGTGGCGGTGAGCTCTCGCGCTCATTGCTTGGCGTCAAGCGGGTGCTCGCTCAGCGCGGACCCGTCGGCACCTATGTCTTTGACGAGGTCGACAGTGGTGTTGGCGGCGCTATTGCAGAGGTCATTGGCCGGAAATTGGCAGATGTTGGTAAGCATCACCAGGTGCTGTGCATCACCCACCTGCCGCAGGTCGCGGCGTACGGGGAGCGTCATCTGTTGGTGCGCAAGACTGTCCGCGATGAACGGACCCACAGCGAGGTCGTGGCGCTGACAGATGCCGAGCGTCGCGAAGAGCTCGCGCGTATGTTGGGCGGTGTTGAAGTTACAGCGACCCAGCGAAAAGTTGCGGCTGAGCTGATGGACACGGCACAGGCTTCGGTGTGAGCACCGAGCCGTTTGATGCTCCAGTAGATGACGGTGTCGGGCGTACTGCCTTGGCGGTGCGCCTAGGACGTCGACATCTCGGGGTCCGGTTGGTGTTGTCGGTTGTGGCCGTCGCGTACGGTGCTGTGTTGAGCTTTGTGGCAATCCTCGCCATGGTGGGCTTGACTGCGGCGAGCGAGTCGATTGGCGGCAATGCTGAGCCTGCTACCCAGATCGTGGTCACAGTTTCGCTAGTGGTTCCGGCCGTCGTTGTGGGCGGGTTCTCGGCTGGGGCTGCGCTGGTCGTCAAGCGCTGGGCGGTCCAGAGTTTTGCGATTGCCGGCGGGTATTTCTGGGGATCTGTTGCCCTTGTCTTGCTGATGGAAGCAATGGGGTCAAGCTCCGGTCTTCCTATTCTGTGGGTGCTGATTATCGCGAGTGTCATCCCTGGAGGGATGCTCGGCGGCGTTGCTGTGTTGAGCGGTATTGAGGAGCGAGAGCAGGCTGTCGCGCCCACTGCGGATGATGCAGTCTAGGGGTGCTGCGACTGTGGCATGCTCTGTGTACATGCACCCCGTCCCCAACAGCCCGTTTCAGCCCCCGCAAGAGCCCCCTGAGTCGACACCGGGGTCTTGGACCTACTTGGCTGCACGAGTTGTCGCGGCGCTTGGGGTGCTCGCTTACGGTGGATTGCTCGGAACGGCTGGCGCTCTGGGGGTGTTTGGTTTCGTGTATGGAGCCACCGAAGACGCCGTCCCACAGGATGTGTTCCTGGCTGGAACGGCATCGGCTGCGGCATTGGGTTCGGTGGCCTTCGCGGCAGCTGGCTGTGCCGTCCTAGTGGTGTTCTTTCGCGGAATTGCCTTGAGGTCGCTTCTGGCTTTTGCCGTGTACGCCGTCTGTGCGGTCCTGCCGCTCGCGGTCTGGCAGGCTGGAGTTACGGGTTCGGTCCAAGAGAGCGCTCGCATCATTGCCGTGGGCTCCCTCGGTCCCATGCTGTGCGTGATGGCGTATGGAGCGCTGCGTGTCCTGGCTGACCGGGAGACGTAAGGGCCCTTCCCTAAGGCGCCGCTGTCGCGTGCCTCGCAGCCAGCTCGGCCGTCGAAAAAGCGGCCTGAAAGTTCAGTCCGCCGATTGGCCCAGTCACGTCCAACAGCTCGCCAAAGACGTACAGACCGGGATGCTTCTTGACCTGCATGCTCTTGCGGTCGACCTCTGCCAGCGCCAGACCACCGGCAGTCACCTCGGCCTTGGCAAAGCCTGCTGTGCCTGAGATGGGAATGGCCAGTCGCTTGACGGTCTCGACCAGTCGGTGGCGCTCGGCCTTGTTCAAGTCCCGCGCTCGCGGATTGAGCTGACGGAGCTTGGCTTGGGTGGAGACCATCTGAAGAACACGCCGCTGTAGTGGCAGGATTGAGCTGATGGACGGAGCACCAGGCTGGTGTGCGGCGGTCATCAAGGCGTCGCGTACCCACTCCCAGCTCTTGTCGGGAAGCAGGTCGACGTGCAGGTCTACGGTCCCAGCAGCGCGGGCGACATGCACCGACGCATCCATGGGGCCAGGGCCTGACAGTCCCTGGTGGGTGAACAGCAGGGGACGGCGCCGCTTGTACTTGCCAATGCTGACCTCAACATCTGCGGAGATGCCTGTCAACGCGCGAACCCACTCGGCTGGGCTGATCAAGGGAACTAGGGCTGGAACCGGATGGACAACCTTGAGACCTAGGCTGCGTAGCCACGGGTAAGCATCGCCGGTTGTGCCGGTCTTTGGGTAGCTCTGACCACCTGCACACAGCATGACAATCGCAGTTGTGAGGGTCTTGTCGCCCATGTGAATGCGCCAGCCATCATCGCTCGGCTCCACTCCTGTGACCTCGCTATCCGTCTGTAGGACAGCACCTTTTGACGTTGCCCAGCCGCGTAGCGCATTGCGAACATCCCGTGCCGAGTCACTCGCTGGAAAGACTTTCTCGAGCTCTGGCTCGGTCTTGGTTGGCACACCAATGGTGGCGAAGAGCTCGCGGACCGCGTGTGGAGGCAGTGCGGCGAATGCGGGGCTCAAGAACCGTGCGCCTTCGGGGCCGAACAGCTGGGCTGCGGCTCGTGCGCCAAGCGTCGTGGTGAGGTTGCAGCGTGTGCCGCCACTGGCCAAGATCTTGGTGCCCGCCCGTGGGGTCTTTTCGAGAATGAGCACGCTACGACCTGCCTCTGCACAGCGTGCTGCTGCCCACAAACCAGCGGCACCTGCTCCTACAATGACAATATCGGCGTCGGTCTTCATGTCGCCGTGTCACTCGCTAGCGGGTCTTCGGCCACGGGAACCAGACAAGCTGGCGGCCACACAGGTCGAACGCCAAGGCGTCGAGCTTCGCGCAGGCCGCTGCGAATGGCACCGTGTGTCGTCTGATACCAGTCGGCATCGGTGTGTTCTCCGGCGAACAGAACGCGTCCCCCGACCGGCTCGGCACAGGCGTCGAAATCTGCTGGGGAGCTGCCGACGGGCAGGAAGCTGTACGAGCCTCGGGTAAATGGATTGTCCGCCCAGCGGGTGACCCATGTGGCGACAGGGGCGGGGATGTCGGTTCCGAGCCCGGTGGCCAAGCGCTCTAGCGTGAGGGCTACGAGGGCGTCGTCAGACATCTTGGGGCGCTCCAAGGCGGACCAATCTCCACTGGAGTAGGCGACCCATACCGAGCCTCCGGTAAAGCGGGAGATGTCGTTGACCACCGGCAGAGCAGAGGGATTTGACGGGTCGACGTGGAGCACTGTGTCTCGTCCTGCAGCGTCCAGTGCCTCATCGAACACCAGGATGACCTTCTCCAGCGCTCCCATCTCAAGCCGTCCCCAAGCGTCGTGGTGGGCAGCGGGGAGGTCTGGCGTGAATCGGATGGCGTTGGCTTTCAGGACTCCCAGGGGTGCCGTGACCACCACGTGAGACGCCGACAGTGTGTGGTGCGTCGTGCTCACCTCGACCCCGGTCGCTGTCCATGAGACTTGGTGGACCGGCTGGTTCAGCCGTACGTCAAGCCCTGCTGAGAGTGCGTTTGTGAGCGGTTCGTAGCCGCCAATCGGGACATAATCTCCACCCTTTGGCAGGGTGCCAGAGTCCCAGTGCGACAGCGAGCCGACCTCTGCCGGCCCGCCGATGTCGTGCTCGAAACCAAAGCGCAGCAGCACCGCGAATGCCTCGCGTTCCCGACCGGTCAGACCTCGGTCGTTCAGCCACCGCTCTACGCCGTCAATGACTGGCGGGTCACCGCCAATGGCCTGGGCCAAGTCGGCGCTGTCGTCTACGAGCTCGTCTGCCCACTCAATCGCTGGGTTCAACAGGTCATCTGGGACGCGCCCGTGCCGGTCGTGGGCGACCATTCCAAGCCAGTCGTCGTACACAAGCTCACTGCCGACGGCCTTGAAGGCGTCGGCTGTTGGGCTGCCTTTGATGCCGTGGACCCAGGCTGCACCCAGGTCTACGGGTATTCCGGACAGCTTTATGGTGGCCGCGCGTCCTCCAACGTGGTCGGAGGCCTCTAGGACCACAACCTCAATCCCGGCGTCATGGAGGGCCCTCGCCGCGGTCAACCCAGCGAGACCCGCACCGACCACAATCACGCGAGTTGGGGCTTGTACAAGAGCGACCTTGGGGACTTTCCACTTACGCTTCTTACCCATGCTTGGCTCCGTAGTGCCACGCTACAGCAAGCGGTCCGCAGGGCCGTTCCTCTAGAACGGAATCGTCTTCCCGTCGTAGTCGAAGAAGCCGCCAGAGTCCGCGGGTCCGAGCCCGTCCAGCACGGCCAACAACTGTGCTGCCGCTTCGTCCGCGGAAGCTGTGTACCGGCCGCGTGCGAACTTGCGTGTCATGTCTGTCTCAACGGTGCCCGGATGTAGCCCCACCACCACCGACTGCTTGCGCTTGCGGGACAGCTCGATGGCTGCGCAGCGGATGATCTGATTGAGGGCCGCTTTGGACGCGCGGTAGCTTGTCCATCCGCCGAGTCCGTTGTCGCCGATGGATGCCAAACGAGCGGACAGGGTGGCGAAGACACTGCGTCCGCTCGGGGTCAGCTTTGGGCTGACGTGCTTGAGGACGAGAGCCGAACCAAGGGCATTGACGGCGAACACCCGGGCCATCACTTGTGGGTCGATGGACGCCATGCGTCGCTCCGGGTCCTGGCCGTCGGTTGTGAGAATACCAACGGTATTGATGACCCGGTCTAGGCCGTCCGGAATTGCTGAGACGCAGTCAATCACGCTGTCTTCGCGGGTGACGTCGAGGCCATTCTCGGAGCGAGACAGGGTGAAGACCTCATCTCCCGAGGCAGAACAAGCGCGGACCAGGGCTGAGCCAATGCCGCCAGAGCTTCCAAGAATCAGTGTTCGCATGCCGAAGAGCTAACGTCGTGTGGCCCTTGGCTAGGGCAACACGTGGGTGCGGCCCGTCTCACTTCTTGGTGATCTGTCGCCCGCGTGCGCTCGCTTTCTGCGAGACCGGGCGCTTCAGGTCGAGGCGTTTGCCTTGTGAGACGCCCTGGTTGTAGGCATCCGTGCGCTTAAACGTGCTGGGGCGGCTCGTGCGAAGTCGGGGGTGTCGCTTGCCGACAAAGCTGTCCAGCCCGGCGTCTCCGACCCACACCAGTCCGGTCTCTTCAACCGTCTGCCGTTGTTGGTTGAGCTGTTCGGTGAAGCCGCGGACAAGGCCGAGTAGAAAACGCCGGCGCTCCGTGTTTCCACGCAGTCCGTGTTCACGTTTGTAGTCGGTAAACAGTCGCTCTCCCGTTCTCAACAGCCAGGCGTAGACGTGCTCGGCCATGGCCACATTGTCTGGACGGCCGCTGACCTCCAGCGTCTTCGACGGCTTGGCGGTGCGCATGTCCATGATCGGGATGTACACGGGTCGCACGAAGAAGTGTTGGCCAAGCAAGCCAGCTAGCGCCTTTTCATGCAGCATGAACCGGCTCTTGATGGGGCCGATTCGACGCGCGGTGTAGTGCGCAATGTCCACGTCTACGCGCTCTACATTGTGTCTGTGCATCAGCGTGTAGGCCTTGCGAGCAGCAGCGCGGGCTTCGTGCTCGTTTGGGCTATCTGCAAGGGCGAGAAGGCCGCGAATTCGTGTGAGAACCCGTGACTCGATGGGGGGCTCACCGGCGAGAGGCTCGCCCACTGCGCGCTGGTCAATGCCAAACTCGGTGCACACACGCTTAAAGGCTTCACCGTGGGCCGACTCGTCGTGGACCTGAAGTACTTCGCTGACGTACTGGTGGGCCATCTCGTGGCGCAGCACCTCTAAGACCTGCAGCCAGTCGTACTCGCTGAGCAGTCTCTGTGACAGCTGCAGGGTTCGTGTGCCGCCAATCCAGCCGCCAAGACGGGTCTTTCCACGACTCATCTCTAGATTGGGTGCCTGCATCGCAGAGCGGAACTGGTCACGGTTGAGTTGACGCCAGGACTGCGCGGCTGCGCGCAAGAGGGTTCGTTCGCGCTCCGTGATGGTCATGGTTGAACGCCGATACCGCCGACTACGTGCGATTCGCTGTTGCCGAAGTCCAGGTAGCCCACCTCGCTGACGCTTCCATCGGGGTCAAACTGGAGCTGTCGGACGCCCAGGTTCTCGGCCACGAATACCCGTCCGGTCAAGGGAGGGTGGCTGATGGTCACGAGCCTTCCGGGTAGGCGCGGGCGTGAGACGCGCTCTTCTTTGGTCCACTCCGTTCCATCGAAAGCAAGCCGGATCACCGCGTTTCGGATGCCGGAAGTGACGAGTGCGGCATTGCCGAAGGGCGAGATGGTGATGTCGAAAGGGTCTTCAATCTCGAAGGTTGCGTGGAGGCTCACATGGTCGTCGTGCAGCTCGGAGATTGCCACTCGGTGAGGAATGCCTGAGAAGGCGCTGTTGTCGGCGACAAGCAGCCAGTGGCCGGCGCGTGCAACGCCGCTTCGAATCGCCTTGTCATCTAGGTTTTGGCCGGATCCATAGTGCTGTATAGGACCGAGTTCCAACAGGTGGATGTCATCGCCTGGAATGCTGCCAGCGATGGCCGATGCGACCAAAATGTCTGGGCCGGAGCCGTCTAGGATGAGGGATACCGCCAGCTTGCTCTGGAGTACGCGTTCGGGCCGACCCGTTTCCAGTGTGTGGCAGTTCAACGGCAGTCGGTACACACCGCCGCCGTTGTTCGGCCAGTTCCCGTCAACCACCCACAAGGTGCCGTCCACCGGGTCAATAGAGACGTGCTTGGCGTAGAACTGGCCGAGCCCTAGGTGGTCGGCAATCACGGTGACCGTGCCATCGTCGTCCAAGGTGAACAGGCCCAAAGAGCCGTCCGCCTGCACCGCAACGCCCAAGTGGCCGTCTGGGGAGAAGACGATGGAACCGTCTGTGTTTCGGCCCATTTCGAAGTGTGTACCGGTGGGTTCAAGCGTTCCGTCGGCGCTGAGACTGAGTACCTCGAACGCATTCGCATTCTCGCCCGGCCCGGCGAACGGGTGGGAGATCACCGCATACCGCACACGGTCCGGATGACTCGGCGCCGTCCAGCACACCGGTGCTTCGGTGTCCGGCTCGGTGTCCTGTTCAGTGTTTGGTTCAACGACGGGTTCGGGTGGGGGAGTCGTCTTCTTGGCGCATCCGGCGAGGATGAGTGCCAAGGCGAGCAAGCGCATGGGGGCTCCGGGGCGCGCGGACACTATCACCGCCGGTGAAATGTGCGTGGTCTGAGGATTGTGTTCAAGGAAACGTCCTGGTGCCGACACTGCGATATGCAGCCCGGAGTTTGGCTGTGACGGAGACCCCTGCGAATGCGCCCCAAAACTATTTGTGTGATTGGACTCGGCTACATCGGCCTGCCCACAGCGAGCTTGCTTGCGACCAAGGGCTACAGCGTTCTAGGTGTCGATGTGGCTCCGAGTGTTGTGGAAACGATCAACGCGGGAGACATCCACATTGTGGAGCCCGAGTTGGACATCCTGGTTCGGTCTGCGGTGGGCTCGGGAAACCTGCGCGCCTCGCTCACGCCAGAGCCGGCAGATGTCTTCGTGATTGCGGTTCCAACGCCGTTCAAGGGGGACCATGAACCTGAACTCGCCTACGTAGACAGTGCGACCGATGCGCTGTGTCCCCACCTTAGCCCCGGCGATTTGGTCATCCTGGAGTCCACGTCTCCAGTCGGCACCACCGAGCGCGTTGCGGCCCGCATTGCACAGAAGCGGCCCGAGCTCACTGAAGCGGACCGTGTCTTCGTCGCCCATTGTCCTGAGCGCGTTCTTCCCGGTCATATTCTGCGTGAGTTGATTGAGAATGACCGTATTGTTGGCGGCGTAGACGGTCCCTCCACAGACGCCGCTGTGCGTTTTTATGAGACCTTCGTCAGTGGTGAGGTGATTGCCACGAACGCCCGCACGGCCGAGATGTGTAAGCTCACCGAGAATAGCTACCGCGACACCAACATTGCGTTCGCCAACGAGCTGTCGATGCTGTGCCACGAGCTGGGCATGAACGTGTGGGAGCTGATTCGACTTGCGAACCGTCATCCACGCGTAGACATCCTCAATCCGGGTGCCGGTGTTGGTGGGCACTGTCTTGCCGTGGACCCCTGGTTCATTGTGCACTCTGCGCCGGACACCGCTCGGCTCATCCGCACGGCCCGCGAAGTCAACGACGGTAAAGCCCACTGGGTCGTGGACCGGGTGGTCGAGAAGGCCAGTCGCTTCCGTGACCCGGTCGTGGTGTGTCTGGGCTTGGCCTACAAGCCCGATATTGACGACCTTCGCGAGTCGCCGGCGCTCGAGATTGCCAAGGCGCTCACCGCTAAGGTGGACGGCACGGTTCTGGCTGTAGAGCCCAACATTACCGCCTACGAAGGCCTGGAAATCACCGACCTCCATGACGCTCTTGAGCGAGCGGATATTGTGGTCGCCTTGGTGTCCCACCGCGAGTTCAAGCGAGTGGACCGTGCGTTGTTGCAGGCCAAGGTGCTTATTGATGCTTGTGGAGTGTTTCGCTGATGGCGCGCGTACTTTCGGTCTTTGGAACCCGTCCTGAAGCCATCAAGATGGCTCCCGTTGTTCGTGCGATTGAAGCACGGGAAGGCTTGGAGAGCCGCGTCTGTGTGACCGCTCAGCACCGCGGCATGCTCGACCAGGTGTTGGAGCTGTTCCAGATTACGCCGCACCACGACCTGCACATCATGAAGCCAGGGCAGGACCTGTTTGATGTGACCAGCCGCGTGTTGCTTGGCATGCGCGACGTGCTGGCCCAGGAAAAGCCAGATGTTGTCTTGGTCCACGGTGACACCACTACGACCTTCGCGGCCACCTTGGCGGCGTTCTACGCCCGGATTCCGGTCGGTCATGTCGAAGCTGGACTGCGCACGGGCAACCTACAGAGCCCGTGGCCCGAAGAAGCCAATCGCGTGCTCGCGGACCAACTCTGTCGCTGGCACTTTGCCCCGACCGAGCGCAGTGCGGCCTCTCTGCGCCATGAGCACTTTCCACAGTCCGGCGTTCACGTCACTGGAAACACGGTCATTGACGCACTGTTGTGGGTGCGCGACCGTGTCCGTGTCACCCCGATCGATGGCTTTAAGGAAGACTACGGCTCGGCGTACCCAGCCATCGCGGGTGGCGGCCGCTTGGTGCTCATCACTGGGCATCGTCGCGAGAGCTTTGGGGGTGGGTTTGAGCGCATCTGTCAGGCGCTTCGCCAGCTTGCAGAGCGCTACCCAGACGTGTCCTTTGTCTACCCGGTTCACCTCAATCCCAACGTTCAAGCACCTGTGCATGAGCACTTGTCCGGACTGGACAATGTTCACTTGTTGGGCCCGCTGAACTATCTTCCCTTCGTGCGTCTCATGGACCGCTGCACGCTGTTGCTGACGGACTCCGGCGGCATCCAAGAGGAAGCGCCCAGCCTCGGAAAGCCAGTGTTGGTCCTGCGGGACACCACCGAGCGTCCAGAGGGTGTGGATGCTGGAACGGTCAAGCTGGTCGGCACGAATGTTGAGAAGATTGTTCGCGAAGCTTCTCTGCTTTTGGATGACCGCGCGGCATACGAAGCCATGCGTCATGCCCACAATCCGTATGGTGATGGCCAAGCAGCCGTGCGTATTGCCGACGTTCTGGCACGCGACCTGACGTAGACGCCTACAGCTGACGTAGACGCCTACAGCTGACGCAGGCGTCTCAAGTCTGCTGGGGTCACGCCGCCAACACTCCATGCGGCGGCACCCCAGGCGACGATGCCGAGAGCCGTAGCGACCGCGAGCGGTACGGGCGCCATCAATACGCCAGCCAGCACACCTGCGGGGAGGATGGCTCGCCAAGAAGACTGTGCGACGTCGACTATCGACCGTCGTACCGGCCACATGTACAGGACCAAGAGCAGGCCCTCACAGGCGATGGTGGTCGCCATAGCGCCGGTGGCTCCGTAGGTTGGAATGATGAGCAAGTTGAGGCCTACGTTCGCACCGGCCGCGGCTGCCATGCCAACGAATCGTGTGCGTTCGGCGTCGTTGGTGAGCAATCCAAGCGAACAGCCAATGCGTAGGAAGACCAGCGGTAGTGCCAAGGCTCCTAAGGCCAACAGCGGACCCGATTCCGCGTATTCGTCACCCAGAACGGCTTGAACCAGTGCCGGGCCGACCAACCATCCGCCAACGGCGAAGGCGCTACCCACCGCGAGCAACAACCGGAGGATGTGTGCGAGCTCACTGGGCCCGCGATTGGTGGCCAAGCTCGGGTAGGCGGCGGTGCTCACAATGCGGGCGAGGACCGGGATGTTGATGAGGAAGAGGGTAGCCCCTCGGTAGATACCGACTTCTTCTGGGCCGCGAACCGCGTCCAGAACCAAGATGTCCACGCGCTCTTGAAGAGCTGCGAAGGCGACGAACCCGGCGAAGGGGAGGGATGCGCGCACCATGCTGCTGGTGTTGATGCGGTGGTCGCTGGCTTGAACGGTGCGTCGCCACGTCCAACCAAACACAACAAGCGTGACCAGCCACGCAACCCCTTGTGCGGCAAACACCCCGGTCAGGCCTCCGCCGACACCCAGCGCAATGGCGGTCGCAATCACTACGACGGTGCGCCCAGCCACGACGCCTCGCAGCTGCAGAGCCATGGTCCGAATGCCCTCAAAGGCAGCCATGTACACGTTGACCAAGGACATCAGACCCAGGCTGACTCCGGCGACGAGTGCTGGCACCAACCATGCCGGATTGTATAGAGCAGCCCACGATCCGATTGCTACGGTGGCGACCGCCGATCCACCCAGTGTGCTCCACCACGCGGTTCGCACCCAACCCGAGTGTTCGGCTGCCGGTGACCGTGCGATGGCTCGTGGCAGTAGCTGGTGAATTCCAAGGTTTGAGGAAAATGCCAGCAGGTGGGCGACGGTCGCAATGGTCGCGTACACCCCGTAGTTTGCCAGGCCAAGTCCACGAGCTAGCGCAATGCTGACCGCAAATGCCGCTGTAAAGCGGATGATCTGAACGGCCGCGAGAGCAGCAATGTTGTGTCGCGGCGCGGTCACAGCGAGCAAACCTCCATAGTTTTGGGCGGTGTATCCGGTGGATCTGCTCGGAATTTACCGTGAAGGATTGCAGGTCCGACTCACACAAGGAATATGGGCACAGTCGCTGCCCTGCTGACCGAGGGTGACCGATGTTAGAGGCCAATTCCGAATGCTGACATACCTCGTCGCTTTCCTCATCTCCGCTTGCGTGACCTTCGTGCTCACGCCATTGGTCCGAGATGCTGCGATTCGCCAGGGTGCAGTGGACTCCGGCGAAGATGAACGCAAGGTGCACGAAGTGCCCATGCCACGTGTGGGTGGCCTTGCCATTGCCGTTGGGTTTTTTGTACCCGTCATTGCGCTGTTTTTCTACGATAACCGCGTATCCGAGAGCTATCTCGCGGACATGACTCGCTTTGCTGCCCTGGCTGGCGGCGCCGCAGTGATGGTCGGCATGGGCCTTGTAGATGACGTTCGCGGACTGTCTGCCAAGGTCAAGCTAGCGGTTCAGATTCTGGTGGCATTGGGGGCGTTCGCCGCCGGCTACCACATCGATTCGGTCAATACGCCCTTCGGTATGGTGACTCTTGGCTGGGTGGCTCTTCCCCTGACCATCTTGTGGATTGTTGGCATTGTCAACGCCATCAACCTCATTGACGGTCTGGACGGTCTCGCGTCAGGTATCAGCCTGTTCACGGTGTTCGTTCTGTTCATCCTAGGCGTCACCGGCAACAACGTCATTGTGGCCCTGACTGCGATTGCCTTGGCCGGCTCATTGCTTGGATTCCTGCGGTACAACTTCAATCCAGCGTCCATCTTTATGGGGGACTCTGGAAGCCTGTTCTTGGGCTATGTGCTGGCAGTCACTGCGATCAGCGGGTCCGCCAAGTCGCAGACTGCGGTCTCATTGCTCATCCCCGTATTGGCGCTCGGCGTGCCGGTGTTCGATACAACGCTGGCTGTCCTGCGCCGCCTCATCTCGGGCAAGCACATCTTCAGCGCGGACCGCGGCCACGTGCATCATCGGCTGCTCGATAGCGGCATGACCCATCGTCAGGCTGTGCTCGTGCTGTACGCAGGCTGCACGGTGTTGGCGCTGGGCGCACTGGGGTTGGTCTGGGCGACGACGGCTCAGGCTGCAGTCATTCTGTGCGCCATCGGCGTTGCCACCATCGTCTTCACGCGCATCACCGGTGTGTTCAGCGTTGAAGAAGCACGGGTCTCGTTTAAGTACGGCTTACGTCGCCAACAACGGCTACGCGACAACCTGCAGCGCATTCAGGGTACGGTCGATGAGATTCGCGGCTCAGACGACATTGATGCTGTCCTGGAGGCCCTCGTTGAGATGGCCAAGGCAGTGGGTATGGACCGGATGGAGTGCCGATTGGCCGTGACGCGGTCTTCCGGTCTGCAGCGGTACGCCATTCGCCATCCATCAGGTGCCGACGAGAACGCACACTTTGGTCGGTATATGCTTAGCTTCCCGCTCGACGGCGAACTGGGTGGCATTGAGATTACCGGTGAACTTCGCGTGTCTTGGGACGCTCCAGATGAGATGGTTCAAGTCCCTGAAGCCGGGTCGTACGACTGGCTGGCCATGGTTCTGCGCGACCGCGTGCTGGAGCTAGAGGCAGCGAGCGCCGCCTTGCCACTGCGTCCTCGCCTGGCAGCCGAGACCCTTCCGCCGGGCTGAAGCGGACATTGACGGACCCGGACAGCTTTTGGTCCAGGGCCTCGATACGTCCTGGCACATGTCGGTCCTCAAACACTTTGGACCCGCCACACGGGCGTGGTTCTCCAACTCCTTCGAAGCACCCACTCCGGTGCAAGAGCGTGGTTGGCCTGCGATTGCCAATGGTGAACACTCACTGCTGTTGGCGCCAACCGGCTCTGGCAAGACTCTAGCGGCCTTCCTGGCCTGTCTAGACTCTCTCGCGCATCGACCGGCGAACAGCGAGCCGGGCGTGCGTGTGCTGTATCTGTCGCCGCTCAAGGCGCTTGCGTACGACATTGAGCGCAATCTTCGTGCGCCACTTGTTGGCATTCAGCGCGCCGGTGAGCGCGAAGGTGTCGCTGTTCAGCCCATCACCGTAGGGGTGCGTACCGGAGATACGTCGCAAAAAGCACGGCGTCAGATGCTCAAGCACCCGCCGGATGTTCTGGTCACCACCCCCGAGTCGTTGTTTCTGTTCTTGGGAAGCGGTCAGCGAGACATTCTACGTACCCTTGAGACCGTCATTATTGACGAGATTCATGCCGTTGCGTCCACCAAGCGCGGCGTGCACTTGGCTCTGTCCATGGAGAGGTTGTCGGCGTTCTTAGACCATGAGCCCCAGCGCATCGGCCTGTCCGCGACCCAGCGTCCGCTAGAGGAGATTGCGCGCTTCTTAGGCGGGGGACGGCCCGTCACCATTATCGATACGTCGGAGCCGCCCAAGCTGGACCTGGAGATTGTGGTTCCCGTCGCGGACATGGACACACCGATTCAGCCGGCGACCACCAGCGGCGGCGGTCAACGCCAGCTCTCGCCGTCCATCTGGCCCACGCTGCATCCAAAGCTGCTGGAACTGATTCGCGCGCACCGCACCACGATTTTGTTCGTCAACAGCCGGTTGGTCTGTGAGCGATTGGCTCAGTCCCTCAACGAACTGGCAGGTGAGGAGCTTGTTCGCGCTCACCATGGCAGCATTGCTCGTGCACAGCGTGAGCAGATTGAAGACATGCTGAAGCACGGTCAGCTGCCGGCTCTTGTGGCCACAAGCTCGCTTGAGCTTGGCATTGACATGGGGGCCGTGGACCTCGTCATTCAGATTGCGTCCCCAGGTAGTGTGGCGCGGGGGCTTCAGCGAATTGGTCGGGCTGGCCATGGCGTAGGGCAGGTGAGTAAAGGTCGAGTCTTTCCGAAGTTTAAGGGAGACCTGCTCGAGACCGCAGTGGTCGCTCGCCACATGCTAGACGCGCAGATTGAGACCACCCGGGTGCCGCGCAACTGCCTGGATGTCTTGGCCCAGCACATTGTGTCGGCTGTGGCGGTGGACACCTGGACGATTGACGAGCTTGAGAGCGTCTTCACCCGCGCCTATCCGTACAGTACGCTCACTCGTGGTGCGCTCATCTCGGTGCTGGACATGTTGTCCGGGCGCTACCCATCCGACGCCTTTGCGGATCTGCGCCCCCGCATCACTTGGGACCGAGACGCCGACACCCTGACGGCTCGCAAAGGGGCTGGAATGCTGGCTCTTGTCAATGCCGGCACCATTCCAGACCGTGGCTCCTTCGCGGTCTATCTGGGAGACGGCGGGCCAAAAGTCGGTGAGCTGGACGAAGAGATGGTGTTCGAATCCCGCCGGGGAGATGTGGTCATTCTCGGGGCGAGCAGCTGGCGTATTCAGGAGATTACGCGCGACCGCGTCATGGTGACGCCCGCTCCCGGTGAGCCTGGACGTCTGCCGTTCTGGAAGGGGGACCAGGTAGGGCGACCGGTAGACCTCGGGCGTGCTCTGGGTGCGTTTGTGCGAGAGGTGGGTGCGTTCAAGACGGATGATGCTGCGGTTGAGTTCGTGCGCGGCGTGGCACCGTTGGACCCGCTCGCGGCCAAGAATCTGGTTCGCTACATTCGCTCGGAAGTCGAAGCAACGGACACTCTGCCAACGGACCAGACACTTGTTGTTCAGCGCTTCCGAGATGAGCTTGGAGACTGGCGCGTGTGCATCCTGTCGCCGTTTGGGGCGCGGGTTCATCAGCCCTGGGCGTTGGCGCTCGAAGCGGAACTGTCGTCTCGTGCGGGCTTCGATGTTCAGACGATGGCCACAGATGACGGGATTGTGCTTCGCTTTGCAGACGTAGATGAGCTGCCGTCGGTCGACCTTCTGTTCCCAGACCCAGACCTCGTTGAAGACCAGATCGTTGAACAGCTACGGCACAGCGCCATCTTTGCGAGCCGGTTTCGTGAGAATGCTGGGCGCGCGCTTCTGCTTCCTCGCCGGTCGCCCAAGCAGCGGCGGCCCTTGTGGCAGCAGCGTCTAAAGGCACAGAATCTACTCGCGGCCACCAGCTCCTATCCGGCGTTTCCCATGGTCTTGGAGACTTACCGGGAGTGTCTACAGGACGTGTTCGATGTCCCGTCTCTAGTGGACTTGCTGCGGAAGGTTCGTTCGCGCGACGTGCGTGTTGAAGAGGTGGAGACCAAGAGCGCCTCGCCATTTGCTCGGTCGTTAGTCTTCGCGTATGTCGCGGAGTACCTGTACAACGGAGATGCGCCTCTCGCTGAGCGAAAGGCGATGGCCTTGTCGTTGGACCGGGAATTGCTGCGAGAGTTGTTGGGCCAGGAAGAGCTTCGCGACCTGCTGGACGGAGACGCTGTCGCTGAGGTGGAGCTGGAGCTTCAGTACCTGACGGACGACCGCAAGGTGAAGCATGCAGACGCTGTGCATGACCTGCTGCGTCGCTTGGGGGACTTGTCGGTGGATGAGCTCGCGGCTCGAAGCCGGGAGCAGCCGAATGACTGGGTTGAGGAGCTGGTGCTGGCGCGTCGGGTACTTCGTGTTCGCATTGCCGGCGAGCCGCGGCTCATCGCTGTGGAAGACGCTGGGCGATACCTGGAAGCTCTTGGTGTCGTGATTCCGTCGGGCATTCCGTCTGTCTTTCTGCAGGCGCCAGAGCACCCCCTGGAGTCGTTGCTGCTGCGGTGGGCACGTACGCATGGTCCGTTCCATACCAGCTCGCTTGCGAGTCGGTATGGGCTTCGTGATGCGCAGGTGGACCCCGTACTTCGTGCCCTTGAGCACGACGGCTCCATGGTCCGTGGAGAGCTTCGACCCGGTGGAGTGGGGCGTGAGTGGTGCGAGGTAGACGTCCTCCGTCGTCTTCGTCGCCGGTCCCTTGCCGTTCAGCGCCAGGCGATTGAGCCGGTCGATTCGTCGACCTACGCCCGCTTTCTCATCAGCTGGCATGGCCTCGACAGCAAGCGTTCAGGCAGCATTCGACTGCAAGAGGTGCTCGCTCAGATCGAGGGCCGTCCTCTGCCATTCAGCGCATTGGAGAAGGAGCTGCTTCCGGCCCGGGTGCGTGATTTCCGGCCACGTATGCTGGATGAACTCGGCGCTATGGGCATGGTGGTGTGGATTGGCTGTGGTGCGCTTGGGTCCAAAGACGGGCGCGTGGCTCTGTATCGCCGCGAGCGGGTGCCCATGTTGCTCGACCCACCGAAACAGCCCGAAGGCCTGTCCGAGCTGCACACGGGTATCCTCACCTTGCTTGGTGAGCGTGGGGCCAACTTTTATGTTGGACTGTCCATCGCCCTTGGCAATCCAAAGGACTCCGAGCTCACGGCTGCGCTGTGGGACTTGGTCTGGCAAGGACTGGTCACCAACGACACCTTCTTGCCTCTGCGCAGCCTCTCCAAGCGCAAGAAGTCGGGCATGTCGTCGGCGGTTGGGGGGCGGTGGTCGCTGGTCGAGGACTTGCGAGCGGGAGCGCCGTCAGCAACCGAGAGAGCGCATGCACGCGCCAACCAACTATTGGAGCGCTACGGCGTGGTCAGTCGAGAGGCATCGCAGGCAGAGGCGATGGAAGGCGGATTCAGTGCGGTCTACCCTGTGCTACGAGCGATGGAAGACGCTGGAAAGGTGCGTCGTGGCTGGTTTGTGGATGGCTTGAGCGGTGCGCAGTTCGCTCAGCCCGGGGTTGTAGACCGGCTGCGTGCAAACCGAGATGACGCCGACGACGTGCATGTCTTAGCGGCGACCGATCCCGCCAATCCTTACGGAGCCATGCTGCCGTGGCCAGTTGCCGAGACGCAGAAGGCGCCACAGCGGCGCACGGGTGCAAAGGTCGTGCTGATCAACGGCATTCCCATCTTGTACGTTCAGGCGGGAGGCCGCGGTTGGACCACCCTTGATGGGTTCTCGGACCCCGTACGTGCCCGGCGTGCCATCGATGCGTTGTGTGTAGGCAAGTACCGCACTGTTCGGGTGAACAAGATCGACGGCCAGCCCTCACGCGAGCATCCCGCGGCGGTAGTGCTGCGCGCGGCGGGATTTGCGGATGACTACAAAGGAATGCTCAAGGTCATCAACGGCTAGTCGTGACTATTCGCCGGGTTCGACCGGGCAGGACTCAGCGTCGCAGAAGAAGTCTACGAAGTTGCCCGAGAAGGTGATGTTGGACGAGGTCTCGGGGGATGCGCCTCGAATGTAGCCAATGCCGCGGCTGTTTGAGAACCGCAGGTCGCCGTTGCTCACGGACTCTGGAGTGCACGCGTCGAAGAATAGGTTGTACGGTGCTTGTGGTGCGCCGCCGCCGTATTCAATCGTGAAGTGGTCCATGCGAATGTCCGCCTCTGAACACATGTCGCGGAACCACACACCGTCCCAAGCACCGCGCTCAGCGAACTGGGCAGCGGTGAACAGAATCGGCTCACTCTCGGTACCTTCGGCAATGAGGCCTGCAGCGCCACCTTGTGCACTGAACTCAAGTCGGGTGTTGTTGGCGAACCACACCTGCGTGCCGGGGTCGATGGTCAAGGTAGCGGGGACGTCGGAGTACCCGTCGATAAAGATGGGTGCGTCTACCCAATACGGCACATCGAGCTTTGGCCAGACTGTGGGGCGGATGATGTTGCCCTCTACCTGGAAGGCGTCCACCGTGTTGCCGGTGAAGGCGCCGTCTGGAATGGTGGAGACCGTCATGGATGGCGCGACACCTGGGAAGGTACTGCCATTGATGGTCAGACCGGTGCTGTCTGGCGTGAACTGTGCGGTGCCTAGCAAGGCAATACCCATCTGGAGCGAGTCTCGGATGGTGAGATTCGAGACTGTGACATCAGAGTTGATGATGTCGATGGAGCCGATGGTGGTCAGGCCGCGACCGCCCGAAGACACCACGGTGTTGTTGAACTCAAGGGTGGTTGTGCCCTGGTTCGCAAGGATTCCTCGCCAGAAACCGCCGGTGTCGGCGCCGAGCGCAGACAAGGTGACGGGATTGGCAGCAGTGCCGTTCGTGATGAGACCCGCTTCGCCTCCGAAGGGCGCAATGTAGACGCCTTCGCCAACGTCGAACAGAACCCGCGTTCCAGCCTCCAAGGTGAGAATAGCGGCGTCGTCGATGAAGCCTTCGACAACGATACTTCCCGTAGCGATGTATGGCGCGCCTAAGTCTTCCCAGACGACCGACTCGCCAATACTACCTGCGCGGACCTCTGGACCGTCCTCGCCATTACCGGTGTAGCTACTGTCTTGTGCGGGGAGTGTATGTGCGTACTCTGCCGACACGGTCGCCGGGTAGCCGGTGACTCCGCTGACAACGAGACCCGTACTGTCGGCCGACAGCCGACCGGTTCCCACCAAGTTCACCGCGGTGCCGAGGGCATCGTTGATGGTGAGGTTGTTGATGGTCAGCTCGTTGTTGTAGACGGTGAGCGAGTTCGCGTTGAACCCACCCCCGGAGCCAATGAACTCGACGAAGTTCAGCTCAACGCCGTCCGCGTCTGTAAATACGTTGATGCCGCCCCAGCGGTCGTCTTCGCCTTCCACTTCTTGTGGGCGGAACACGATTGGATTTGCGGCGGTTCCGTTTGCCCGCAGACTGGCGCGTTGGCCGGTCTCGCTGATGTTGATGGCAGAGGTTCCCAAGGCCAAGACTTCGACGCCCGGCTCAATGGTAATGGTGCCTTCGAGAAGGTCAATATCGCAGCCCAACAGGTGAGGGTTGCCGGATTGACGCCACACTTCGTCTGCGACAATCTCGCCACAGTGCGCAGTAAAGCCTGTGGTAGCGGTATCGCTGTCCGTGTCAGAGTCGTCGTCTGTGCCAACGTCGTCTGTGTTCGCGTCTGTGTTCGCGTCAGGCCAGGTGTCGGTGTCATCGGCGGGACAGCCAACGAGTAGTGCAAGCGCAAAAAGGGATGACCAGCGCATCAGTTCGTCTCCTCTTCGGGAAGCCCGGTACCCTCTCGAAGGTTTTCATAGGTCATGCCATTGCCTTCTGCGAAACTGGCCGGAATCAGCGTGTATGCGGTCTTGTCGATGTCGTGGATGAAGCCATTCTGGATGACGGTCGGCTCGCAGATCTGGCCTTCACTCGGATTGAGCGGCGAGTACGAGAACCCGTTGGTGGCGAAGCCAAGGTCGAACCCGTCAAACACGCTGATGTCTGCGTTGCAGTTCGCCAGGATGATGCTGCCCCAGGCGCCTGGCGTGTAGCTGTTGGCTGAGGTGAATGTCACCGGCTCGGCGCTGGTTCCAACGGCCACGACGTTTCCGCGGCCTTCGCGGAGGACGCCGCCCAGAATCAGGGTCGCGTTCCAGCCCATCATCAGGCGAGAGGCTGCAGGCAGCGTCAAGGTCGCGTCCTGTCCGGCTGGAGCGGCAATGATGGTGTTGCCGAGCACCTGGTACGGAAGGTCTCGAACGGGCCATGTGGTGTCAAAGAAGATGCGGTTTCCAATCAGCTCCACCCGCTGAATGACGTTGTCTTCGAAGACCGTCTCCGAGTCTGTGGGAATGGTGTCGGTCTCGGAAGCGCTGACCTGGATGGGCAAGAAGGTGTCCGTGATGACCAGGGCCTGCGAGCCACTACGGAATCGACCGTTGTACCCATTCATTCGGATGCCGTAGCGCAGTCCGTGTTGGATGGTGAGGTGGTCCGCGAGGACGGGAGTGTCGATGATGAGCAGGTTCGTTTGGGAGATGGGGTCGCCGCCGCCCCATTCGATTGTGGTGTGCCGGAAGACGACTTGGTTGTCCACGGCTGCCGCGCCAATCTCAATACCTTGCCACTGTGCGTCAACACCGGCGGCTTCGGAGGTGAAGCGGACGGGTTCGGCCTCGGTCCCGTTGACCACAAGCCCGGCCGCTCCACCGCTGGCGGCAATGGACAGCACGCCACCGAAACCGGCTTGGACTTCCACGCCAGGGCCAATGGTGAGGATGGCGGGTGCAGGAACGATTCCCTCCATGGCCACGAACGATTCCAGGGCGTACGGCACACCCAGATTCTCCCACTCCACTGCGGTGCTTACGACGCCCGAGTCGACCAAGACCTTGTCGATGCCATTGCCGGTGTAGTCGGAGTCACCGGCGGGCAATGTATGGGCTTGCGTGCAGTCAACGGCAACCCCGTACAGCCCACTGCCATTGACGACGATGTTCTCGGAGACAGCGGTCAGTCGCGCGTTGTCTACGAGGTTGAGGCCAATGGTGCCGGAGTCTTCAATGGTCAGGTTGCGCGCCGTGATGATGGCGTCATCTACCCAGAGATTTCCGGTGTTGGACGGGTCTACTCCCGCGCCTCCACCGTTGATAGTGGCGTGCTCAAAGCGGACTTCACCGGCGAACTCACTGATGTAGATACCACCCCATTTGCCTGGCCCCGGACCGCTCGTTGGGCCGAAGTAGACGGGGTCCGCTTCGGTGCCAAGCACCCGCAAGTCCGACTGTTGGCCGGCGGTAGAGACACGCATGAGCGTGTTCGGCGTGAAGAACACCTCGGCGCCAGCTTCGATGGTCAGGTCCGCGTCTTCGAGGGCAACCGTGCACGAAATCACATGCGGGTTGTCTTCGGCAGTCCACACTTCGATACCGGAGATCGTACCGCAATGGTCGGTTTCCTGGACGTCCGTGTCGAAGCCGATGTCGGTATCTTCATCGGTATCAACCTCGGAGTCCGTATCGGAGTCTCCGCTCGTGTTGGCATCGGGCCAAGTGTCGGTGTCATCTGCGGGACAACCAACCAGGGCAAGAACGGCGGAAAGTGCAAGGGTGCGACGAAGCACAATGTCTCCTAAAACGGGGCTCAGCATGGCACGGAACGGCCTGTGTCGCTGCCCGGAGAGCCCAATCAGACTCGTTTCTTGGGTCTACGTTCAGCAATGACGCAGATGAGGACGGCGCGGACTGCAGGTTCATCCAACCCGCGAAGTGTGTTCATGAGTTCCTCAGCCGTGTGCTGAAGACCGGTGCGTGCAAGTCCCAACACGTCGATCGGGACTGGGATGTCGTCGCGAATCACCAGGCGGAGCAGCTTGATGAGGTCGGGTGTCTTGACTTCGGTGAGTCCACGAGCGGCGCCGAGCATGGGTATCCTCCGTCGCGCGGGTAACACTTCCTGCGTTCAGGTCCGCGATTGTTGGCCTAGGGATTCAACGCCAGCCGTCCTGGTGCACCGGGTAGGGCTGAAGGGGGGCGTTTCCAGGAATGCCGTACGGAATCACTGAGTTCGGCGTGTGTGCACGACTCATGGTCATCCAGCCCCAAGCCGTTGGCACGTCAAATCCAGTGTCCGGCACCCGCGGAGCCTCTTCGGATGCGGGCAGTGTGGCCATGATGTCGCGGAACACAGGAAGGGCTGTCCGGGAGCCCGCTTCGCCCCTCCTGCCGAGTGGCGTGAAGTCGTCTGTACCTACCCACACTGCAATGGTGTAGTCGGGGCTGAACCCTACGAACCACGTGTCAGTGGCTCGGTTCGTGGTCCCCGTCTTTCCGGCAATCCAGCGCCCGTCCATGCGGGTTCTCCGGCCAGTCCCGGCTTCGACGACGTGGTGCAGCATGTCCGCGAGCTCGGCGGCGACGTCTGCATTCAAGACGCGAGTGCGTGCACCGGGCAAGTTCGCCAGGGTCTCGCCGGCCACCAACACGGGACCGCCAGCGACCGCGACCGAGTCGCCATTCACATCCACAAGCTCGCGTATGAAGACCGGTTCAATGTGCTCGCCTCCGCGCGCAATGGTCGCGAAGGCTGTCGCTTGGTCGAGGGTAGTGACCTCGCTGCTTCCGAGAGCCAGTGTCAGGTCGTCCCGAAGCGGGCTCTGTATGCCGAGATCCTGAGCGAGCTCCGCAACCTTTTCGACGTCATGCTCCAGCGCCAAGCGGACAGCGGGGGCGTTGTAGCTACCGGCCAGTGCGCGCCGCAGTGTCACCTTGCCATGGAATCCGCTCGGATTGTCTGGAGACCAGGTGGAACCTGGGAAATATAGCGGGGTGTCCATGACGGTCGAGAGCTGACTCTTGCCCTGGGACATGGCGGTTGCGTAGACGAACGGCTTGAAGGTACTCCCCGGCTGCCGTCTCGCTTGAGTGGCGCGAATGAACCCCTCCAGCTGGACATTCTGACCACCGGACAGCGCCAAGATTTCGCCTGTGCTGTTGTCCATGACCACCGCAGCCCCTTGTGCCCACGGGTGGTCGTCCAGCTGCATGACACCGTCGTCGTCCATGCACAGGGACACGACGTCACCGGCGTCCGCGACTTGACCAAGCGTCACCCAGGAATCGCTGTATGCCGCAACCCGGGTCCGCCACTTCCAGCGTGGCCACTCCCACTCGTTCGCTCCGGCAACGAACAAGCCGTCGTCGTTGACCATCGCCTCGGTGCACTCGCCAGACGAGATGGGGTCTGTGGTTCCGGCAGCGACGAATGCTGAGCGGTTGTCCTCGAGAATGTGTCGTCGCACTCCCAGCGGACCTTGACGGCCAACATGTTCGGCCAATGCGCTGTCTATCGCATCGTCTACGACCTGCTGAATAGCGGGGTCGAAGGGGGTATAGACGTGTAGACCTAGCGAGAAGGGAAGCTCCTTGCCCAAGACTCGCCGAACCTCACGCCGCACGGAAGTCACGTAGGCCGGATGTTCTACGGTCTCCACGCTCTGGGTGCGCGGTGTCACAATCGGCTCTTCTTTCCAGGTGTCCGCCTGACTCTGGGTGAGGATGCCGACTTCCACGAGGTCATCGAGTGCAGTGGCCCGCTTTTCCAGCGCAAGTTCCGGGTGCGCGTGTGGATTGATGGCGGAGGGAGCGGGAATCAGGGCTGCCAGCAGTGCTGCTTGGGCGGTGTTGATCTCGCTGACCGGAATGCCGAAGTAGTCTTGTGATGCCGCTTCTACGCCGTAGTTGCCACTGCCTAAGTAGATAAAGTTGAGGTACAACTCCATGATTTCCATCTTGGAGAGCCGCTTCTCCAAGTGCCAGGCAATCACAGCCTCGCGCGCCTTGCGTTCGTAGGTCCTGGCGCTGCTGAGGAAGAGGTTCTTGACCAACTGCTGGGTCAGCGTGCTGCCACCTTGAGTGACACCCCCCGCCTGGTAGTTGCTCACCATGGCTCGGGCGATGCCCATGGGGTCGATGCCACTGTGGCTCATGAATCGCCGGTCTTCTGTGGCCACGACCGTCTTCCACAGGATGTTCGGCATTGTGTCGATGGACACCCACTCGCGTCGCTCAACGTAGAACGAGTCCATGGTCTCGCCGTGGCGGTCGTAGACGTTGCAGGTGGTCTTCGGCCGCCACTCCTGAACGCTGCTGAGGGTGTCGTCCACCTCGCGGATTATGGACTGTTCGTAGTCGCGCAGCGTGAGGTAGCTACTGCCTGCAATGGCTACGACCAGTAGGCCCGACCATGCCAAGATGCGCTTGGGACGCTTCATGTGGGCCCCAGGGCCGAGCCGGTGGTGATGGGTCCCGGAACACAGTCACACTGGCCGGATGACCAGCAAGCGATGGGAGGAGACACACGTACAACACGTGCTTCGGTGACGTTGATGGCGCGCGTTCCACCAGCGCCATCGGCGGCACAGATAGTACCCATCCAGGCGACCACCCAGGCAACAGACTCGTCACCTGGGGGGGCGGCGCTGACTGTGAGCTCGGGCTGGCACCGCGCAATGCGCGGCCGAATATCGGTCTCCATCCAGCGAACCGAGACCTGGTACAGCTGGACTTCTTCTGCCAGACGCTCGCCAAACACGTCGGTTCGCGCGGTGAATCGCTCGTCGATGAGAGGGGCGACGGACGGTGCTACGCTCAGTTCTTGAATGCGACGTTGCTGGACGCGGGCGGACTGAAGCGCGTCACGCCAGCTGGGTCCGAGCTGGCCAACGCGCGCCAGATGCCCAGAGTGCTCCGCGCATTCGCGTATGCCTCGTCGCAGCTTCTGGCCCATGTCGTTCTCAACCCGAGAGGTAGCCATTCGAAGGTCTCGCGCGTCATCGAGCAGCACTTGCTGACGGTCTTGAGCGGCGGTGAGATCTGAGAGCGAGGGCGTTGCCCAGGCCGGAGATGCGCACAGGATGCCGACACCTACGAGCAGTCGCTGTGCAGCGTTCATCGCCATGGCAAGCTCTCCCGACCCCAGGTGGGGTCTGCGAACATCAGCGTGTCGTGGGCTCTGCGTGCTTCCACATTGTCGCCGGCGACAAGGGAGAGGTCGACGAGTAGTGCGAGAGCGCGTGTGTTGTAGGGGTCTCGCCTGAGAATCGCGCGCACGGTCTGAAGCGCGAGTCGGGTGTCCGCTTGGGCGGCGGCGAGGGTTGCTATCTGAAGCGGGTCCTGTGCGCCGGGTGCCAGAGACATGGTGTCCGGAACCTGGTCTCCGAGCTCTACGGACAAGGCGTATTCGAGTTGTTCGGCGGTATGCGTTGCCCCACGACGGGACAGCTCGGCGGTGAGCTCGAGCGCGCGTTGGTACTGCCCCCGGTGTACCAGCCAGCGAATGTACGCTTCGATGGGGTTGGGGTCTTGTGGCGCCGCCTCGGTCCACTCGATGAGCAGCGCTTCGTCTACGGTGTCACCGGCTTGTTTGACCAAGAGGCGGAGCAGGGCGGGGTCTCGCTTGTCCCGATTCGGAAGCAAGGCGAGCCAGGCTTCCGCGCTCACTGTGTCTTCGGCCTGAATGGCCACCGCTGCTGCGGCCAACGCAAATCGTGGCTCTGCGACGCCCTCACCCCAGGCGTCTCGGGCGTCGTGCCAACGCCCAGCCGCTGCAAGCGCCATCGCCAGGTCGCTTCGTGCGGTTCCCACATCACCGGCTTGACGCAAGGCGATGATGGCCCCATCTATCCGGTCATGCTTGAGGCGATGACGCCCGAGAATCCACCAGGAGAGCGGGATCTTGGCGTCCATGAAGACGGCCCGTTCGACGGAGTCTCGTCGTCGGTTGCCGATACCGCTTGGGCCGGGTCCTGGAAGCACACCGTAGAATTCGGCGGCCCCACGGCCAGCAACAAGTGCGCCGTAGCGGTCGTTGGGTACGCGCAGTCGCTCGACTGGGGTGCGTGGCCGTGAGATGGCGGCCGCGACATGGTCCGCGAGTGCGGATGCGACCTCCCACGTAGCATCGGTGCGACCGGTGACGGTCAGCGGCTCGCAGGGGGAGTAGGGTTGGCACAGGGTGAGTTGAACCTGCCAGTCGAAGGCAGAACCCGTGCTCTCCATTGCGCCTAGCCAGGCATCGTCTACCGCTCCTGGCGCTTCGCTAAGACTCACTGGGGGGCCGGCAGTACCGATGCTCGGTACGAGTCCTTCAATCAGAACAAGCTGTGCTTCGAGTTCTGCGAGCACGCTGCCCATGGCCTCCGGTTCCCAGCGGAATCCACCACTGAGTATGGGCAGACCAATATCGACGCGCAAAACCGGCAACTCCACAGCGACCGCTTCGGCAACAATGGGGATGGGGGCTGGCGGTACTGACCTGGCCAAGAAGGCAGGGAGAACGACCAGTGCTGGCAGAAGTCTACGCATTTCTTCTCGAATGGGGTGGACGAAGTGGCGCCATGATTCGGACGTCTCGCATGGAATGCCATAGGCTGCGGGCGCCCAGGAGGACCCGATGACCAAGCCCACCCCCTACGACGAAGTTCCGTACGCGAGCCATGCCTATCCAGGCACGCACCCGGAGGGCTTGTCTGGCATGGCGAGGTTGTTCGGAATGAAACCGGCTTTGCCGTCTTCTTGCCGAGTTTTGGAGCTGGGATGCGCTGCTGGAGGCAATCTGTTGCCCATGGCCACGGTCTACCCGAACTCGGAATTTGTGGGCATTGACCTGTCGCGCGTTGAGATTGACGAAGGCATTGGCAACATCAAGGCCCTTGGCCTGGGCAATGTGATTTTGGAGACCCGTGACATCATGGACGTCAAGGACCGCTACGGCACCTTCGACTACATTACGACCCACGGCGTGTACTCGTGGGTTCCGCGCCCGGTACAGGACGAAATTCTTCGCTTGATTCGGACCTTGCTCAACCCGCAGGGCGTCGCCTACGTCAGCTACAACTGCTTTCCAGGCTGGCATATGCGCGGGGTCATCCGCGACATGATGTTCTACCATTCCTCGTCGTTTGAGAGCCCCGAAGACAAGATTAGTCAGGCCCGAGCACTGCTCGACTTCTTGGCATCGACCATGCCGGCGGGTGAAGACCCGTACAGCGTTTTGTTGAAGAGCGAAGCCGAGTTCCTGCGCAAGATGAGCGACTACTACTTGTTCCACGAGCACCTGTCTCCGGACAACGAGCCGCTGTACTTCCACCAGTTCCTCAAGCGCGCGGAGTCTGCAGACCTGCAGTTCCTTGGCGAAGCCACGTTGACCACCATGCTTCCAGAGCAGTTTCCGCCGGAAGTTCGCGAGGTCTTGGGGCAGATTACCGGTGATATTGCTCGCATGGAGCAGTATATGGACTTCGTCCGCAACCGGACCTTCCGTCAGTCTCTCGTGGTCCACAAGGAAGTGGAGTTGGACCGCACTTTGGATTGGGAGAGCGTGACCTCCTTCTCCATGGCGTGCCGTGCGAAAGCCCCCGATGATGCCGTGCTGGACGATGTCAGCGAGGTGACCTTCGACACCGGCGAGCAGACGATTGTGAGCGAGCAGCCATTGGTGAAGGTGGCGATTGGCGAGATGCGTCGCATCTGGCCGGAAGCGCTACCGTTTGAAGAGATTAGCGAGCGCGTACTCAATACGTTGAATCCTGAAGACCGCGCTGATGCCCGCATGACCCTTGGGTCCAACTTGCTGCGCTGTATCGCCGGTGGCGTGGTAGAATACTGGACCGAAGCGCCCTTTGCTCGTGCCGCTTCCGAGCGTCCGGAGTGCTGGTCGTACACGCGGTTCCAGCTGGACGCAGGCATTGAGCGTCTCACTACGCTTCGGCACCAGACGGCAGATGTCGCCCCGGTGATTCGTCGGACCTTGTCCTTGATGGACGGCACGCGCACACGGGCTGAGATCATTGAGGGCCTGTCTGAAGACGCCCGCGCAGACCGCTTGACCGTCTCTCAAGACGATGTCCCCATCACAGATGAGGATGCCCTTCGGGAGGTATTCGGACAGGTGTACGACGAGATTGTAGAGACGGTCGAAGAGCAGAGCTTCTTGGTCGGCTAGCTGCTGTGAAGCGGGAGCCCGTGTTCAGCGGCCCACGCATTCACGCGGTCTTCCATCACAGCTTGCACCTTGGCCGCGAGGGCAGGGATGTCGTCATCTTCTAGACCTTCGGTAGGAATGGGTTCGTCGCAGTACACTGTGACGGTCCAACCTGGATGAATACGCCAGTCGCCTTTGCGCTGAACGGCCCACATGCCGCACACAGTGACGGGGACGACGGGTAGGCCGAGGTCTCGGGCAATGAAGAAGACGCCCTTTCGCAGTGGCCGAATACAGCCGTCCAACGTGCGGTGGCCTTCGGGAAAAGCCAGGATACTGCCGTTCTTCGCTATCTCGGAGCGCATATGGGCCAAGATTTCCGGCGTCTGGCCAGCTGAGCCTTTCTTCACCGGAATGGTGCCGCGGGCCTTCATGAACCAGCCGTAGACTGGAATCTTGAAGTGCTCGGCCAGCTCGAGTCCCTGCTTGAAGTGCGGTGTTGCTGGGTACAGGACCACGTGGTCGAAGATGTTTGTGTGGTTCTGGGCGAACAGAAAGCTCGTTGCCAGGTCTACGTCTGGGTGGACGACGGCTTTGTAGCGGGAGCCGGTGAGCCAGATCTGCCCGCGACAATACAGACGTGAGATGGGCTCAATGCGGCGCGCACCCAACACAGCGCTCAGCACCATCATGCTGAGCATCATGGGCACCATCCACAAGGCCCCAATCCACCACAAGAAGATGGCAAGAGGCGTGGCCCACCAGCGTCGATTTGGCGGAGTCATGCCAGTACCTGCACATGGCCAGCAAGGACCTCAATCTGTGTGAGTTCTCGGCGGAGAATCTCACCGTCGACCATCCAGTCCACGGCATGTCCAATGTCGATGGCTATCTGCTTGGCCGTCGTACAATCCACCTCGGGCATGGTGATGTGAGTCCCGCGAAAAATGCGTGGAAAGGCTGTGAGTAGGCGCGTTCGGCTCATCTGTCCGACGCGAATGATGTCGACTAGACCATCCGACAGCCGGGCGTCTGGGGCCATCTGCATGGTGCCGCCGGTACAGCGGCTGTTGCAGAACGACAGAAGGGTGGCCGGACGTGCGTCCATCGGGCCTCCGTCCAGAGCAATCGGCAGGCTGGGTGCAGACAGTGTTGCGAGGCGGCCCACGACTCCGGCGACGTAGCCCAGAGCACCGAGTGACTTGAACCGCCGGTTCATCAGCTCGCCCGCATCCGCAGTGAATCCGGCACTGATTAGGTTGATGCTGTAGAACGCACCGTCTGTGGTGGTCGCCTTCAATACATCGACCGACTGGGGCGTGTTGCGGAGCAGTGCGGAGACAGCGCTGTCTTCGTCAGTGATGCCGAGGTCGCGGATGAACGAGTTGCCCGTGCCGAGAGGCAGGTAGCCTAGGGTCGGCGTGGGGTCTGTCGCAGTGTCGAACAGCCCGTTCAGCACCTCGAACCCTGTGCCGTCGCCGCCCACAATGACGAAGCGATGCAGTCCGTTCGCTCGAGCGGCGCGGACAAGGTCGGTGGCGTGGCCAGGGCCGTTGGTCTCGGCGGTCTCGCACGTGAGACCCTCGGCCTGTAAGCGTGCGATGACGCGCGGGATCTGACGTCCACACCGTCCGCCGCCCGCGGCTGGATTGACTACAAACAGCGTACGCAAACCTTCTCCCAATGGATGGCGTCGTATCCCATTCGCAGCGGGCTAGAGCACGCACGGAGGTGCTATGTCCACCACGCCGTTTATCGCCCCAGATGATGTCCACAACCGCGCACTCGTAAAGCGTACGCACCCCGAGGACTGGCCGGTTCACGCGGGAGAAGACCGCTACGACGTAGTCGTGGTGGGCGGTGGACCGGGGGGCCTGGTCACCGCGATGGGGGCCAATGGCGTTGGCGCTCGGGTGGCGCTCATCGAGAAAGGCCTGCTGGGTGGGGACTGCCTCATCTCGGGCTGTGTGCCGTCCAAGGCTCTGCTGAAGTCCGCCAAGGTGGCGCGCTCGGCTCGTAAGGCTGCGGCGTTTGGCGTACACACGGGTGAGGTGCGCGTCGATTTTGCTGCTGTCATGGAGCGAATGCGGTCATTGCGTGCAGGCATCTCACACCATGACGCCGCCGAGCGCTTCCAGAAAGAGGGCATCGACATCTACCTGGGCCACGGCACCTTTGTGGGACGAGACGCCATTGAGGTCAACGGCCGCCGACTGACCTTCAAGCGTGCTGTCATTGCGACAGGCGCCCATGCCAGACGTCCGGTTCTGCCGGGTGTAGATGACGCAAACGTCCTGACCAACGAGTCCTTGTTCGCGCTCACCGAGCTTCCAAAGCGGCTTGTTGTGGTGGGCGGTGGCGTGATTGGCTGCGAGATGGCCCAGGCGTTCGCGGCATTCGGGTCCGAGGTCACCCTGATAGAGCTCGGTGACCGCGTGCTTCCTCGGGTTGCGGCAGACGCGAGCCGTGCGCTGGAAGCGGCGCTGCGCTCGGATGGTGTGACTCTCATGCACAACGCGAACGTGACGGGCTTTGAGCGCGTAGGTGAAGACAGCATTGTTGTGGCGACAGTGGATGGGGACGAGCGCCGAGTTGCCGCAGATGCTGTGTTGGTGAGCATCGGGCGCGTTCCAAACATGAACGGTCTGGGCCTAGATGCGGCCGGTGTTCAGACGCATAAGCGAGGCATCGAAGTAGACGACTTCATGCGCACGTCCAATCGCCGGGTGTTTGCGATTGGCGACGTTGCCAGCAAGTACCAGTTCACCCACGCCGCTGACGCGATGGCCCGGATGGTCGTACGAAACGCGCTGTTCTTCGGACGAAAGCGCCACTCGGCACTTGTGGTCCCGAGCTGCACCTTCACCGAGCCCGAGATTGCCACCGTCGGCCAGACAGAAGCGGGCCCGGACCACCAGGTCTTCCGGGCCAATGCGGCAGACCTCGACCGCGCCGTCTTGGACGGCAATACGGACGGGTTCTTGGAGGTGGTGGCGGACGGCAGCGGGACAATTCTGGGCGCCACCGCTGTAGGCGAGCGGGCAGGGGAGCTGATCAACACGGTCGCGCTGGCAATGACGCAGGGCGTTGGGCTGTCGTCGATTGCCGAGCAAGTGTTCGCCTACCCGACAGAGAGCGAGCTCATCAAGCGTACGGGAGATGCCTTCAACAGAACTCGGTTGTCTGACACAGCCGCGAAGGTATTGAAGACCATCATTAGCCTGCGTCGATAGGTAAACACTCTCGTCGTGGTCCTATGGGAGTGTTGTGCGGTGGGGGGACTTCGACGCGCCGCTTGAAGAGGCGCTGTGATGTCGGAACATACAGGCCTCAGGCTGCTCGATTGGCGCCCCAACTCGCCTCTCACTGCGTCGCATATCCGGTATTGCCGGTTTCTTAGGCCAACTCTATAGTGTGGGTCGTTCGACGACGAAACGTCTACCTAGGGGAAGCCATGTATCGCTCAATCCTTCTCGGTCTGCTGGTGTCCACGCCAGCCATTGCGGCCGACACCTACTTCACTCACCAGGGCCGTCTCTTGGACACCTTGGGAGCGGGTATCAGCGGCGAGCTTACTGTCACGCTGACGCTGTACAGCGACTCGGGCGGTACGACGGATGTGTGGCAAAAGACATGGACAGACGTTTCTTTTCAGGATGGCTATTACAACGTCCCAGTCACAGGACTCGACGACGCTACGCCAACACCACGCCTCGTTGACGCGGTCATCGGAACCGGGGACAACCTGTGGGTGGGGGTCTCGATTGAGGGGCAAAACCTACAAACTATCCAGCGCTTGGGCTCTCTGTCCGGCGGTGCGGCGATTACCCGGCAGTTCGCCCGGTATGACGGCAATGGCAGCAGTAGCGGAGGGTTCTACAACCTCCCCAGCCAGGGGCGCACTCGTGGTTCGGGTCTGATTCAAGCCAACCACCTCAGCAACTCGGGGCTCGGCAACGAGTTTGAGGTCCTTCAGGACTGCTGGTTTAACTTCAGCGCGAGCGTTCGCGGCAACACCAGCCACGCCTATAGTGCTGTCGACCTTTACAATTCGTCAGGTGGATTGGTCGAGCAGCTCGCCTACGACACCACTCATGAGGGCAGTACCACCGGCTACACTTTCTCTGGCAGTGTGTTTGTGGAGGCCGGACAGAAGATTCGCTTCCGCGACGACTACACGCCGGGGACCATCAGTGGGTCGTTCTTCTACTACACAGCAGTGAGCGACTAGTCGTCGCAGGTGTTCGTCCCAAAGCTCCTCCGCGTGGCGTGGTAGTGTTCCGCAGAGACGTACCGGTGGAGCTTCGATGGCGTACAACGTAGTGTATTGGACCATTGGTGGAAGTTTTGTGGTCGCGGTGGGACTGGCCTGTGGCGGCAGCATCCCTACGGCTGAGATCGCCTCGCTGCCCCCGTTAGTGGACCTCGGGCCCCGTGACGCGGCGTGCATGATTGATGACACGATTGACCCGTCACTACAGCCTCGCCAGGAAGACGTCTTGGTCGACGTCCACCAGGAGATTGGTCGCACTGTGGAGTCGCTTACGTTCGCAGACGGCACGCCAGTGCGCATCGTAAAGGGGGGCTGCGTTCATTTCGGCGAGACGTTCACGGTTGGCCTTGCTGCCGAGCCCGAGGCACCGCTCGCTGAGGCGGTACGTCAGATGAATCGCCTGGTATTCGCGGATGGTCAGGACACGGTGCGGCGGGCCCTCTTGGCAGCCGATGGCCTAGACGACATGGGCTACTTCCCGTGTGGCGATGCGACGTGCGACGTCCGAGTCCAAGTGGATGGTGACAGTGTACGGCTCATCGTCGCGTACGACTTTCCACTGTAGTCATACGCAGACGCCAACAGCGCGCAGACCGCGTTGTCGTCTCTATCGGGCTGGCTGTCGCGAAATGCTGCATTGCGAGAGGAGAACGGGTGTGAGCCTCCTGGGTGGAGGTCGATCATGCAACTTCGATTTTTGGCAATTGCACTACTGCTCGGGGGATGCCCGAAGGGCTCCACAGAGGTCGATTCGGACACCGACGGCCACACCGAGGTCGAGCCCGACACGGATACCGATTCGGACAGCGATAGCGATTCCGACCCGGACACCTACGGTGACCTCACCGACGGCCGCCTTCAGTCCTGCACACCCGACACCACAACCAACTCTGGACACTACGAGCAAGTGACCTGTGCGACGGTCGTTGGCGAGATTCAATTTGATCAGTACACGGTGGCTGTCTCGGGTGGAGACTGTGTGTACGTACTGGCCGACAATGTGGGTCCGATCTCGAGTACCGCCGACTTGGTGGCGTACGCCTTCGACGAGCTCAACCAGTTCTACGGTCTGGCCAGCGACTACTCGGAGCTTGACGACGAGCACGCCTGCACCAACGTACCGTGGAACGAATTCGCCTGTCCCGCCGCTGGTTTCATGGCGGAGGTCGACGGAAACCTGACGATTGGCGTTGGGCAGTGGGGTGGAGATGACAATGCGAGTTGCACCAACGACTCGCCCTACACCGTCTACATCTCCGTCAACGGTGTTCCGGTCGACCTGTCGGCGGGCCCGTCAGCCGACGATGTTCCCCTGGGGTTGTGAGCCCGTGTCGACGCGCCCAGAGACCTGCCCGTCGTGGGCAGGCATTCGATGCACCGTCTGGATGGACCTGACCCCAGCGAGGAACCCGGATGGCCCGAGGATGCGTCGTACATTGGTGAGCAATGGTCCGTGTCATCGGCACCGTATTGGCGGTAGGATGTTCGTCTGGAGGGACGAATGGGGCTCATCGCGTTGCTTATCGCCGGGCAGGTGGCTGTCGCCGCTCCCGTACAGCTGGCTCAGCAAGGACGACTCTTGGATGCTGCGGGGGCTGCGGTGTCTGGCACCACCAGTCTTACGGCGCGTCTGTGTCCCAACGCCCAACCGACCGGTGGGGAGGTGTGCCACGAGGAGACGTTCGATGCCGTTCCCGTGGAAGACGGGTACTTCTCTGTGCTTCTTGGCGCGAGTGGCACGCTCGATCACCGCTTCTTCGACGCGCCACAGCTGTACATCGGCTTCGAGGTGGAGGGGCTGTCGCTAGGTAGCCGCCAGCCGGTCTCAAACGTTGTGCCGCGCACGGGGGGCATCCTCCTCCTGGGTGCTGCGGAGGATGAGCAGTGCACCACGGAGACTGAGGGGGGTCTCATCTACCGGGATGGTGCGGTGCGGGTGTGTGCCGGCGACGTGTGGCAGCCGCTCACCATGGGCGGCACCTCTAGCATCATCAACACGGCATCGGGTCGAACGTGGGCGGATGGAAGCGTTGCGACAGCCTGCGAGACGTACCTCCGGCCGAACGCCCCAGGCCGCCTATACTCGGGCTCCACCGGCAGCGGCGCCTACCGAATAGACCCTGATGCACAGGGACCCGGGGCAGCGTTTCCCGTCTACTGTGACATGGAGAGCGAAGGTGGAGGCTGGACCCTGGCCTTGAATCTGGACACAAGCGACGGGCATGTCATGTGGTGGGGCAATGGCCTGTGGACCAACGCCTCTCCACGCGGCACGGTCGACGACTTTCCCTTCGACGGGGACCTCAAGACGTCAGCCTACTCGGCCTTGCCCGGCGCTACAGAGCTTCGCATTGCGGTGCATGAGCAGGGCGTCGAGCTCGGCTCCCGACGCTGGAGGCGGCCCAACACGAACACGCTCTTGTCGGTCATACAGGGCGCTGACAACACCGTGCTCGGCGAGTCGGTCTTGAGCGCCACCGTCGCCGGACTGTCGTCTGCCGAGTTCTTGGTTCGCACCACTACCGTCCTGTACGCCAACCACTGTGTGAACGGCACATGCGTCACGGACACAGGGGGCTCTCCGGACGGAAACCGTATTGGCTCCAATGAGGCCGCGCCGTCCAACAACAACGGGGGCGGTCTCGGAAACTGGGCGGACATGAACTACTGCTGCTCGGGTTCCGTCGCTGGTCACGCCTGCAATGGCCAGACCGTTCGCACCACCTCCGAGGCACAAGGCGGGTGGTTCGACACCTACGGCGGCAGCCACAACACCGGCACGTTCGGGACAGACTCGCAGTACAACATGAACCCGACAGCGGAAAATACGAGCTGCTCGCAGGCAAACTGGGCGGCATCGAACGGCATTGCCTACGACTACGCGATCTACTTGCGCTAAGCGTCTGGGGTGACGCGAATCGTGGCGGCTACGGACGGAGCGGACGAGGGACGGCTACAGCTTTACCGGACAAGGAGTAGTCATGGGTTGGTTCACGGCAGATCCGAAGAAGACGCTGAAGAAGAAGTATGCGGCGAAGATGAAAGAGGCGAAAGACGCTGAGAAGCTTGGAGACCGCGTAAAGCAGTCGGCCCTCATTGCGGAAGGGGAGGCGCTGCTGGCCGAGCTGGACGCGCTGGAATCCAAGGGCTGAGCCCCCGTGCACGGTCGATTCGGTGCGAAGAGTTCGCGCTAGATGCGAACGACGCCAGTGGCGGCACATGAATGGCTTCGAGATTCGTTGCGGCCTGTCGGTTCCGCGTCATGTCCGCTTCGGGCAGCTTCCCCGACGGATGCGCCTGGCACCTGTCTATGGCCATAACGACTCGCTGACGGTGTAGCGTCGGCCCATTGCAATAGTTGGCGCCTAGCCACGTTTGTATGTTGGACCGTACATGTTTTTGGGGTCAGCCAGATGCTCTGCGATAGCGATTCGCCTTTGCGAACTACTTTTGTCAATTGGGGGGCATCATGAGCCACGTTAACCGCACATTGCGTAGGATTATTCCACGACCAATCCGCATTTTGATGTTCGTGGTGGTGTTCGGCTTCTTGGGCTCTATTCAGGTTTTTGCTTGCATGAACAAGAGGGCAATCGAGCAAATGCGAGCCGACCGACACGCGACACCCCATGAGGCACCCGCTCCCGAAGTACGCCGGGTAGGAGTCGAACACCTCCCGCCGATTGCACGTCAATCCCATGACGACGCCGGTAAACAGGGAAGTACCCGATGGCTGATGTTGACGGGTTCCGCGGTGGGCCTAGGCGGTCTGGTCCTGTTTGCGTCCGGGTTCGCCGTCTTCAGTTTACGACGACCCGAAGAAGACGAGGACGACTCCTTCGCACAAGCCGAATCTCACACTGACATGCCTCCGCAGTGACTACAGCGCGGAGACAGCGTCAGCGGTTGTGGTGTCGCGAATCGCAGATGCAAGAACCGGGCGCTTCAGCTTCATCGATGCGGTGCGCGGGAACTCGTCGTCCCACAACAGAACACCGCTGATGCGCTTGTGTTCGGGTAGGCGGCGATTCTGCGAGCGTAGAGCCGCGAGGGTGTCGCTGGCTTTGTCGGTGCGAATGACGGCAATGAGCTGCTCGTCGGTCATCGTCTGCTTGGGCCAGACGTAGTTGGCGGCAACCACACACAACTCTTCCGCGGGGACGTCTTCGAGCAACGCTTCGACGTCTTCCGGGTACACGTTCTTTCCGCCGGCCGTCACAATCATGTTCTTGGAACGACCTAGCAAATGCAGGTGGAAGCTGGCGTCAAACCGGCCCAGATCTCCGGTGCGCAGCCAGCCGTCTTCCGTGAACGCGGCTGCGGTCTGCTCATCGTCGTTCAAGTACCCGAGCATCAGCGTTGGGCCCTTGGCTTGGACTTCGCCGATACCGTCTGCGTTCGCGTTGGCAATACGTAGCTGAACGCCGTCCACTGCCCGTCCGACACTGTCCGAACGGAAGGGTTCTAGTCGATTGACCGTGAGTACGGTGCACGCTTCAGTGAGGCCGTAGCCAACAACAACGGGCAGGCCCAAGTCGTAGAAGAACCCGACTTTGCCGGGGTCCACGAACGCGCCGCCGGCGAACAACAGCTTGAGGGTGCCGCCGAAGGCGTCGTGAATGGGCTTGAGCAACTTCGCTGAGACGGCGTGATTAGGCCGCTTCTGGGTGAGTCGCTTGTTGGTGGAGACCAGCGCGTTGAACGCTGTGCGTCGCCATGGGGACAGGGCATCGAGCTTGTCATCGATGCTGCGCTTGAAGGCGTCTAGCAGAATGGGAACCACGGCCATGTGGGTGATCTGCTGCGTCTTGAGCGTGCTGCGCAGGAACTCGGGGCGCAGACTGCGCTGGTGAACAACGGTCGCGCCGCACACGAATGGGCCGACAAACCCGACCATGAAGTCGATGGCGTGGTTGGTTGGCAGGATGGAGAAGTAGCGGTCGCCACGGTCCATGGTGAACTCGCCGAGCAGCGCGCCGAGCTGCGACAGATACGCACGATGCGGCAGCATACAGCCTTTGGGCTCGCCGCCGGTTCCTGACGAGTACACGATGGTCGCCACGTCTTCGCGACTACGGGACTGCACGACGACAGGCGGCGCATCCGTGGGAAGGTCGTCCCACCGTTCCGCATCACCCAGGTCGGCGCTCTTGGGAACGTCAACGACCCAAGCCGGCATGGCTGGACGGGTCTTGAAGCGCTTGAGAAATCCCCACTCGGTCACGAGAAGGGTTGGCTGACTGTGCTGGAGCAACGTGGCTTGTTCGTCAGCGCTCAGCTTGTAGTCTAAGGGAACCAGAACAGCGCCGCGGAAGAACACGGCACACGCTGTCATGAGCCAGCGCGCTTGGTTGCTCATGATGATGGCGACGCGGTCTCCGGGGCCAATACCGGCCTCCGCCATGCGGTGGGTGAGGGCCGTCGTCTGCTGCTTGACGTCCGTGTAGGTGAGGGTCTCGCTGATGCGCTCACGGTTCAGCTCGACCAGTGCGGTCTCACGCTTGAACTGGACGAGTGCGTCAGCCAGCAGGTCGCCGAGGTGGTCGTAGGGGTCGGGGTGAATCACACGCGGTCTCGCACGACATCGGCAATGTCTGTGAAGGTGCGCGCGTCCTGAAGCTCGTAGTCAGGGACTTCCACGCCGAAGGCACCCTCAAGGTCGGTCACAAGCTCCAGCGCCTGCAGACTGTCGATGGACAGGGCATCAAAGATGTCGTCGTCTGGGTTCAGAGCGCTGACGTCAACGCCAAAGCGTTTTGAGGCGAGCTGTAGGAGACGGTCGAGGATGGGGTCGGACATTCAGGCTTCCTGCTAGGGCAAGTAGGGGCGGGCGTCGTCGCTGTTCACAAAGCGCTCAAGGGCTTTGAGGACGACGGGGTCGGTGACCATGCGGCAGAACAGGTCTTTTTCGCGTTCGAGCTGGGCTCTCGGCACGGGCTTTGCGAAGGGCTTGGCCATGGCAACCACATGCGGGTCGAACTTGGCGGTCTGGGCGGCGACCTTGCGAGCAATCTTGAGACCCTTGCCACGAGGGACCACTTGGCTGACCAGTCCGACGTCATAGGCGCGCTTGGCTCCTAGCGTGCGCCCAGTGAGCAAGAGGTCGCGAATGACGGCGTTTCCGACGTCTCGCGACAGGCGCGGCAAGCCACCGAATCCTGGAACGAGACCTAGGCGAAGCTCGGGGAAGGCGAAGCGTGTGCTCTGCTCGGCAACCACGATGTCGCACAGGAGCATCAGCTCGAACCCACCGCCGAAGACGACACCGTGAACCATGCCAATGACGGGAATGGGCGCGGTGTCGATGCGGGTGAAGACGTGGTGGATGCGGTCGATGAACTGACGCACTTGGCGGCGAACAATGGGGGCACCAACGCGTCGTGCTGCACGGTCACCTAGCTCTGGTCCGGCAATCTTGCGCAGCGCTTTTCGCGTTCGGGAGCTCTCGGCTCTCTCAACAAGCCCGTCGTACAGCTCCTTGAGGTCCGCACCCGCACAAAACCCACGTTCGCGGTCTGAATACAAGATGCAGGCGCGTGCTGTGGTGTCGTGAAGCAGCTTGGCTAAGCGGTCCAGCTCGTCGAGCGCGGCGGTGCCAATCTCGTTGCAGGGCTCGCGGTGAAGGCGGACTTCTAGGATGTCGTCGTGCATGTCCCACGACAGCGCCTCGCCCGAAAACTCTGCGGAAATGGCCGTCACGCGTACATCCCGTCAATCGCATCTGCAAAGTGGACCGTAATCGCGCTTCGCTTGAGCTTGCTCGTCGCCGTCAGCAGCCCGTTCTCAATCGTCAACAGCTCTTCGCTGTGGTGAAACTTGCGAACGCGTCGATAGTGAGGAAGCTCGCTATTGACGGCATCGATGCTTGCTTGAAGCGTGGACGCATCCGTGTTTCCAGTGATGATGGCCGTCAAGTACGGCTTGCCGTGGCCAATGACGACGACATGCTCGGCGCCTTCAATGGTCTCGACCATGCGCTGCTCAATTGGCTCGGGCGCTACGTTGTGGCCGCTGCTTGGGACCAGCAGGTTGCGGACGCGTCCAATCACGCGAATGCGGCCGTCGTCGTCCAGCTCGACCTGGTCGCCCGTGCGGAACCAGCCGTCGACGAACGCGGTCTCGGTGATGTCCTTCTTGCCCCAGTAGCCGGAGAAGATGTTCGGACCCTTGAGTAGAAGCTCGCCTTCGTCGGTGATCATGGTCTCAACACCGGGAATAGGAAGGCCGACCCAGCCCGGTACGGTCGTCTCCGGTGGTCGGTCCATGGTCGCAATCGCGGTGGTCTCGGTCAGTCCGTAGACTTGGTAGACGGGGATGCCCAGCATCATGAACCAGTGCTGGGTGTCTTCGCCAAGGGGGGCTGAGCCGCAGATGAGGCAGCGCAGGTTCGGGCCAATCTTCGTGCGAATCGCCTCGTAGACTACGCGCTTGGCCAGGGCGTACTTGAGCCGGTCAATGGCGCCGTCTTCGCCTGCTTGAATCTTGGAAAAAGCCTTCTTGCCGCTGTCGTACAGGCGCTGGACCATCTTGGGCTTCTTGCGCACACCCTCTTCAACCGCGTTCTTGATTCGCTCAAGAAGAACCGGCACATTGAGGAAGTAGTTCGGCTTGGCCACGCCCATCTCAGTGGACAGGTTGTCGAGGTCGGTGCTGACAAACAACGGGTTGCTGCGGAACAAGCAGGTCCACAGAACGACCCGACTTCCGGCAAAGCAGAAGGGCAGGTAGTGGAAGACGCGGTCGTCGCCTTCTCGCGGACCCATCATGGTGTCGAGATGGTCTCTCGTGACGGGCAGCATGTGGTCGATGTTGCCGACGGTGAGCATGACGCCCTTCGGCTCGCCGCTTGTGCCCGAGGTGTAGATGATGGTGGCGACGTCCTCGTCCGAGCGCGGCTGGGGCGGGTCAGTGACGATGTCTTGTGTGTCCAGAACCTCGTCAAATGTCATGAGTGGCGCGCGGGCCCACTCGGCCTTGATGGCGGTCTTGAGGGCCTGTGTGGCGACGATGACGCGACGTGGTTTGCAGTCGCGCATCATGGCTACGAGCTCTTTGGCGTCTTGCCGGGCGTACATGGGAACCGAGATGGCGCCTTCCGCGAGAATGGCCAGATCGGTGGCGACCCAGAGTGCGCTATTTGGCGCCACAAGCACGACACGGGAGCCTGCTTTCACGCCCTTTTCCCGCAGGGAATGACGGATTCGCCCGATGTTCGCAGCCATTCCAGAGCCATTGTTGTCACGGATGTCCGTGCCGTGGGTCTCACGAATGAACGGGACTTCTGGGTTGGCGTGCAGGTTGGAAAACAGGGTCTCGATGAAGCTCATGCGGTCTTCCGGTGGCGGTCCACAAGGGCTGCCAGGTCGGGGGAGAGGGGAGGTAGGTGTGCCCAGGGCTTTTCGGTGTCGCCCAAGCCATCACGGAAGGGGAACTCGGGGTGGGCCGCGCGGACCATCTGGACCAAGCGAGCACCCATCCAGCCCATGGTCTCAATGCAGTCCACGGTGGTGCGCTCAATGCCTAGGCGTATCTCTGCGGCGTGGCTGTCTACGTGTCTGAGTGCCTGGGTGACGGCATCAGCGAGGTTCGGGTCGTCTACTCGGAGTGCGAGTTCCGGCTGTCCACGGTCTGCCATGAGGTTGGGAATGCGCTCGTCCATGGTCACGCCAACGGACAGCACACCGCCTGGCATGGAGGTGACGAGGGCGTGGTAGCGCGACGACACCATCCACTTGGCGAGGCGAATGACGCTGACCATCTCGTACTGGTCGTAGGTGTCGGAGACGATGACGGCGCCGCCTCCTAGACGGTCAACCAAGGCCTGACAGGCGCTTCTGTCGAGCTGTTCCATACCCACAGCGGCCACGAAGACGTCTCTTCCGGCAGCGAAGGCAGCGGCGCCGTCTGCCAGTCCGTCGATGTACTGGGCTTGCTTGCGGTCGACCTCGGGGCCACCGTGGTGGAAGTAGACAGAGGCGTAGTGGTCGCGTTCGTGGGCACCGGTGAGCGCGTGCAGTGCGCCTTTCTGAAGGTCGGGGCGGACGGGCCACCAGAACGCATTGATGGGACAGACGACCAGCACATCGCTGACACCGTTCCAGCCGTGTTCTTTGAGGATGGCTTCGCCTACGGATGGCGGAGCGGGCTCAAAGGTCCACGCGGTGTCGGTGCCGAGCTCTGCGGTAATGCCCAGGTCGCCAAGCACTTCCAGCGAGTTTTGATTGCGCGCGATGACCTGCGCATCTTTGCAGTAGCGGGAGACCAACGACTCGAGGGCAGAGTCCATGCCGCCCGCTTCGCCGCCGTAGGCAATGGACAGCTTGTCTTCCGCCGCCGCTGTTCCCAACGCGCCGACCATCATGGTGGACAGGGCATTGGCGAACTTGGACTTGAACATCGACCCTTCGCAGGCAATGACACCGTGCTGTTCGCGGATGGTCTGGACCATGAACTTGGGAAAGATTTTCGGAAGCTCGAGCTGCTCAACGGTGCGGAAGTAGCCGCGGGTGAGCTGGGGGTCGTTCGTCAGGATGGACAGCTCTAGGTTGTCGTCTCCGAACAGAAAGCGGAACTGGCGAATCATGGCTTCTACGCGAACGTCTGCGCCTGTGTTTCGCGACCCGGTGTACCCAGCCAAGAGAAGACGAAGTGGCTCGCCAGGTGACCAAGTCGGTGAGGGGTCCCACTTTTGACGCGCCCGCGCGGTCTCGATGCCGGCGGCCATGGCCAGCATCAAGCCCTTGTCGGTGTCGATCTCTTTGACCTGGTCGACCGCTTTGTTGGCGACCTTACGGAGAAAGCCCTGAAGGTTGCGCTTCATGCTGCGCCCTCTTCGTCGGTCAAGGTCAGCTCTGTGAACGGGTAGCGGTAGCGGTTGGCCTTCACCCAGCGGTACAGGTCGGCTGAGTACTCAACGAACGGCACTGGTTCATGGCCGAGCTCTTCGACTACACGGTCATTGAGAAACACCGTGTTGTAGCGGATGTAGGGCCAGAACACCTTCATCAACGCGCCAACGCCAGCGACGGTTGACCCTCGTGGGGCTCGGTTCATCGCGCGGAAGACCCAGCTAAACGGGCTCTCAAGCTTGGGCAGCAGTCGCGCGGTGACGCCCACGGGCTCCATCGAGTCCAAGATTTCCTTGGCCGTAGGCGACTTGGCGCCGCTGGAGAGGTGGTAGCAGTCGTACTTGGGCTCTTTCATCAGGTGAATGTGGGCGATGGCCTCGCCGGCGTAGGCGGTGTTGACAATGTCGATGCGGTCGTTGGGGCGCAGCGGGACAATCGGCATGTCGGCCAGTCCAATCAAGGCGCGCACCATATCGAACTGGGTGGTGCGTTCATGGGCGCCGTCGCCAAGCAAGATGCCCGGGCGGAAGATGACGAAGGACTCGCCAGCGAGCACTTCACGCACCATGTGCTCACCGAACTTCTTCGTTCTGGCGTAGGGGTCGTAGTCGCTGCGGGTCCACTCGATAGCGGCGTCCTCTTCAATGTCTTCGTCTTGCCGATGACCGGCTACGGCAACGGTAGATACGAAGGAATAGCGCTTTAGTTTGCCCTTATTGGCCAGCTCCCGAGCGAACATCAACACCGACATTCCGCCGCGTAGGTTGGTGTTGAAGCAGGCCTTGGCGGACTTGCGGTTGAGCGAGGCCGCTGCATGAATGACCGAGGTCACACGGCGAAGCAGGCTCTTTCGTGTGGCGTCGTCCCAGCCTAGGTCTTTGGCATGAAGGTCTCCGTGGACCAGCTCCATGCGGTTGAGAGCGTCCTGGAACTCCGCGGCGTTCATGTGTAGCTGCATGCCCTTCCACAGCTTGGCAACGCGTTCTTCTTGGTCTGCGCCGCGAACCATGAGAATCAGCTTCTGACGCGTGCGTCCGAGCAGCTCATTGATCACGTAGGAACCGAGGTACCCGTTGGCACCTGTAATGAGAATGCTCACAGGCTCACCGCCTTGACGGCTGTGGTCTGGTCCATGGTGAAGGCTGGCTCACTTGCCGGGTCTTCAGGCGCTTTGTTGCCGTGAAGCAGGGGAATGCTCCAGTGCATTAGGCCCGGGTATTCCACGTCTACCCAGTACGAGCACCAGTCGAGGTCCGACAGGTCATAGCCGAAGCGCTCGCGGTCGCTGTCGGGTAGGGACGCGGTCAGCTCGCGCAGGTTGTCCGTGGCGAAGCGGTAGTCATTGTCCCGGATGAACGGGGTGTAGACGCGAAGCATCTCTTCGATACGGCCCAGGGAGCGCTCGGCGCTGTCCATGCGTTCTTTGACGGCGCGTGCGGCCTGACCGAGCATGGGGTCTTCGTCCAAGTTGTGCGCAACCTTGCTCAAGAAGCGAGCGAAGCGGCGAACGCGAGGCACCGAGAGGGGACCGCCATCGGGGGCGCTGACCGGGTCCATGTGGCGCAACAAGAAGCCCTGCCAGCCCTCACTGCCGTGGATGCGCGTGTACTTGCGTACGGCCAGACCGTTGAGCTCGATGCACCGACCGAAGGTCATGGGGTTGTGGTCGGAGCTCGCGATTTGATAGACACCTAGGCTGTTTCCGTCCAATGCGGCCACGGTCGCTAGGGTCAGTCCACGTGCGGCGTCGTCAATCGGCACCACGTCGAAGACGAAGTCTGGGTTCGCCGGAAGGTGGCGGAAGGCGGTGGCAATCAGCCAGGACAGTGGGCCTGACGTGTTGATGCCTTCGTTCCATCCGGCAAAGGGATAGTCAGTGGCGCACTCTAGGATGGCCGGCCGAACGATAGTGACGTTGTTGCCGGGCTCAGCCATGACCAGGTGCTCTGCCAGCCCCTTGGTGTAGGTGTAGACATTGGGCCAGCCAAGGGCCTCTGCGCGCTTGACGGCAACGCGAATCTGCTCGGCTTTCAGCTCCCGTCCGGTCAGCTGTGGAAGGACCGTGTCTGCGTCCAAGCCAGCCAGCTCTGCGTCTACGTCTAGGACGGTGCCATTCGGGGAGATGCCCGTTGTGAGGGTCTCGGTCATGTGTCCGCTGACGTTGCCGGCAACGTAGCAAGTGCTGACGTGGATGTGCTTGGCGCCGATTCGAGCCGATAGCCGGGCGGCATGCAGCGCACCGGAAGTATTGACGGCGACCATCTTGCCGGGGACACCTTCAAAATCGGTGAGGCCAGCGCAGTGAATGACGGCGTCTACTTGGCCGGTGAGACGTTCGACGACCGCTGGACCCATGCCCATATTGGGCTTTTCGACGTTTCCCCGGACCACATCCACGCGGGCGCGCAGGAAGTCGGCGTAGTCCTTCTGGTGCGAAGCACGCAGGGGACGGAAGCACGGGCTGGTGTCGGCAATGCGGGCGAATCGCTGAATGGGCGTCTGTGCGGGACGGGGTCGAATGACGACTGTCACCCGTCCAATCTCGGGGACCTCAGTGAGCAGCCAGGACAGCCAGACTTTTCCGAGAAAGCCGGTGACGCCGGTGAGCAGGATGTGCTTGCCAGAGAGCGTCTTGCGCACGTCGAGCGGGTTGTCTGCGAGTTTCATTTAGGCATCCACCACGGGCCAGGAGAGGTCGGTCGCTGTGCGACGAAGAGCATTGTCGGGTCGCACGGCACACGGATGGCCGACGGCGGACAGCAGAACCGCGTCGTCTCCGCGTGCGCCGTAGCCGCCCGATGCGAGAAGGTCGATTCCGTGCTGGATGGCCCAGTCACGGGTCCATTGGCCGCTGAGCGGACCGCTGATGATGGGCTTGAGCAGCGCTCCAGTCGTCTCGCCGTCCACGACTTCCAGGTGGTTGCACAGCAGCGATTGAGCACCGAGTGCGGCTGTCATGTGCTGGGCGATGCAGTGCGGGTGGTCGCTGATGAGAACGATGCGCTGACCGGCATCTTGCGCTTGCTTGAGCAGTCGTAGACCCACGGGCAGGGTGCTCTTCTTGAGCACGCTGTGCCAGTACTCTTCGCCGAGTACACGCAGACGGTCTTCGCTGGTTCCGCGCAGGGCCGACCAGCTGGCCTGTGTTGCTGCGCCCTTGGAGCGCAACGCTAGGGGAGCTGCCAACGCAACGGCTCCGAGTCGGGCCAGACGGCCACGAATCTGCTGGCCATTGCCTGCCGTCCATGCCGCTGCCATCAGGCTGGACTTGGAAAGCAAGGTGCCTTCAACGCGGAAGAACGCTGCTGGTTGCATACTAAACTCCATCTCGGGCCGCGAATAACCTGACTAGACTGACATGTCAGTCTAGTGAGTGTCGCGGAATGCCTGAGGAGTTCACGGAGATCGGTTGGCGACGCTGCGAAGGGGGGCCGCAATCGGGTTCGTTCGCGCTGCAGCGCTGCCCCACGACGCAATGCGGATGGGCGTCAACGTGTCGCCCGCGACCGTCAGTGGGGCTGTCGAATCGGGCAGCGTCGTTGTTGAAGGTCCTGCTGACGGAAATAGCCACCCGGCCACTCACGTACGCCCCATACGGAGGTGTGCTTTGGAAGTTGCAATCATTATTCTATCGACATTCGCGGGCATAGCGACAGTGCTGGGAGTGCCCGTGTTCTTGGTGGTCTGCGCCCCATTATTGGCGTGGCTCGCCAACAGCTGGCTGAAGATACGGGAGCGCGAGGTCGCTGTTGAAGAGCTGCAGCTTGTATTGGCTCTGCGTGAGTCGCAGGCCTTGCCGCCATGGGTCGACGCGAACGACCCGCAGGCCCTTCTGGCTTGGGTGAAGACCGACCGAGAGATGACCGCGTTGTCCAAAGCGAACCGCCTCCGGCAGTAGCGAGTGGATGCGATTGAGGTGGGGGGCATGCACGGACGCGGTGGCTCTTGCCTAGACCTTCCGGGTCGAGACACGGAAGAGTCAGCGTGAAACACGTGCCCATTCCGGGGCCGTCACGTTGTGCGTGCAGCGCTCCAACAGACATCGGCGGTGAACTTCGCTAGATCCACGCGCCGCGGGCATTCAGTCGAGCACGACGCTGCACAGATAGAGGCAAAGGTCCGCACTGAGTAACCGTGTGTACCGCGGCGTTGTAGCTTGAGGCATGGCCACGTCTCGCCCTATGCCCATCCTCGCTGTCCTGGTTGCAGCGCAGTTCGCTGGCACGTCTCCTTGGTTCGCTGCCAACGCCGTGCTTCCGCAGCTCATCGCCGATAATTCGGTCACGGTGGCTGGCGTGACCAGTGCGGTGCAGGCTGGGTTTGTGCTTGGGACTCTGTTGATTGCGGCTACTGGGCTGGCGGACCGGGTGCAGGCGCGTTGGCTGTTTCTCTTCGCGTGTCTGGGCGTTGCGGTCGCGAATGGCCTGCCGCTGTTGGCACCGGGCAGTGGGATGACGGTGCTCGCGTCACGGGCGCTTGTAGGACTCGCTCTTGCCGGCGTGTACCCCATCGGGATGAAGCTCGCGGCCACCCTGATTCCGGAGCGTCTAGGCAGTGCTCTAGGCTGGCTTGTTGGGGCACTCGTGCTCGGGACAGCGTCGGGTCACCTGCTGCGTGCGCTCGGCGACGGTGTCTCAGCGAGTGTGGTGTTGGGCGTGACCAGCGGGGCGGCGGTCCTTGGCGGTGTTGCGGTGTGGACGCTGCTGCCGGCGGAGACCAAGCCCGTTTCGGTGCGTCCATTCCGACCCGGTGACTTCCTACAGCTGTGGAAGATTGCGCGGTTTCGACGTGCGGCTCTCGGGTACTTTGGTCATATGTGGGAGATGTACACGCTGTGGGCTCTGGCTCCGCTGATTGTGGCGGCGCGATTTAGCGGCACGTCTGTCTCCCTAGGTGCGGGGCTGTTCATTGCCCTAGGAAGTGTGGGCTGTGTTGTTGGGGGACTCGCTGCCCAGCGCATCAGTAGTCTTCGGGTGGCACGAATTGCCCTGTTCGGTGGTCTGCTATGTGGCATGGCCACGCCGTGGATGTGGCACGCTCCGCAGGCGATGTGGTTGGCTTGGCTTGGCGCTTGGGGGGTGTTCGTAGCGGCGGACTCCCCGCAGCTGTCCACGCTGACCGCTCGGTCAGCCCCTCCCGAACTACTCGGTTCTGGTCTTGCAATGACCACTAGCATTGGCTTCGCGCTGACCGTTGTGAGTGTGACGGTAGCCCAACAGTTCGCCACAACTTCCACCGCACTTGTGGTGCTTTGCCTTGGACCATCCGTCGGTTTGTTGGCATTGGGGCGGCAGCGAAGCGCCACATAGCGACGCGGGGGATTCACAACGGCCCGTCGCAGGTTATCAACCCCCCCGTTTATCTGAACTCAGGTGACACCGATGTCCAGCACACCCGCCGAAACCGCAGTTTCTGACGCTATTGAGTTGCGTTCCGGGCCTGCACTTGTCCGTGCGACCAAGCCGTACACCAAAGAGAACCGAGCGCGTTCTTGGTGGGAGCTGCTGTCGACCTTGACCATTCTTGGCGCTTTGCTGAGCGTGTGCTTGCTCGCTCCCTTGTGGGCCAAGATTCCCGCCGTTGTGTTTGCGGGTCTGATGTACATTCGCACGTTCATCATCTTCCATGACACCGTACATGGCGCCATGTTCACCAAGTCGCGTCCTGCTCACTGGATTATGAACGCCTTTGGTTTCCTGATCTTGTCACCAGCACCGATCTGGAAGGAATCTCACGACTACCACCACAAGAACAACTGCCGCCTACCGAGCACATCCATCGGCAGCTACCCGGTTGTCACCACGCGCTTGTGGCGTCGCATGTCTGAGAAGGACAAGCGGGCCTACCGTTTCGCGCGTTCGCCGTTCACCATGGTGTTCGGCTACTTCACCATCTTTCTTGGACAGATGTGTGCGCAGTCGTTCATGCGGAACCCGAAGCTCCACTGGCAGAGCCTGGCGGCTCCCATCGTCCACCTTGGACTGTTCATTGGTCTGGGTCTGACCTTCGGTTGGGTGAGTGCACTGTTCACGCTCATCCTGCCGCTCATTGTCAGCCATTCACTGGGTAGCTACTTGTTCTATGCGCAGCACAATGCGCCGGGCATCTACTTTGCGCCACGTACCGCTTGGAAGTACGACGTCGCCGCACTCAGAAGCTCGACCATGTTCGATATGCCTGGTTTCTTGCACTACTTTACGGGAAACATTGGCTACCACCACGTCCACCATCTCAACCACCGCATCCCGTTCTACCGACTTCCGGAAGCGATGGACGGAATTCCCGAGCTGCAAGACCCGATTCGCACGAACTGGCGTCCCAGCAGCATGATTGCAGCGTTGCGGCTCAAGTTGTGGGACCCGAGCGCCAAGGAAATGGTGCCACTACCCAAGCCGAAGGCTGCGTAGCGTCGATAGTGACCGTCATCGCTCTGCAGGGGAGTGATGACGCCGTCTTTCGCCAGATCATCTAGTGCACCGCGTCTTGCCTAGGCGTTGGCTACTACCCCACACCCCGCAAACAATCGTTGGAGAACTGCTCCAACTGATATAAGTTTGCGTCTCTGTGGGGGGGGTATTTATGCGTGGTCTGTGGTTCGTAGTCCTTATGGGCTGCACCTCTCAGGAGGGAAGCTCGCTGAGCAGCCCGTGGGACGCCCCAGGGCACGCGCGGCAGGGGCTCGGTGATACGGCAGGAGACACTGGGGATAGCGGCCTAGACCTCGTTCCAACCATGGACGACATGTGTCCATCCGACCCCAACAAGACCGAAGAGGGGTACTGCGGCTGCGACTGGATTGACCTAGACATCGACGGCGCCAATGGTGCCGAGACCTGCGTACACTCCACGGCACTCGTAGACGGAAGCGCCACGATTGGCCTGGGTGCGGTCATCGCAAGTCACGCAAGTGTTGGGAATGCAACGATTGGCAGCGGGGCCCTTGTGGGTCTCGGAGCGGCCGTGGGCGACGGGTCCAGCATTGGCGATGATTCCATCGTGTCGCGCTATGCCGTAGTGGGTACAAACTCCGACCTTGGACCCGAGAGCATCCTTGGCCGGTCGTCACGCATTGGAGACGATGTGGATGCCCGCCCAGGCTTCTTGACGCTCGGCTACGGCGCTGAGATTGGCTCGAATTCGATGGTCACAGGCCCCAATGTCGTGCTGGGCAACCTCGTCAGCGTAGGCCCCGAAGTCACCCTGCACGAAGGCGTGGTGCTGGCTCGCGGAGTGGTCGTGGAGAGTGGTGCGGAGGTCGGTGCGTTTACCGTCATCGGCCCAGAGACTCAGGTCGGTGCCAATGCGTCGATTGGAGAGTCGGTGCGCATTCGCAAACAAACCGTGATTGGCGACGACTCCACAATTGGTGGCGGAACGCGCATGGGGCGCGACACCATCATTGAGGCCGGTGTGACGATTCCGGCAGACGCCGTGATGGGCGCCCGTGTGTTTGTGGGCGCCAACAACCTCCTCACTGGCGATGTCTACCTGCCGCGTCGTGCTCGTATCGAACCGATTGCCGGAGGTGTTGATTCTGCGCCAACGGTCTCCATCTCCGCTCCGACATTTGGCAGCGATGTCTCGAGTGGCAGCATTCTACTGGCTGGAACCGCGACCGATGACCGAGGCGTCGCATCCGTCTCCATTCGCTTCAATGACGGCATAGCAATTAGCTTACCGTTCTCCAATGGCTCGTTTTCGCAGACCATCACGGTACCGGACGACACCCAGACAATTCGGGTGACAGCAACGGACACCTCGGGCCAGATCGGTAGCGACATGGTGTTTGTCGACGATTGCACGCTGGACATCACACCCCCCAATGTGTGGACCGGCAACGTCTCCAGCAGCTGGTCGGACGGCGGCAATTGGTCTGCGTCGGTCGCGCCCAATGGCACCAGCGACGCCTTCATCTGTGGCACCGTTGTTCCTCAGCCAACCCTCACCTTCGACGGGAATGTTCGGAATCTCTCCATGAGTGGAACAGCGACCTTGAACACCAATGGGCGCACGCTGTACGGCAATGGAGACGTCGTAGCCGGCATCATTGGCGGGTCAGGCATCCTGCTCATGCCCAATGACACCTCCCTACGCGGCGTGGTCCCAGGTCTGGATATCCGCGGAAATGTCGCACTCTCCGGCTACACCAAGGCCACGGGTGCTGTGTCTATGCTTGGATTGTCCAGCCTGAATGTTGGCAGTCGTACCTTTGAAGCGGACAGCACCTACAACCAGGACATCGGGGACGGTGCGGCGGGCATTCGGTTTGCAACCGGTGGGGTTGGGCTGTTCAATGGCGAGGCATCGTTCAATGGCACGCGCTTCATGTCGAGCAGCAATCTAGCGAATGGCACGCTGCACTTCCGCGGCGACCTCACCGTGCAAGACATTGCAATCACGGTCTTCTTGCCTTCCACCACCCAACCCATCTACTTTGACGGGCCGTCCGACCAGACCATCACAATGCGCGACACGAACAGCGTTGGAAATCGACTTGGAGACGTCATTATTGCCAGTGCAGGCGTCGTTTCTGTGGACGCAAGTACGGACCTATACATTGGAGGAACCACCACAATTGTAGATGGGTCGACCCTCCATGTGCCCAGTGCGGACTTCAACGGCGACATCTCGATTCAGGGCACCGGTCAGCTCACCGGAAGCACGGTCGACATGTACCAGGGCCTCACCATGGGCAGCACGGCGACGGTCAGCCTGACCACGCTCAAGGCACACAGCCGGCTTCCAATCCCAACCGGAACCTTCAACGTCACCTACGTAGACGTTGTTGGGAATGTGTCGCTTCAGGAGGACTGGGACCACACCCTCTCGGAGCTGCGCGTACAAGACGGAGGAACCCTACGCACCAACGGCAACGATTTCACCCTCAATGGCAACTACAGCCAACACATTGGCGACGCAGCACAGGGGCTCATTCTATCGTCGGGTGACGTGGCTACGTTCAACGGAGATGCAACCTTCACCGGCACTCGGTTCATCTCGTTGAGCAATCTCACCAGCGGCACGCTGCGTTTCCGAGGCGACCTCGCGGTGCAAGACACCCCCGTCAATGTGTTCCACAGCGGTAGCGCCCCAGTGTACTTTGACGGCCCAGGCAACCAGACCCTAAACCTCGGTCACGGGCTTGATACCACGGCTACCCTGGCAGCCGTCTTTGTGGGCGGAGCCGGTACCAAGACATTCCTGACGTCATCCAGCCAAGACATCGCGATGAGCAGCCTCACCGTTGACAGTACCGCAACTGTGCAGCGTGACACCACGATTGCAGGCGACCTACTGGTACAAAACACAGGCACGCTGAATTTTGGCGGCACCGCATTCGTTGTCAACGGCACCTGCACCGTCAACGGAACGGCACCTCCCAGCACGTGCAACTAGCGTGTCCTTAGGGACTCGTGGCGGCGTGGCTCACCACTGTGGATGACCCGTGATTGCATTCGGTCACAACAGCGGTACCTCTGCAGATTTATGCGGGGCTGCGCTGTAGCCCTGCATTGGAACGTGACTGGGGTGGGAGTGTGAGCGGCCGGCGCGAGTAATGCCAGGCAGTACCCCTCACGGCTATGTAGGGCGGTCAAACACTATCGGCAGGTCGGGCCTGGAATGTGCCTACTTGGAGCATGGTTGCATGTATTCTACGTGGTCATTCGGCTCGTTTTTGCGGTACAGTTCACCCACATTTGTTGTCTCAGGTGTCGAGGATTTCCATGCGCCCCATCTCCGTTCTGTTCGCCCTGTCGCTCTTTGCTTGCAAGAACGAAACGCCCATTAATGAGCTTCCCAATCAGGCTCCCGAGATCACGATTTCGTACCCAACGGCGGACACAGAGGTCGCAGCAAACCAGCCATTTACGCTTGTCGTAATCGCTGGAGACCGGGAAACGGCAAACGAAGACCTCGTCTTGTCGTGGACGTCCGACCGAGACGGCCCGATTGATGGCGAGTGGTTGTGGACCGGCGGAGAAGCGTCCATGATGATGGACCTTGGACTGTCTGCTGGCGCGCACACACTCACGGCTATCGTCGCAGATGAAGAGGGTGAAAATGCCGAAGACAGCGTCGTCGTCAGCGCCGTCCCCAATGATGCCCCGCTCGTCGCATTTACCGCGCCTGCAACCACAGACATCGTGCTCGTTCGCACCCTAGACGACTACCGAATGACGCTCATTGCCAGCGATGACCGTGACACACCGGGGGACCTGACCGTGGAGTGGTCCGGCACTCTCGCGGATGCGTTTACGCTGCCGACCCAGTTCAACTCCGATGGCACCATGGGGGTGACTCTCTCCGAGCTGGACGCCGCGGCGTATACCGCAGGCATCACCGTTCGGGACCGGTTCGGCTCTGAGGGCTACGCCGAAGCCTTCATCACCGTCGTTGTGGACAATGACAACGACGGCATTCTGGCCGAAGACGACTGTGACGACGACAACCCCGACACCTTCCCCGGAGCGGAGGACCTGTGTGACGGCGTGGACAACGACTGCGACGGCATCATCGACAACGATGCGCCCTCTTGGTTTGCCGATACCGATATTGATAGCTTCGGAGCCGGCGAGGCCGTGGTCGCGTGTGAGGCGCCAGAGGGACACGTGGCCGATGCCACAGACTGCGATGACACCGAAACGACCGTCTACCCGGGTGCCGACGAGCTGTGCAACGGCGTAGACGACGACTGCAACGAACTTGTAGACGACGACGCCATTGACGCGACAGCCTGGTACGTGGACGCCGACGCCGATGACTACGGTGACCCCGCAACGGTCGTGCTCGCCTGCGAAGCTCCGGGCAGCAACTACATCGCCGAAGCGGACGACTGCCTGGACAGCAACAACAGTGTCTACCCGGGCGCGGAGGAAGTCTGTGATGACCTGGACAATGACTGCGACGGTCTGGTCGATGAGGACCCACCCACCTGGTACGCAGACGTTGATGAAGATGGGTTTGGAGACTTCGCCACCGCTGCGGTCCAGTGCGACCCGCCAGACGCCACAAGCACTCACGTCGCGGACGACTGCGATGACACTGAGTTCACCATCAACCCGGACGCCCTGGACATCTGCAACGGCATTGATGACGACTGCAACGGCTTTGTTGATGACAACCTTGACGAAGGCGATGAGTGGTTCGTTGACCTGGACGGTGACGGATTTGGTGACCCTCTGGAGGTCATCATTGCGTGCGACCAACCTCCAGGTACCGTCGACCGTCCCCTCGACTGCGACGACAGCGACCCTACCCGAAATCCAACAGCACCAGAGCTGTGCAACTTTATTGACGACGACTGCGATGGCGTCCCAGAGGTCGCTCTTTGGGTTGGCGATGGGCATCCCTACAGCCTGCCGAGCGCCGCGTTGACCGATGCTCGGTTTGGTGACCTCATCTGCGTAGACGCGGGCACCTACGACGACACTATCGACTTTGATGGCAAGAGCCTGCGCATGATGGGCGTAGACCGCGACAGCGTCATTGTGCAGAGCACGGTTGGTCCCAGGTTCGTGGATGGTGAGAACGCCAGCTCACTGCTCGCCTACATGACTTTCCGGGGCATCGACGGCCAGAGCTCGGGTGACAAGGGCATCTTGCACATCTCAGGGGCGAGTCCGGTCATTCGCGATGTGCGCTTCACCGACTTCCACGCATCGAGCAGCGACCACTTCTCCGGTGCAGGCATCCAGAACAGCGGGGCGGTTCTTGAGGATGTGGTGTTCGACAACATCTCCGCATCGCGTACTGGCAGCGCGAGCCGCACGGTGACTGCCGGCATCAAGGCCACAAGCTGGACCGGTTCTGCACACGGTCTGACCTTCGACAACATCATGGCCGAGCCCGGCGTCTCGGGCACCACAGGCGTGGGCACCGTGATGCGACTCAACGGCTGCGACGTTCTCCTCGAAGATCTCTCGGTCTTCGACAGTGTCGGCAATGTCAGCTCGATATCGGGCGGCACAATTCTCATCGACGGGGGCTCCGACGTGGAGTTCATCCGTCTGACGGCGATTGGAAATACCAACAACCGCGGCGGCGGCGGCGTACTGAAGATTCGGAGTAGTACCGTCACTATCAATGGCGGGCGCTTTGGAGATAACGAAGCCAACGGTGTCGCGGCCACCGGCGGGGCCATCGAGGTGTCGTCGGGTACGCTGACCGTGAACAACGTGGACTTTGTGGGGAACCGCGCCATTGGAACCGAGGGCTCGGTCTGCGGCGGAGGGGCCATTGGGGTGAGCGACCCGAACGGAGTCAATGTGACGGTTCGCAACTCTACCTTTTACGACAACATGGCTGTCTGCGGCTCGGACGAGAGTGGCGGTGCGATGTGGAGTGCATCCTCATGGGCTCCGATGTTGAGCTACACCAACAGCTTCTCGAACGGCACGGTGGACTACACCAATGTCCAGCAGAGCAGCTTCGGTGACGGCATGACGACGTCCGAACCTGGATACCGAAATGTGTTCAGCTCGAACGCGCGCGTGTGGGACTTTGGCTTGATCAGCAGCTCGCCACTACGTGACGCCGGGGACCCAGCCATGACCGATGTCGATGGGTCGCGCTCGAACGTTGGAAGTACCGGCGGTCCCTATGGCGTGTGGCCAACGGACTGATGGATGGGACCTATGTTCCTGCGTTTATTCGTCACGCGGGAACACGAACTCCCAGATGCGGTCCCACGTCTTGCTGAACCGCTCGAGGTCACATTGGCTGCCCGAGCGTAGCCAGTCGTAGTGTCGCGGGGTGGCGTCGCGCCCGGAGTAGTGGCCGAGGACGTCTAGGTGGTCGCCGTGCATGGTGGTGATGACATGACCGCGAAGCTGTGAGGCGGTGGGGACGATACCGTCATTGTCGATGCTCTCGATATTGGAGCCCGAGGCATCAACCGAGCCGTTTGGAGGCTGAAGGTCGGTGGTTGCTGCCACGGACCATGCCGCTGTGTACAGGGCGTGGGATGCGTGATGGTCGGGTCGAACGCCTTGTCGTAGGGTCGTGCGCAGTCCGGGTCGCTGACCAACGGTGGCGACCGATGCGTAGCGGATGCCGTCGCGGTCGCGAAGCAGGAAGTCGCGCTCGATGGAGCGGCCTGTGGAAAGCTCTTCGACAAGGCGTTGGTCCACGCCAATCTCCTTGACGAACGCCTTGAGGCCTTCGGTGAGCGAGGCGTCCAAGGTGCTGTACATGTTCTCGTCGACGTCGCCAAGGGCGCTCTGGTCATCGTTCTTGAACGCCCGAATCATGCTGGTCACCAGCGACAGCGGTAGGTCACCACCGTGAAGGGTGATGGTGCTGATGATGGACAGTAAGCGCAACAGCTTGCCGCCCATGACGGAGCTGAACAGTGTGGCGATGGGCGTGCCGCGGTGAGGGGTGCTCACGCAGACGACGGTCTTGATGCGAGAGGCGACGGCGTTGAGGTTGTCTGCGCCCTCGATGACGGCAACAGGGGAGGTGAGCCAGCGCGCGTCGAGGCCACCTGCGCTGTGGCCGATGAGGTGAATGGGACCGTCATCAACAGGGATTTCGTTCTCAATGAGGTCGTAGAGCACGCGCGCGCGAACAGCGATGGACGCTGTGGGAGGCGTCTTGGGACGGTGTACGACCACGTCCAGACCGCGTGTCTGGGCCCATGCGGTGATGTGTGTGCGGACGTGCGTGAAGTAGGTCAGGTCGCCCAGGTTCACAAAGCCGAAGAAGCCAGGAATGAGCACGACGTGGTGCGTCACCAGCTGTCCTCAGCGAGTTCCTTGTACAGGGCGTTGTGCTCAGCGGCGCGGCTTGTGAGGCCCAGACGGGTGCAGACTTGGGCCGCGCCCTGGTGTACGTCCGCAACGTACGGGTCGGCGTCAATCGCGTTGTCGAACGCAACGAGCGCTTCGTCATCGCGCCCTGCTTGTGCCAGGCAGGTGGCCAAGAGCTGCCAACCAACGGCGTTGCCAGAGTCATCTTCCACAGCGCTCTCGAGTAGGGAGATGGCGGCGTAGGTATCGCCTTCCGATTCGTGGATACCGGCCAGACCAATGCGTGCGTCAATGTGCTTGGGGTCCATCTCCAGGGCGCTCAGGTAGGCCTTCTTGGCGCCTTCATTGTCGTAGCCGTCTCGGTCACAGCCGAGCTCAAACCAATCTTCTGCGGTCCACTCTTCGGTGTGAACTGGGATGGCCGTAGGCACGGGAAGGGCGGCAAGGACCGAGTATTCGGGGGGTTCGAAGTCCATGGGGACTTGTCCGGTGCGTGCTTCCCACATACCCGTGCCATCCGTGATGACCAGCTCGCCGCCGACCACCAAGACGCTGTCTAGGTTTGGCATGCCCTGCATTCTGCGCAGCGCAGCTCCCAGGCGACGTGCTGGCACTTGTTGGATGAGCTGGTGCGCACGCTTGAGACGGCCAATCATGGCCAGGTCAAACTGCAGGCGACCGCGGCTGTCGCGGTCGGGCGTCACCCAGCCTTGGCGGACGAGCTGTCGCACCTGGTGGGTGGACAGCTTGCACAGGCGGAGGACGTCTCGTGTGGCGTAGGTAGACATGGCGGGCGGGCGTAACCTGCCCGGAATGTGGTAGGACGTGCTGTGTATGGAGGGAATGATGACCATTCGCGTAGCCGCCGCCTTGCTCGTGGGCATTCTTGCGACGGCCTGTGGGCCTAAGGTGCAAATGCAGATGATCCGCGCTGCGGATGTCGCCGTTCCGTCTACGGTCCAGACGGTGGCTGTGATCGACCGGTCTGGTGCGTCGAACATCGGACAAGGCATCTTGGGCGTGCTGGAAGGCGCGCTGACCGGCGAGGCCATTGGCGCCGACACCGAGGGGCGTCGCGAGACGGTTCGCGGGCTGCGAGAGATGTTGGCAACGAGTGCTCGTTTTGACGTTGTGCAGCCATCGGGAATCGAGCGTGAGCAGAGCCTCTTCGCCCGCGAGATGTCCTGGCGTACGGCGACCAAGATCTGCCGTGATGCCGGATGTCAGGGTATCGTAGCCCTAGAGGCCTTCGACTCGGACACCTCCGATGACGTGACCCAACGCCAGGTCGAACGCACCGATAGCAATGGTCGCAAGTACAACGCGACCGAGTGGTCGGTGGACCGCCGCACCCGCGTGCTCACCGCTTGGCGCATCTACCAGCCAGACGGCCAGCGAATCCTGGACGACCTTCGGGACCGCACGGATCGCTACAGCTGGACCGGACGGGGTGACTCGCGCGCCCAGGCCATGCGGAATCTGCCGTCTCAGGTTGAGACCGTCCGCTTGTCTGCGTACCGCGCCGGTGCTTCGTACGGCCGTCGCATCGCGCCAACGCCGATGCTTGTGTACCGGTCCTTTTACGCACGCGGCAAGAAGAGTTCAGAGCTGAAGCTTGGCAAGAACTACATGCGCGCCCGCGACTACGAAGGCGCCATCCGAGTCTACGAAGGACTGGCGGAGCACCCTGAGAGCAAGGTTCGCGGACGGGCGCAGTTCAACTTGGCAGTCGCCGAAGAAGCGATGGGTCGATTTGAGCGCAGCTTGACCGCGGCCCGTGCAGCGGCTGTGACCCTCGGAAATGGCCGTTCTCGCCGCTATGTAGTGACGGTCGAGCAACGCATTCGCGAGCGTGACCGGGTCCAAGAGCAGATGGCTCCGCCACCGGAGGCCGAACCAACTGGACCTGAGATGATTCAAGGTCCTCGTCGTCCCGCGACGGGTGAGCCCACGCCTCCGAATGATGGAACAATGACGCGTCCTCGCCCGTAGTCGTTTCGGCGTAGCGATACATCGACATCAGCCAGAGACTGCCATGGAGGCCTTAAATTGCCTCCTAGCCCGAGGTCTCTGTGTTCGACGTCGACCGATTACCGCAAGCGGATGCGCCCGTCTCAACTGAGAGCGCTGACCCGCTTACTGACCCGCTTCAGGCGGTACCGTCGGCTGCCGAGACGCTCGTTGACCCGTTGTGCGCGGCTCAACCGGGCATGCCCCATCAGGCAGTCAATTCGCTCGTGGACACCGTCGCGGAGTCGGAATGGAATCCTGGCTCAATGGGCGATGGCAAGGGAAAGCGCGGAAAGGCCGCGGGCGTTCTTCAGACACAAAAGAAAAAGCGGTCCGGCAAGTTCATCAAGGGTGGCGGGCGTGCACAACGAAACTGGAAGTTCGGCCGTGACGCTAGCTACGGCGTGCAGCAGCAAGGCAGTGATGGGCAGTCATCCGGCAAGTCGTACACCTACAATGCCGACGCACGCGGCAAGGGTCGAGACGTCAAGAAGACCGATTCGAAGACCGGTGTGGACGGCACAACCCGCACGAACCGGAGCACACTGAAGGAAGGACGTGAGAAGACGCAACGGACGCGGCAGTACGAAGAGCGCGAACGCGACGGAGGCTCCTACGTCAAGCGGGAGGTCAACCAGGAAGACTTCGACGGAAAGAAGTCGAAGACGTCGGAGGTCTCCCGGTCGTTCAACAAGAAGCGTGGCATCTACTCCGGAGACGGCGACTTCGAGAAGGGCGCTTCCGGCTACGAAGTCGAGCACACCAAAAAGTCCAAGGGCGACAAGGTCAAGGGTGCGCTCAAGGGCAAGAAAGAGGACGCCGAAGCTCTCAAACGCAAGCTCACACGCAAGAAAAAGCGGCATGAGCTAAAGAAACAAGGCCCGAGCGAAGCGGGCGATGGCGACGCGTACTCAGAAGGCGATGCCGGTAAAGCACAGGGCAAGCACGGCGCGGTCGACAGCATGCTTCGTCACCTCGCCATTGGAAGCATTGGCGACGAGAGCGGTCTCGACCTCGACTCGTTTCAGAAGAACCGCGCCAACGAGGTCACCGATACCAATACCGGCATTTCGTCTGAAAATACGAACACCGAAAAGAAGACCACGGCCACCGCTGGCTTTGGCAAGAAGTCGTCTGGCAGCGCACAGCACAGCGCCAAAGGCACCGACGCCTTCGGGAACGAGACTGTCGGAAAAGCAGGGATCAACGGTACCGCCGACGCCCGGCTAGACGCGAAAGCGAGCCAGCGAGAAACGTGGACCAGCGGTGGTGTGGAACGTGGCGTCAACGCCTCTGTCGCGGCTGGTGTGGCCGCTGAAGTGGATGCGGGGGCTACCCATCAGACGAACCTGGGCGGTCGGGTCAAGGGTGAGGCGGGCGCTTCTGTCGGCGGGAAGACGTTCGTTGGAATCGAAGGCAACGCAGGAGCAAGTACGACTGTCAGCGGTAGTAGCGTCAAGGCCAAGGCCAACGCGGAGGCCTCCATTGGCGGCATAATTAGCGGACATGTCGGCGGAAAGGCCGGCATCAACAGAGACGGGTTTGCTCTTGCCGCTGTCCGTGCCAAGGCAGATGGACAGGCATTCGCGGGTGCAAAGGCGGGTGTGACTGGAGAGGCTGAAGCGAGCTGGAAAGGCGCCCGTGTCACCGGTGCTGCGAAGGCCATGGCAGGTGCCGAAGCGTCGGGCATGGTCACGGCTGGCGGCTCACTCGGCGGGGTCGACGTAGACGCGGTGGCCGAAGGCGAAGCGTTCGTTGGGGCCCAGGCCCATGCGTCTGGCAATGCTGAGGCCGGATTGACGGGCTTTGGATTGGGCGGGCAGGTCGGGGCTTTCGCAGGCGCCAAGGCCGGCGGGCAAGTCCGCGCTGAGCTCGGCGCTGGCGGGCTGAACTTCGGTTTGATTGGCGTAGAGGGCAATGTTCGGGCGGGCGCTGGAGCGGAGGCGAGCGGGGAACTCTACGCGAAGATTCACAAGACGGGCGCACAAGCAGAAGCCGGGGCGGCCTTGGGGGTTGGTGCGGGCGTGGGCATGGTTCTCACCATCGATCCCTCCTTTCCGCTGCGCCTTCCGCTCGAAAAGCTGGCAGAGAGCGGCGTGATTCCCTCTGCGGACCCAGGGGACCTCACCGCTGCGGCGTTCACCGGCATGTACCGTCCGGAAGGCAAGGGAGCGCCAACCACGATTGATGATGCAAAGGCCAGTCAGAACAGCGCCGGGCGGGATGCCATCGACGCCGCGAAGTCCACCGTCAGCAGCGCTGCAACCGGGGGTGCGGGCAAGGCCTTTGGTGAGGTCAAGAAGGCCATGACGTTTGGCTCGGGACTGCTGAACTCGCTGAAGTCTGCGCTCACCGGGGCGTTCGCGTCAGTTGGGCAGGCGTCTGAAGCGACTGGAAGTGCGCTTGGCGACTTGGTGAGATCTGGAATTGCCGAGGCCGGCAGCTTGATCTCTACGCTTGGCGGTGCCGTCTCCTCTGCCGTCGGCAAGATTGGCCAGGTGAAATCGCTGGACCCGAAGGCGCTCATTGATGGGGACTGGGAAGCACGCATTGACGATGCCGTGGTCCAGGTCACAGAGGTCATCAGCGCGATTCTCGATGGTGTGCGGCGTATTGTGACGCGCATCAAGCTGGCTGGACACGTGCTGATTGACCGGTCCGTAGAGGCTGGAGCAGCGCCGTTGTCTGGCCTGGGTGGATTGCTCGGCCATTCGGTTGGCAGCTTTGGCGGCATGGTTGCCGGAGCAGGCCGTCGCATGATTGGCCATGTTCGACGGGGACTCGTCGTCGGCGAGACCGGGGTGAAGGTGAAGGACATTGGCGGCAAGGTCGTGCTGCCCGTAGCAATCTCCCCGGTCCTGAAAGAGACGGAAGGGGTGCTTGGTCACGTGGAGACTGCCGGTAAGGACACCGTATCCAACGCTGTCGACGGTGTCACCGAGGACGTGAAGGGCGGCATCAAGACGGCGCTGCGGAACCACCACGACAACGAGGGCATTGGGGCCCTCGCTAAGCTCACCGACGGTATTCCCGCGATGACACAAGTCTCAAAGGGGTTGCTCTCCGGCGTGGCATCAGCGGCGAAGTTCTTCTTGCGTCCCATTGCGAGTGCCGCTCGAATGGCTGCCGAGGCCGCGAAGGCCGTTGCGAAGGCTGTCAGCAGCGGTGCCAAGGTCGTCGCCAACATTGCCAAGAAGGCGTGGGGATGGTTCACCGGGCTGTTCGGCTAGGGGCTGTCTCCTTAGGCGATGAGCCCTTCACGGTGAGCGTAGGTGACCATGGCAGCTACGGTATCTACCTGTAGCTTTGCGCGAATACGCGCCATGTGCGTGCTCACTGTGCTCTGACCAAGATTCAACGCTGCAGCAATGTCCATCACCGAGCGGCCCTCGATGACCAGGAGAAACACCTGAAGCTCGCGCCCGGTGAGCGCTTGGTGTGGGGGAGCGGTGTCCAAGGTGGGCTCGTCTTGCAGCAAGACTGAAAAGTAGGGTTCACCAAGGGCGACGGTGCGAAGGGCGTCAATGAGCTGGGTGTCGGAATCCGACTTGCTCAAGTAGCCCGCAGCACCTGCAGACTGCATCTGCGTCTCCCAGTGCTCACGTGGGTACATGGACAGCACCAAGACCTGCACCGCAGGCCGGAGCTTACGCGCCCGACGAAGGACCTCAAATCCGCCGAGCACGGGCATGGAGAGGTCCAAGATGAGTACATCTACCGCGCACTCGGGCTGCTCAAGGGCATGCAAGACGTCCCATCCGTTGCCGGCTTCTCCGACCACTTGCATGTCGGGTTCTTCGTCGATCACGGCGCGCAGTCCGCTACGTACAATCCGGTGGTCGTCTGCGATGAAGACGTGAATCACAGGGTAGCTCTCTTGGGAATGCGAACAGAAATTAGGGTCTCGCCGGGCTGTGAGGTCACCTGAACGGACCCGTTTAGAGTGGCGGCGCGCTCGCGCATGCCAAGGAGCCCGAGCCGTTGTGTGGGTTGCCCGGGGTCGAACCCTACACCGTCGTCTCGAACGTCCACCACGACATCTGGCCCTTGGATGGACAGTGTCACCGTGAGCTTTCGGCAGGAAGCGTGCCGTAGAACGTTGGTGAGAGCTTCCTGGCTACACCGCCAGATTGCAACGCTGGCATCGGTAGAGCATTCCATGGTCGTGTCCACGCCCTCGTAGTGGACTTGGACTTGGCCAACATCGCCGGTACGTCGGACCAGCGCGTCTATCGCCCCGTTTAGGGAGCGTTCATCGACAATGGACGAACGAACCGACTTCAACAGGTGTCCGGTCTGGGTCGCCATGTGCTTGAGGCTCGACTCGATGAGGGCCAGGTTGGCGTGGATGCTGGTCGGGTCCTGGGCGTACCGGCGCCGAGCCAGACCTGTTGCGAGCTGTGCGGCTGTCAGGCTCTGGCCAACGTCATCGTGGAGGTCTCGGGCGATAGCGGCTCGCTCCACTTCTCGCGCTGCTCCGAGTCGGCGCGACAGGGCAGTGACGACCTGGGTTTGCTCGTGAACACGGTCGGACAGCAGGCGGCGTTCTGCGTTCAGCTCGTCTTTGGCAATGAAGCCTCGAACTCGGGTTTCGTCTGCCATCAGACCGAAGATGAGGCACAGAAACAGAACAAACGACATGAATCCAACGGCGATGCGGGCCATTGGGTCTGCGGTGATGCTTGGGTCTGTCCACAGGAAGGTGGCGCATTGCACAACCCCGAGGGCGCCGAGTCCTACCGTGCGTACCCAGGGTTGGGCCCACGCGCCGATGCTGACCAAGGCAAAGGGCAGGGTGAAGTAGGGCCATGGCGTTGTTAGGTCGCCACAGCGACCAAGAGTATGGCAGAGAATTGCCATGCCGACGAGACCGCTGGTGATGCCGATTCCGTACGCCCACCGCGGTTGTGCCCAAACGGCCATCAGCGTCAGAGCCCCGAGGCCCGTAACAGCGGCCCGCCCTTGCGATAAAATGGGGACGAGCTGCGGAAAGTCCGCAAATGCCCAAGGGTCTTCGAGCCAGAAGAGGCCATTTGCCACCATTAAGACGGCGACCGCGGCCCACAGAATCCTCCGGCTCGACTCGCGTGTTTGAGCGATGAAAGCACTGTGCTGGGGCGATGGGACAGCGCGGGAAGGCGGCCATCCTGTGATGAACCAGCGTCTCGCGTCGGCGATGGAGTGAAGCAACACCCGCTCCCATCGTTCTGCAGGGGTGAACAGGAGCGTGGAAGCTGATGTTCTGCGGACAGACTACCGGAAGGGGTGCCAATCAGTCTGGCAAAGCCATAGAATCGGACGGAGTCGGCGTTGGCGAGCACTTGTTGCCGGTCGTTTATTGCTTGGCATGGGGCTTGGCGTGGCCTGGCAACAGACTGTCGACGTTGGCTGTGCCTGGGTCTAGGTGGTTGTCACCCACAGGGCCGCATGGTCCGACGCTGGGGAACCTGTGGAATCCATGGGCTTGCGACCGGTCACTTTGACACTCTGCACCGTTAGGCCAGACGCGTACGCACGGTCAAAGCGCATCTTTCCAGCCCAGGTGTTCTTGGCCCAGGCGGGACTACCGGCAGCCTCCCATGCGTCTACGATGCCGTTAGGTAGGACGTCTGGGACTTCCGAATCGCGTAGGTTCGTGTCTCCTAGAAACAGGCTGGGCGAGCGTTGGTTCAGGTCGTAGAAGATCTCGCGTAGCTGACGCTGACGGGCGTGTTTACCGTCCTTGAGGCTGTCCATGTGGGCAGTGTGTACCCACACTCCGGAGTCCAATTGAACGGCGACGAATTCTCGTCCGAAGAGGGAACCAATGAGCGGGTCCACGCGCTGTTCACGCATGGGAATGCGACTGGCAATGACCTCGAAGTGCTCTCGTTCTCTCGGCTCAGCCGGGAAGAGCGTGTAGCCAGCGCCGACTAAGTGGGGCCTGACGTGTGCGTGGAAGGTCCGTGCGGTGACTTCTTGTAGGCAGATGACGTCGGGAGCAGGGTCGGGGTCTCGTAGGCCCAACAAGACGTCTTGGAGGGGCTCACCGACCAGGAGCGACAAGATGGCGTACTCGGTACGCACGTCTACATCGGTGTCGTCGAGGCCGTTCAAGTTGTAGGTCACACAGCGCATGATGTGGGCCTACAGCTTGCTGGCTACGCGGGTTCCTTGCTCAATGGCCCGCTTGGCATCGAGCTCAGCGGCAACGTCCGCACCTCCGATTCGGTGCACCGTCACGCCCTTGGCCTTGAGAGGCTCTTCGAGCTCGCGTAGTGGAAGCTGGCCGGCGCAGATGATGACGTTGTCAGCGGCGATGACCTGTGCTTTTCCGTCGATGGTGACGTGCAGTCCGTCGTCATCAATGCGGTCGTAGGTGCAGCCGGCGAGCATGGTGACGTCGTGCTTCTTGAGCGACGAGCGGTGAATCCAGCCTGTGGTCTTGCCAAGGTTTGCGCCGAGCTTTCCGGGCTTGCGTTGGCACAGAGTGATGTCTCGCACGCCGTGGACTTCGGCGCTCTTGGTGAGCGCTCCGGGCTTGGCGTAGGTCTTGTCGACACCCCACTCGGCAAGGAAGCGGTCGCGGTCCTGGCTCGATGAGGGGCCGTCGTGCAGCAAGAACTCAGCGACGTCAAAGCCGATACCACCAGCACCGATGATGGCTACGTTGTTGCCGACGGTGGCGTCGTTCTTGAGCACGTCAATGTACGAGAGCACCTTGCTGTGTTCGATTCCAGGCAGGTTCAACACGCGCGGTGTCACGCCGGTTGCCAGGATGACGGCGTCGAAGCCGGTCAGGTCGTCTGCGCTGACGCGTGTGTTCAGCTTCAGGGTGACGCCCGTGAGCTCAATTTGACGGCGGAAGTAGCGCAGGGTCTCTGAGAACTCTTCCTTGCCCGGGACCTTGCAGGCCATGTTGAACTGGCCGCCAACCTCGGGTGCCGAGTCGAACAGGGTGACGTCGTGTCCGCGCTGTGCTGCAGTGGTTGCCGCGGCGAGTCCAGCGGGCCCAGCACCAACCACGGCCACGTTGCGCTTGGCTGGTGTCGGCGTCAGAGACCATTCTGTCTCATGGCAGGCCATTGGATTGACCAGGCAGCTTGCCTTCTTGTTCTGGAAGATGTGGTCGAGGCAGGCCTGGTTGCACGCGATGCACGTATTGATCTCGTCTTCGCGCTCTTCGGCCGCCTTCTTTACCCAGTCGGGGTCCGCCAGGAAGGGGCGGGCCATGCTGACCATGTCGGCGTCGCCTTCGGCTAGGACGCGCTCTGCAACATCCGGCATGTTGATGCGGTTGCTGGTGATGAGCGGGATCTGAACTTCGCCCTTCAAGCGTGCTGTGACCCAGGTGAACCCGGCGCGTGGGACCATGGTGCCAATGGTCGGAACACGGGCTTCATGCCAGCCAATACCGGTATTGATGATGCTCGCACCAGCGGCCTCTACGCGCTTGGCAAGGGTGACGACCTCTTCCCACGTGCTGCCGTCGTCCACCAAGTCGAGCATGGACAGGCGGTAGATGAGGATGAACTCAGGACCGACCGCTTCGCGGCACTGGCGTACGATTTCAACCGCCAGCTTGATGCGGTTTTCGTAGCTTCCACCCCAGCCATCGGTGCGCTTATTGGTGCGCGACGCGATGAACTGATTGATGAGATAGCCCTCGCTTCCCATTATCTCGACGCCGTCGTAGCCAGCCGCTTTCGCCTTGACGGTGCAGTTCACAAAGTCGCGGATGGTGCGCTTGACGCCGCGATTGCTCAAGGCACGTGGCTTGAATGGGCTGATGGGGGACTTCAGCGCAGACGGACCGACAGCCAGCGGGTGGTAGCCGTAGCGCCCGGCGTGGAGAATCTGCATGGCGATGCGTCCGCCAGCTTCGTGCACAGCGTCGGTGACGTACTTGTGCTTGAAGACTTCGTAGCGATTGGACAGCTTGGCTGCGAAAGGCTTGACCCAGCCGGCACGGTTTGGAGCGACACCGCCGGTCACAATGAGCCCAACGTCGCCCTCTGCTCGGCGCGCAAAGTACGCCGCCATCTTCTTTAGCGGCCCGAATTCTTCTTCGAGACCCACATGCATAGAGCCCATGAGAACGCGGTTCTTGAGGGTGACATGACCCAGATCAAGAGGAGCGAGGAGGGTGGGGTACTTGGACATGAAGGTCTCCGACGAGGGTCTTGTCAATGTGAAGACCGCCGTAGTGTGGGAGGTCAGAGGTCAGATTTCAGAGGTCAGAACAACCGGCTCATGCCGGGTGCGACAGGGGAGGTGACAACTGTTCAAGTTATGATGGGATGCCCCAAAAGATGCTGTCCCTTTAAGCTCGCTGGGTAGCTTGTCTGGCCCGCTCTGACTTCTGACCTCTGACTTCTGACTTCCGTGCCGCGACACCTATTCGTGGCCCGGCATTCGAGTTCCGGGGATTTTAAGCTGATCCCCAGAGCTACCGAAATCGAGTCTCGCTACGAAACGTGTCCGCGGCGGATGGTCGCTTCAGCGATAAAGCGAGCACCGAGCAAGCGATACACAGGCATCAGGTCAACGCCTTGTGCGGCAACGCCCGTGGCGACATCTGCCATATGGCTGACCGCAGGAACGAACCGACGAGCGGCGTCTGCCAGCTTCGGTGCCTTGTCCTGGGCTCGGTTCACGCCGTTCTTTAGGCTGCCGCTGATGGCTGTCAGCGTGTCTTGCACACCGTCCATCGAGCCCACGCCTGGAATGGCGCTCAGGCGCTGAATTTGCTTGCTCAGGGTTGTGGTGAGCAGCTTGTCCAGGAAGCCAGGGCCTTCGGTGACCAAGTTGTCAGCGAATGGGAGAGCGATTTCCATGCCAGCAAAGTAGGCAATGAGCATCTGGCCGGACTCGTATTCAGCGAAGGCATGGGCCTTTTCGCTGATGGTTCCGGGAATGGCTTTGTGCACCATGTACGCAATGCCGAGTGCCTTGAGGGCCGCGTCATTGCGTTGTGCGCCATCAAAGTCCACATTGCGGCGTTTACCACCGAAGAACAGATTCACGGCCTGCTTCACACCCGAGTACACACCGTACGCTTTGTCGGTTGTATCGAGTGCGGATGCCATCCACAAAGCGTCTCCAACTCGGTCTTCCTGCGCCAAAACGCGGATGCGGTTCATGTTTTCCGGCGACGGGGCAACGTGAAGTTGTTGGGCGAGCATTTTGAGTTGCCCTGCGTGACGATAGTCGGGGGCATACGGAACAATTCGCATGACAGCATCGACTAATTGGACCGTGCGGTCGCTCTCGTCAAACTCTTGAATGGCAGCAATCAGGTTTCGGGCCACGACGTCCTCCTTGGCGCATGGCACCCTAGCGCGTCTGGACTGTGAGGGCGCTCGATGAAGTGGATTGTGGTGCTCGGATTACTCATGGCGGGGTGCGTCAAGAAGACCGTCCCAACTGTGTTGGCGGCGCCGTCGGACTTGGACGAGGCGCACTTGAACGCAGTGGTGCGTGAGCTGGTCCCATTGGTCGAGGCAGCTGCGGGCATCCCCTTCAAAGAAGTTCCGTTTGTACGACTGGGTCGAAAGTCGGATCTGGACCGGATTGTGCGTAATGAGGCAGGTTCTACTTACGACGCGTTGAGTCCAGACGCGCCAGACTGGTTGCGCGACCGGTTCATTCGTGACGCGGGTTCTGCTGGGATTGCCGGTAAGTATGCGCTGGCAGAACGCATTCTGCTCGTCGCCCCGGACGCCATGGCTCGTGTGGCCTCTCACGTAGAAGACGACCCATTGGCGCTCGACCATGTCACGCGACTGGTGCTCGCTCACGAGATGGCCCATGCACTCCAAGACCAACAGTTTGCGATTGCCGACCAGTTTGAGCACCCCGAGCATGTAGACGCCTTTCAGGCCCTACGCGGCGTCACCGAAGGCCATGCCAACTTTGTAGAGTCTCGGGTGGCGGAGGCATTGGGCCTGCAAGCGGTGGAGAAGGTCATCAACGCCGGTCAAGGCTGGGATGAGGACGGGCCTGTCGGCGTGTGGTCGTTCGGCACTTGGGTTGCCTACGGCCAGGGAACGGCGTTCATGCGCTGGCAAGCTGCTGCCGGAGGGCTGCCGCGCACGCTGGAGGTGCTCGCCGACCCGCCATCGCGCTCACGGACGCTGTTTGTTCCCGAAGATTACGGCAGTGAGGCACCCGCTGATCCTTCAGATGAGCGCATTTTGGAAGGAATGGAAATGGCGGTCATGGAGGCTCGTTGGTTCCCACAGACAAGTCCGCTCATAGAACAGGACCTGCGGCGCTTGTTGTTCGGAGCTCCTGCACCCGAGGTTGAGGCCGCTCTTGACCATGTTCTCGGTGGTGCCACACGGTCTGCTTCCCGCAGTGATCGGTCGGTGCTGTCGTTCTTCCTGCGCTGTGACTCCGACGGGGCCGCCTCTACGCTGATTGGCCTGCACAGCGAGTTCAGTGAGGGCTTCTCCAAGGCGCGCACCATGACGCCGAGCATGCCTACGCTGTACACCGCTGACGCTGTGCCAGATCTTGGTGACGAAGCCTGGATGGTGTCTGCCATTGCCACGCGAGATGGCGAGAGGTCAGCCGGTCCGGGCTCCGAGATCTTCACACTGTGGGTTCGTCATGGCAGTGAGGTCGTGGTGATTCAAGCGGCTGGCTTTCGTCCTGGCGAGCGACTTCCACAGGCCGTGCGAATGGTCTTGGACCGACTGGACCCTGCCGAGTAGCGCGCGCGTCGACGTGGGACGACGACATGCGGTGGCTCACACAGGGCCAGCCGGATTAGGGCGCCGCCAAACGACGAGGGTGGAAATGGGACACGACGATGACAGCTGGTACGCCGACGTAGTGGCCAAGGCTGATTCGCTGTCGGCAGATGACGCGATTGCCTGGTTGACTGCGTCGATTGCCGAGACCAAGGGGCGTCATGAAAAGACCGCGGACCTTGCGTGGCGTCTGGGGCTAGCGCACAGCGATGCCTTCACCGGTCACGCTCAGCACTTTCTCCACTTGGCGAGTGAGATGGCATCGGGGACCTTCAAGGACATCGTTCTGCTGGACCTGTTCATTGAGTCGTTGTGTGTGGGGGAGGTCGATGCCGACACCTGGGACCTCATCGACAACCCGTGGGCCATTGGCGCCCAGACACCTTGGGGAGAAGGAGAGGTCGTCGACTGGCCTGTCTTCCGCACGGATGGCACGTCTCACACGGCGCTTGAGACGTTCGTTCGTCCCATGCGCGTTGCCGTTCGCAACCACGGACTGGCCAGTGCAGAGGCTCTGCTTGCTGGCTACCGCGGTCTTGCTTGGCTGATTGACGAAGAGCACGAGAGCGAGCGCAAGATGGAAGATTGGCTGCACGGAATTGTTCGGGTGCGCTGCGAGCGGCAAGACGACGCGCTGCGTGAGGACATGGTGGACGTTGCCGGAAAGCTTGCGGAACCGGAGCCGTTTGCAGAGGCGGTCCGAGCGGTGTGGCTGGACGGCTCAAGCCCCGTCTAGGACTGCGAACCATGGAGATCGTAGGAACGAGGCTCCCTTAGGATGCATCTGCCGCGAGCTGCGTGCCGACGGTCTGCGCCGCTTGCACCCGCTGAAAGGGAGGTTGCGAGGCCACCAGCGCGTGGACGGCTGAGAGTCCGCCTTTGCTCACGTGTACGTCAGTGACGTTTTCGTGACGCAACGTCAAGACTTCCCGCTTGCAGGGGGAGCCTCGCCAGGTGAATGAGCGTTCATTCAACTGGAGTCATCTATGAATCGCGTAGCATCCGAGCAGGAACTCGCCAAAGCCGAAGCCGAAACACGGGACCTTATTGAGGAGTCTCGTGACGCTGACTGGAAGGGTCGCTCCTTCATGAAGGACATCTTCCTCGGCAACTTCAAGTACGAGTGGATTTCCGAGCAGCCGGAAGTGGCCCCGAGCGCCCGATTCGTGGAGTGGGCTGCCAAGGCAGACGCATGGTTCTCTGCGAACGTTGACCCCATCAAGATCGATGCCACCGGAGAGTACGGTGATGACGTCATCAAGGGCCTCACCGAGCTCGGCTGCTTCGGCATGAAGATTCCGGCCGAGTACGGCGGACTGGGCTTCAGCCAAGTGGAGTACGGCCTGGCCATGGAGATGCTTGGTCGGTACGACGCCAGCGTCTTGGCCCTGCTCTCCGCCCACCAGTCCATTGGCGTGCCCCAGCCGGTCAAGCTGTTCGGAACCGATGCTCAGAAGAAGGAATTCCTGCCGCGCTGTGCTGCTGGCGCCATCTCCGCCTTTGCTCTGACCGAGCCACAGGTTGGCTCGGACCCCGGCAAGTTGGCGAGCTCCGCAGTGTTGGACGAGACCGGTGAGTACTACATCCTCAACGGCGAGAAGCTGTGGTGTACGAACGGCACCATCTGCGAGCTGATGGTCGTTATGGCCCGCAACCCTGAGACCAAGAAGATCAGCGCCTTTGTCGTTGAGGCCAACTCCCCCGGCATCACCGTCAAGCACCGCTGCCACTTCATGGGCCTCAAGGCACTCGCCAACGGCGTCATCCTCTTCAAGGACGTCAAGGTTCCCGTGGGCAACCTGCTCGGCAAGGAAGGCATGGGCATGCGCATTGCGCTGACCACGCTCAACGCCGGTCGTTTGTCGATTCCGAGTGGCACCGCAGGTGGCGCACGCGACGTACTCAAGGCGTGTCGCGAGTTCGCTAGTGAGCGTGTTCAGTGGGGCGCACCTGTAGGCAAGCACGAAGCTGTCTCCCACATGCTCGCCGACATGACCGCACACACCTACGCCATTGAGTCGGTCGCCCGATTGTCCAACGAGCTCGCTGACCGTCAAGGCTACGACATTCGTCTGGAAGCCTCTGCGGCGAAGGAATTCTGCACAACCCGTCACTGGGACCTCCTAGACAAGGGCATGCAGGTTCGCGGTGGTCGTGGCTACGAGATGGAGTCGTCCCTCATTGCTCGCGGTGAGAAGCCGGCCAACATCGAGCGCGCCATGCGTGATGCCCGTATCAACCGCATCTTCGAGGGGTCTTCCGAGATCATGCACCTGTTCATGGCGCGCGAAGCCTTGGACAAGCACCTGCAGGTCGCTGGAAACGCAGTGAAGCCTGGTGCGGGAATCGGCGACATGGTCGGCGCGTTGCCGAGCATGGCTGGTTTCTACAGCTGGTGGTACCCAAGCCTCTGGATGGGACTGACCCCGTTTAAGTACCGCTCAGCCGGTAAGCTCGGCTCGCACCTTCGCTTCTGTGACCGCGCAGCACGTCGCCTCGCTCGCACCGTCTTCCACGGCATGGCTCGCTACCAAGCCAAGCTCGAGAAGAAGCAGGGCTTCCTGTTCCGTGCCGTCGAAATCGCCAATGAGCTGTACGCTATTGGCGCCTGTGCAGCCCGCGCGCAGAAGATGAAGAAGGCCAACCATCCGGACGCGAAGCAAGCGGAAGAGCTGGCCGACTTGTTTGCCCGCGCCGCTCGCCGTCGCATCAACGACTGGTTCCGCGACATGTGGCGCAACGATGACGCCTTCAACTACACCGAAGGCGTCAAGATGCTCGAAGGTGGCTACAGCTGGCTCGAAAGCGACAAGATCTAAGGTCTCGTCGAACTGAAATGAAACGGCCGCTTCCAAACTTGGGAGCGGCCGTTTTCGTGATTAGCCCACCATTCGTTCCATGCTGTGGAAGATGCCAGGAATGGCACACTCGATGGTGGTTCCCACATTCGGCTCGCTGTGGACGGACACGGTGCCACCACGGCGCACTGTTTCTTGTAGAACGGCGGCCATGCCAACGCCGCGGCCAGAGAACTGGCTGACCGTGTCTTTGGAGCTGATGCCGTCGGCAAACAACACCGCCTCCAGTTCAGAGCGTGATGTATGGGGCATGCCGAGCTTCATGGCCTTGTCTCGCAGTGCCTGCCATTGGATTCCAGCTCCATCGTCCCGAATCGACAAGACGAAGGTGTCTGCCGCGCGTCGCGTTGCAAGCACAATGCGGCCCCGGGCAGGTTTTCCGAGTGCCGCGCGAACGTCTGGGTCTTCGATTCCGTGGTCCAGTGCATTGCGGATGAGGTGTGGCACGACTGCCCACAGTGAGTCCAGCGTGTGTAGGGGAGTAAACAGCCCGTTGTCCTGGATACACGTGTCTACCTGATGTTCAAGGCGCCTAGCAGTGTGCTGGGTCTGGCGCGCGAGTCGTGCCAAACGCAGGGCCATAGATTCTTGATTCCAGCTGGCTGCCGTTGAGGCCAACCGTGCGTAGGGAGCGCGTTGTTCGATCAAGCCAGCAATGTCTTTGAGCTGGGCAGCCTCACGCGATGGGGCACAGTCGGCTTGGTAGAAGGGCTGAACAAGTTCTTCGTAGTACCGCCACTTCTCGCGTAGTTCCTCGATGTCCTTCAGGCTCACACTTGTGTTGTTGACTTGGAGGCGCGTCTCGATTTGGTGGCAGCAGGCCATCATGCTCTGCATGTCGTACATTCCAACATTGCCCTTGAGCGTGTGCAGATGCCGCTTGCAGGCCAGCGGGTCTTGTGTGGTTGCCTGCAGTTGGTCCAGCAGGTCGGAGGTCTGCTCCATGCAGTCGCCGAGTCCTGCGCGGTCGTTCATGACGTGCATCAACACCTGCAGTTTTTCGGCATCTTGGGCGTGTTTCCGCTCTGCTCTTTCCTGGCGCGTGATGTCGTGCATGATGACGAGGACCCGCTGTAGATTGCCTTCGTCGTCAATAATAGGGCTGTAGCGAATTCGAATGATCTGGTCGTTGAGCTCCACTTGGTTGGGGAGTTGGTCCAGCACAACGTCGTGGGGCATGAAGCCCGCTTTTAGGTCTTCCCAACCAAGCTCACACCACTGGCCGAGCTCCTTGTCAAAGCGACCGAGCCATTGCCAAATGGACTCTGCGTCTCCGGGGGCGCCGAGCCACTTCCGCAGTGCTGTGGAGGCTTGGGAGTCCGGCATTCCTTGAAGGTCGACCGAGATCAGTCCTTCGCTCACATTGTCGAGGATGCGTCTACTGCCCGCGACCACCTCGGCAAGCTCATGGGTGCGCCGTGCAATGCGTTGCTCTAGGCTCGCATAGAGGCGGCGAATGCGCAAAATGAGGTCGGCGAAGAGTAGCCCGCTGACCACCACCAGTGCGTAAGTGAGCAGCCGGAGCATGCCCTGACGTTGGCGCAACCCCGAGTACGCGGTCATGTAGGCGGTGTGAACCGATTGGTCAGCGCGTGAGATGTCGGGTTCGAGCAACTGGTCGAGGGTATCGCTCAGCGGCTCGGTCACATCCAGAACGATGCGGGTATGCCGAAGGAGGAGGGTCCAGCTCTGCCGTGTTGTTGCCGATGAGAGCTGGGGCAGTTGTTCAGAGCGGCTGAGGGTCTCCGCCAGCTGGGCTCGGAATGCCTCGGTTGGAGCCGCGTTGTAGGTCAGGGCAAGACGTACCAGATCTTGGGCGGCGGCCATGTGGTCTGGAGTGGACGTACCTGTCTCGGAAGACTGCTTCCATGCATCGAGCGCGATGGGCAGGTATATCAACGAGTTGCGGTGTTTCGATACTTGCGAGGTGTACTGCTCAACCAGCGCGGCCTTGAGTTCGGTGGCCAACGTCAACTCCGCGTGCGCAGACGTGATGGCGTCGTCTTTCCCCACTACGGTGTTGGCCCAGTCCTTCATCTGAACCTGGGCACGTCGAAGGTCTGTGATGTCGTCGTTTAGAGGGTCGTAGCTCTGCAAGACCCCGAGACGAATCATGAGGGTGTGCTGCCGAAGCTCCGCCTGTGCATGACGCGTGGTGGTCATTGCATTGAGAGTGTGACGGTGGGCGTCGTCGTAGGTGTGCCCCATCCGCCACAACGCAGTGGCCGTGAGCACCATCAAGATGGCGGCCGCACTTCCCTGGACACGCAGGATGTTCCGCCCAATCATTGAAGGTACTCATCAGTGGAAGGAAGTGTGCCGGTCAGACTGCGTAGGAACGCGGCGATGTCGTCCACGTCGCGTTCGGCCAGCGGTCGACCCAGTTGGTAGTGCGCCATGATTGCAATGGCGGACGGCAGGTTTGGGGCGCTGCCATCGTGGAAGTAGGGGGCTGTGAGCTCCACGTTGCGTAGTGACGGCACGCGGAATCGGAACCTGTCCGATTCGTCGCCTGTGACGGCAAAGCGTCCGAGGTCGGCGGGGGTGATGTCTCCGCGGTCTGCGAAGTAGTCTGCGAGCACTCCGAAGGTTTGGTACATGTTGCCACCCACATTTCTCCCTTGGTGGCAGGCTACGCAGCCGAGCTCTTTGAACCGTGTGTAGCCGCGCTGTTCGGCTGTCGTGAGCGCTGAATCGTCGCCCTGCAACCACTGATCGAAGGGGCTGTTGGGAGTCTGAAGCGTTCGTTCGTACGCGGCGATGGCCGTCCGGATGTTCGCCGGCGTGACAGGTCCGTCTAGAGCCCGGTCGAACGCCCCGACCATCGCTGGGTCAATGGAGAGCTTCGCGACAACGTCGTCCCAGCTCGAGCCCATCTCGCTAGGGTGGGTGAGGGGACCGTTCACTTGGTCTTCGAGGGTCGGGGCCCGCCCGTCCCAGAACTGCGCGATGTTGAGACCGCTGTTGAGCACTGTGGGGGCGTTAATTGAGCCCAGTGCTCCGTCGATACCCACACTCACTACCCGACCGTCGGCGCCGCCTTGGGCGATGTTGTGGCAGCTGTGGCAAGACAGGGAGTTGTCGGCCGACAGTCGCACGTCGTGAAAGAGCAGCCCACCAAGGTGAACCAGCTCGGGTGCCTGGTACGGAACGGCAGGCAAAGACTGCAAGGGCTCGTCTCGGATGTCCACCGGGTCAAAATCTAGGGGGGACAGAGAGCCTGACGGGGTGTCAGGTGTGCAGCCGACCGAGATCAGGGCGACGATGGCTAGAACAGATCGGCGCAAAACGGGCGACCTCCACCCACCCAATCGGACCCAACCGTCCAGACTTTAGCGCTGCTGGGCTTGCCCGCGACAGCGCAGCGCACCCCCATGATTCGCACCTGCGGCGTTGTCAGGCGCCACCCATACAGAGTTCAGCGACAACCCAGGCTTCGTCTTCAGCTAGGGCAGGTCTGCTCCCACCTCGTGTCAGGAAACACTCACAGCAGTGCGTTGATAGCGGCGATGAGCTCTGGGCTGTTCGGCTCTACACTGCTCGGAAATCGCGCTGAGACTGTTCCATCGGGGGCTACGAGGAACTTCTCGAAGTTCCAGGCGACGTCTGCTCCTCCGCCGGCACTCGAACCGATGAGTGATGCGTACAGCGCTGAGCGGTCGGCTCCGTTGACGTCCTGCTTCGCTAGAATGGGGAAGTTGACGCCGTAGTTGACACGGCAGAAGGTGGCAATCTCCTCAGCGCTGCCGGGTTCTTGTCCGCCGAACTGGTTGCAGGGGATGCCCACGACCACGAGCCCGTCGTCCACCTTGTCTGCGTACAGCGCTTGTAGGCCATCATATTGGCGTGTGTAGCCGCACCGACTGGCGACGTTGACGAACAAGACCGCCTTGCCTGCCAAGGTCTCTGGGGGGAGCGGGGTGCCGTCGAGCTGGGTCAGGGACAGGGATTGTAGGGTCACGGGGGCCTCGTGGGGTGTGTTTGGCTGTGGGGCGTCCGCGATTGCAGAGCAACCTACGAGCGAAATAGCGATGGGAAGCAACACAGATGGCAAGCGCATGGTCGGCCTCGGTAGGTCGTGGCCGTATCGCCTGCCCGCGTCGCGTTTCATCTCGGGCTGTCAAACGTGTAGAGGGGGGCCACACGGACTCTCGGTTTGTGTGAAGACGCAACCGCAAGCGGCGTTGTTGCTTGAAACGCCGGGGTTAGCTGGTTGAGACCGGAGGGTTGCTATGATCGACGCCATTCGCACCAAAGTTCGTGCTCACGAGTCCATTTCCCGCGAAGAGGCAGGCTGGCTGTACGGCGTTGCAGAGGACGCTGACCTGCGAGAACTGGCGACCTTCGTGCGTAACCGCTACCACGCGCCCAATGCAGCGACCTATCTGGTCATGGCCATCGTCAACTACACCAATGTGTGTGTTGCTAAGTGTGACTACTGCTCGTTCTACCGCCTTCCAAACGCCAAAGACACCTACTTGCTGAGCACCGAGCAGGTCTGTCAGCAGATTGACGTAATGCTCGGGCTCGGCGGTACACTGGTCAGCTTCAACGGCGGCTTCCACCCCAAGCTGCGCATCACGGACTACGCGAAGCTCTTCGGTGAAATTCGCGAAAAGTACAAAGGAAAGGTCGATTTCTTTGAGTTCACCGTGGCCGAGTTCATGTTCTACTGCAAGGTGAGCAAGGTCTCCTACGACGAAGGCGCGCGCATCTTGGCCGAGAGCGGCACACGCTGGATTACGGGCGGTGGTGCTGAGATTCTAGACGACCGCTTCCGCAAGCGTCACAGTCCGCTCAAGTACAAGGTTGAGGACTATTACACCGCACAGAAGGCGATCTTGGACGCCGGAATGGGTAGCACCGCGACCATGGTCATTGGCTTTGATGAGAGCTTGGACGAGCGCTTGAGCCATCTTGAGCGCCTGCGTACCTTCCAGACCGAGAGCAACGGTGCTCTTCCGAGCTTCCTTTGCTGGACGTACATGCCTTACAACAACGAGCTGGGCGGTAGCGAAATCGACAGTGCGTCGTACCTGCGTTGGCTAGCCGTGAGCCGCATCTACCTCGACAACATCCCGCACATTCGCACCAGTGTGCTGACCAAGAACGAAGATGCGCTTCTTGGACTGCACTACGGCGCAGACGACTTCGACCTGCCGACCGAAGACCTAGTGACGACCAAGGCTGGCGCTCGCATCAGCCACGAGTTCGACACGATTCTTGCGAGCTGTCGGGCACAAGGGTTTGAGCCACAGCACCGTGAGCCGTTTGGTCTGCGCGGTGAAGTGACGTTGGTAGACCTGGAAGCGGTCTAGCCCCCAAAACGGCGTGGCCTGCGTGTGTCTGAACGCCGCCGCAGCTCATGGCAGCCGCGGATGTGGGGCCGTTAGCCAGCCCGCCGTCCGTCCTGTTGGGTCAGTCGGCCTGCGCGAGAGCTTTCTGCCCCAGATCGAACCAGTGCTCTTTTTGCTCCGCCGGAACCACCACCCACGCCTTCATCGGCTTGCCTTTGCCGGACGGGTCGAACAGCTCAGCGCCATCAAGCGCCAGAGCATCGGTGTGGGCTTGGCCTGTGAGCTTGAAGACGACCCCACCAAATGCTGCTCCGAGCCACGCCTTACCGCCACGCTTGGCACATGGCATGCCGAACATGCTTCCAGTGGTCACGCCAATGACCGCTTCTTGGAGGTGCTCTACAAGAGCTGGGTAGTCGGCGTGTGTGGGCACCTTTTTCAAGGTCAGCTCCCGTGTTCGATGTCAGCGATGGTTGCTGCTTGGGCACGTGCAGCTGTAGATTCGGCAAAGCGAGCTTGTGCGCTGTGGACCGCGCTGAGCGCTGTCTCCACAATCTCTGTCAGGCTCTCGGTGCGCTTGTTTCCACCCTCCGTCAGCTGACGTCGCCACAGTCGTGCACCGACTTCACCGGCGAACAGGCCCAGCATAGGCTTGACCACGTGGCTGATGCGGTGACCCATGGTCAGGCGGTCTTCGGCGTACGGAAGGTAGCGGCGGACGACTTCTTCGCGCGACAGGGTGGGGGAGTCGTCTCCGTAGATGTCGGCGTCTACGGTCACAAAGCTGTACGGGTCGTCCCAGGCCACGCGGCCGAGCATGACGGCGTCGACCTTGGTCAGCTGGCTCTGAATGTCCGCCACGCGCAGTCCTCCGTTGATCTCCACAACAAGGTTCGGGAACTCCTGCTTGAGCCGGTACACATCGTCGTAGCGTAGCGGCGGAATGTTGCGATTGTCCTTGGGAGAAAGACCCTGGAGCCAGGCTTTTCGCGCGTGGACGGTGAAGCGGTCACACCCGGTCTGGGCCACTCGTGCGACGAAGCGCTGCATGTCTTCGTACTTATCAATCTCATCAAAGCCAATGCGGTGCTTGCAGGTCACTGGAATGCTGACGGCGCTGCGCATGGCCTCAATGCAGTCGGCCACGCGGTCGGGGTCGCCCATCAGACACACGCCAAAGTTGCCGGACTGGACGCGACTGCTAGGGCAGCCGACATTCAGATTGACCTCGTCGTAGCCGAGGTCTTCTGCGATCTTGCTCGCTTCGGCTAACAATGCGGGGTCGTCTCCACCGAGCTGGAGCGAAATGGGATGCTCCACGGCGTCGAATCCGAGCAGTCGGTCGCGGGGACCATGACGCACCGCCTGGGCAACGACCATCTCGGTGTACAGCAGTGTGTGCTTTGTGATTCCGCGCATGAATACGCGGTAGTGCCGGTCTGTCCGTTCCATCATGGGTGCGACGGAGACAGGGTGGGACGCGGCTCGATTTGTTGGCAGGGGGGTCGATTCCATATGGCCACTTCCTACGTCAGACTCCGCCCGTCAAGGTGCTGTGACGTGCTACGGACCTAGCGACGTAGGGTATACCCTCGGTCACAGGAGTCGATCACGTGGGGCAAGGACAGCGAACCGTCACCGGACCTGGGTTTGACCTGCTGCTGGACGATGCCGCAGGCACCGCTACCGTCTGGTTTCACAAGACGTTCCGAGCGCATGCGGAGCTGCGTAGAGGCTTCGGGGACGCCGATGTATGGCTACGTCAGCCCAACATTCCGGGTCTGGCTGGGCTGTTCGGTGAGGTCCAGCAGGGCGCCTTCAACTACAAAGTGCACCCTGGATTCTCGGTTCGAGAGGTGGTGGACACCCTCAAGGCCGCTGGCAACACCTGTGGGCCGCGCGCCTGCGCCGAGTTCCTGCGCCGCGTTGGTGAGGTGCTGATTCGTGCCTCTCGTATGGGCGCTCGTGTCGGTGTGTACGCTCACGGTGCTGTGACGCCCTGGACCGTTTTGGTCGACGGTGACGGTGCCGTTCAGGTGTTGGGCTACGCCATGCCGCGCGTAGACATCTACGGATTCCTAGACGATGACGCGGTCAAGCTGCCCGGTGACGCGCTCCGCTACACCGCACCCGAAGTCATCGACAATGCTGCTGAGGAATTGTCGAGCGACCTGATGGCGCTGTGCCTGGTAGCGGTGGAAGTGCTGACTGGTCACCACGCCTACGTGGGCGATGCGGAAGAGGTCCTGGAGCAAATCCACCGTGGCGAAGGCCCAGTGGCCATGGCTGAGCTGGGCGAGGGATATCCGCCAGAACTTGTGGTCATCTTGGCGCGTGCCACCTCACGAACGCCGTCCGACCGCTACCGCCGCGGGTCTGAGTTCCTTCGGGCACTCGATGGTCTTGGAGCGCTTGAAGGACCGGGCCTCGGGCAAGCTGTTCGTACGGCCTTGAAGTCGCTGTCGCCGGACGATGTGCCGATTGAAGAAGACGTCCCAGAGCTTCCCTTGGACGACGATGCGGCCGTTGAGGTTGTCGTTGTTGAGGTCGAGCTCGATGACGATGACGATGTGTTTGACCCTGCACCCACCCAAGTCTTGGGGATTGTAGAGGCGGTCGAGCCGTTGGCCGGTGAGATGACGCTTCAGAGCGTTCAGACCCATGCCACGGATGTCGTTGAGCGTGCAGGCCGTGTGGCCGCCTTGGCCGCCGAGCTGGCCGAGATGTGCCGCAACGAAGGCCGAGACCTCGGACTCGAATCGGCAGCGGACATCGACCGGGCAACGTCGGCTGCGCGTAGGGCGGAGAAGGCGCGTGACTCGGCACGCGGTGCGTCGAATCTGGTGGACATGGACGAGTCTGCGGCGGAAGCTCAGATCACCTTGACCCTCGTACACGGCGCTGCTCGTCAAGCGGACGTTGCGCTGGCCGCAGCGGTCGACGCGCTGACCGACATTCGACGTTCGGCCCATCGGATCGCTGGCGAGATGGAGCGGGTGGAAGAAGCCCGTAGTGAAGCGCCGGAAGCCGTGTCTCGCGCGCGTTCTGGTGTCCGGGCGGTGGCTCGAATTGCGGATGCGGTCCGCTCGGAGATGGCGTCGGACAAGCTGCCTACGGGAGCGGGGCAGCAAGGACTGGATGACCTGCGTCAGCGGGCAGAGCGTGCCTTGCGTGTCGCGGAAGAAGCGGCCTCGGTCCTGGCTTCGGCAACGCTCGCTGAGGTAGCAGATGCCGCGCTTCTGCGCCTGCGTGATGCCGCCAATGCTGCTGAATCTGCTGGCACCGCTGCAAGTTCCTTGCTCGACACTCTGCGCGCAGATGTCGACCGAGCGCGGCTCGAAGCCGTGGATGCCGCTGAGCGGTCTCACCGTACTCTCGAAGAGCGGCTCACTCGGCTCACGGACCGTCTAGAGAGCGCCCAGAGCGCCAATGCCGTCAGTCCGACAGACGAAGCGACGGCCGCTATTGGTCGGGCGTCTGCGATTGTGGACATCCTCATGGGTGAGCGCGACGCCTGTGCGGCCGCAGTCAGCGACGCACGCGCATCTGACAATGAGACGGATGCGCTGGCAGCCGCCCAGCAGGCCCGCTTGTGTCTGGGGCGCGTCGATGCGCAGCTTGTTCTCGGTGGCGAACGCGTAGAGCAGGCCATCACAGCGACTCGGCTTGCAGCCGAAGCACTGGCGCGTCGAGATGCCGCCCGCCAGGATGCCGCTAAGGCGGTGGAGCAGTCAGATGCGGCGACCGCTCGCGTTCGTCAGGTCATGGACCAGCTTCTGGAAGACACGAAAGAGGTGCAGGGCGGCGGCGCACGGACCGCCATTCGCCAAGCCAGCCAAGCGTGGTCGGAGCTTCAGCGAGCGGGTGTAGAAGCGCGGGGGCATGCCGCCCGTGTTGCCGTCGCCTCGACCGTCGAAGACGCACAGCAAGCCTTGAGTTCTGCTCGGTCCAGTGCCGCGGAAGTCAGTGGTTCGGCCGACCAAGTGCTCGACTTGGCCCGGCGTGCGCGTGAGGCGTGCAACCGAGAGCTCGCTGAGCTGCGCCGTGAGCGCCAGGCTGCTCAAGCCCTGACCGATGCTGTGAGTGAGGCCCAAAAGAGCGCCAAGCTCTGTTCGGCGCAAGTGACCAGCGCACAAGAAGAGCTGGCCACCCTGTCCGCACGCGTGGTGGATGGTGGACACCTCGAAGCGACTCGACTGCGGGATGTCGCCGCTGAGATCATCGATATTGCGGCGTATCAGGCGTCTGAAGCCCGCGACGCCGCACGGCAGGCCAAGACCCAAGCTCATGCAGATGAGGCCGCTCGGTATGCCGACACGGCGCGCTCGTTCCGTGAGCGCATTGCTGAAGACATTCCAGCAGCGCACTCGGCTATGGCCAAGGCGACAGCAGCGCTTGATGAAGACGTCCAACGTCGCACGTCGGCGCTAGAGCGTCTGACCGGCTTTGAGACCACGGTTGCAGATGCACAGCGCAAGTGGACCGAGGTCATGACCGCCGCGCGTCACGAAGCCCGTGGGTGGAACACGCCAGATACGCAGATGGCCATGTCCGCGCTCGAAGGTCTCGGGCCGGAGTTCGCCGCTCAAGTGCAGCGAACAATGGGGGCTCGCCGCGCGGCCGAAGGAGCTGGAGCCGCTTCTGTCGTCGAGTCGGCCATGGGAACCACCCATGAGGCTGCGGCCCGTGTGGAGCAGCTACTACAGCGACTCGATGGCGCTTCCGGTGCGCTTCAGGCGGCGTTGACCTCTGCGCGAACCGAGTCGGATGCATTGACCGAGGCCCGCGAGACGGTGGGGCGCTGTCGGACCCAGGTCGCGGCACATACAGACACGCTGCGTGGCCTACTCTCTTCGACCCAACGCGAGATCATTCCGTTCGCCGCTCGAGGAGCGTCCATCTCGGACGGGATTCGCCGGCTGGAAGTGATGGTCATGCGTGCCGAGTCGCTCGGACCCGAGTTCCAGCTCTTAGCAGATGGTGTTGCCAGTGCGAGCACACGTGTCGCGGCAGAGCCGCTCGCGAATCAAGCACGGGCTGCGAGCGATGAACTCGAAGCGCTGACCCTCGAGGCCGGTGAGCTGTCCGAGACTGTGGTGGCCGCTGCTGAAGACGAAGCACAGTCGCGCGCCAGTGATGCGAAGCGGCGACGTGATGATGCTGTTCGCGTGGTTCAAGGCGGTTTTGACCGGGCGAGTGAGATTCGCGAACGTGTGGACGCGGCCATTGAGGGCGCTCGCGAAGAAGTCACCCGCGCCGACTCAGACGACGCTCTGGACCGGTTCGCCGCGGCACGTCGCGGAGCCATGCGGGTTGGCGCGGCCTATGAACGCCTCGCAGACCTGGTCGAGCGGTTGACTCATGACGACCCCGAGCTGCTGGCTCCTGAGGTCCAGCCCCTCATCGAGCTGGCCGAGACCTGCGCGGCGGACCTGACCGGAGCGGTCGAGCTTGCGGTCGACAGCGCACGCCGAGCCGTTGAAGAGGCCAGTGCTCTGCAGACGGTCCGCGAAGAGGTTGCTACCCTGGGAGGCCGTGCGCGGGCAGCGGTTGAAGTGACCCGTGTGCGCGCCAGCGAGGTCGCTCACTTGGTTGAGTTGGCCGAACGTGCGTCCACGCGCGAAGTCGCCCAGCGAGCGCAGGCTGCCGTAGCACTCGCGGAAAAAGCGGCGAAGAAGGCGGCTGCCGCAGGACCGATGGTCGCTCTGGTGGCGGAACTTGCCGCTGCAGAGCCGATTGTTCGTGCGGCACGTCTGTCTGCCGAACGCGCAGAAGAGGTCGCCGCCTCTGTCAGTGAGATCTTGGCAGACGCAAACCGTCGAATGGACGAAGAGCGCGCAGAAGCGGACCGTCGCCTGGAAGAAGCCCGCTCAGATGCCCGTCATCCACTGTCCCAGGCGCGTGCCTCGGTCGCCAGAGCGCAGGGATTTGTGACTGCTGCGGAGAAGGATGCCGCGAGTGTCGACAGTCCCGCGATTCAAGCGGCGCTAGCAGCGCTGAAGTCTGCCGCGGATGACGTTCGGGTGCGTGCAGGCGACACGGTTCGCGTTGGCGAGGGACTGGCTGCAGCACAGGACCTTGATGCCGTATTGGACCTTGCCGACCTGATTCGCTTGGGCACGGACGCAACGATTGCAGCCCTTGGCGAAGCCACTCAGCGCATGGAAGCTGCGCGTGCAGCCATCACTCAACGCCAGGCCCATGTGGCCGCCATCGACAGAGCGCAGAGTGATGTGTCCGATGCAGCGGTGTCTGCGCAAGAAGCCGCAACCGGCTGCCGTGACACCCTCGAAGCTCTTCAGAGCACGGCGAGTGATCTGGACGACGTCGGGCCTGCGGTTCAGCAGACGCTGGCCGACCTTGAACGGGTGGTGGACGACGCTGAGAACGCCGCTGCAAAGGCCCTCGGCTTGTCGCTAGAGGTGAGTGAAGTGGACCGTCCACTCCTGGCTTCTGACATGGCCGACCAAGCTGCTAGCGCGTTGGATTCTGCCATTGCCGCGTTGGCTAGGTCCCTCGAGTTGGACCGTAAGGGCCGCGAAGCCATTGACCGCGCCCGTGAAGACGCTGCACGCAAGGCCGCAGAGGCCGCCGTGAACGAGCGTCGTCGTCTTCCCCGTCGCAGCAGTGGAAGCAGCCGGGCTGACCGTCTACGCAGCCGTCTGGAAGCCTCTGGCGGCGCACCACGGCCAACGCGTGAAACCCGTGAGCGCCACGCGCGCAGTCGCACCTACAACAGTGAGACATCGTCGAGTCCAACGCCGCCGTCCCCACGTACAGCTGCGGCACCACCGCCGGCTCCGCGGCCCCTCAACACGCCAGCCCCCCCACCGCGTCGCAGTCCTCCGGAGCCTGCTGCTGGCAGTGGTGAAGACCGGCTGGCTCGGTTGCGTCAGTCGTTGCGCGCAGGGGGACCTGCGAAGAGTCGGTCTGAGCGCATGGAGAAACGTCGCGCGGGGGGAGACTCACCCGTTCGTGATGCCGCCGCGTCACGCCAAGACCCACCGGCCGAGAAGTTGGCGGCACCGCGTCGCGAGTCCTTTGGAACCGAAGCCAAGGCTGTGCCACGTGCAGCCCGTCCTGCACCGCCAGCCGGTGATGCAGCGGCGGAAGCCCGTCGAAAGAAGCGGGAAGCACTGCGTGCTCGGCTACGCAAGTCTCGTAGAGACGACGAGTAGCGGCTAGACGTCCACCACGGCATTCACCCAGGCGCGAAGGCCGTCGGGGTGGTTGGACACACCCGAGTACACCGCATCCAGGGCTTGTCCGACGTCCGCTGTGACCGGCCAGTCGCCAATGAGGCGCTCGGGTCGCACATGAAGCGGTTGTCCGGCGCTGAATGGCAGAGCGATTTGGCAGCGCCACTCGCCGTCTACCCAGGCGGAGACCTGGATGGTTCGCTGTCCGCCATGGACCTGTTCTTCTAGGAGTGCAGCGTCCGCCACGCCGCTGCCTACGGTCTGAAGCATGGCGGTGACGCGGGTCATGGGGTCGGCGGTCGCGTCCAGCGGGATGCACTGCATGTCGTTGCCATGACGAACCACCAACGCAGCGCCGAGCTGGGTGGCCCGTGTTGCACGCACAATGCCTTCGGCCAGGGCGAACCCTGCAACCTCGAGACCTTCGCGTTCGGCACGGCTCAACGACACTGTTTCTCCTTGCGACAAATCACCTTAGATCACTTTCCAAGTACGACTACAGCGATTGTGGTTGGACCCCGTGGCAGGGCGGATGTACTGGCATTGCGTCCAACGATCAGAGCGGGGCGCTCGCGTGGAGAGACGACTCAGCCCGCCATGAATCGGACAGTCCACACAAGCGCAAGCGGGACATAGGCGACGCGAACGAGACGTCCTAGACGAGTGAGCGTGTCTTCGTTCAGTACGGCAAGTTGAGTGGCTGGAATGGGGCGAGGGGTGCGCCCGCGCATGGGCCGGGTGCCGTCTCCCCACAGGCCAACATGGGCGCCAACTGCCCACGCCGCAATCACCGGGACCAATGCCATGCCGCGCCCCAAGTGGGCCAGTGGACCCATGGCTGGAATCGCTGCTAAAACGACCAATGGGGCGTAGGGGCGACTCCATGGATGCAGAGCCGCAAGGGTGGCCCACACCAAGATGACCAGGGCGGCATGGAACTCCCAAGTTGCTTCGCGCTGAGAGGTCCACGCCAAGCGGAACTCGGTGTCTGCGACGGGCGGACGGATGGCGCCAATGAGTGTGGCGCCAGCGTGAAGGGCCAGGATGGGGGTCAGGAAGAACACCGCCCAGCCCAGCCAAGCGGCATCCACCGTGACAGCGAGCGGCTCCGCGGCAACGAACCACTGGCTGTATGTCGCGCCAACCACAAGCAGTGCTGCGCGTCCGAGCCATTCGCTCGCGTAGATAGCGAACGCGCTGACCAGTCCAAGGGTCACCCGCTTGCGAACGTCGAGACGGGGCTCGTGCAGTGCCAGCCAGCGGTGTGCTGCGCGGGACGCCAACCCTTCTTCAATCAACGTAGCAACGCCAAGTGTGACGCTTAGCAGAAGCGAGATGCCGACGAGTGGGAGTAGGGCGGGGGCTGCAAAGAGTACGGTGATGAGGGCAGAGGCGACGAAGGTCTGGGTGACGACACCGTTCATCCGGCGCGCCAGGGCCAGTCGGTCCGCGAGCTGGGGGCGGTCGCGGTGCTCAATGGCGTGTCCAAGCTCGTGTGCCGCAATCGCCTGGGCGTCCGCGTCCACACCGCGCCAGGTGCTTGAGCCGAGCGTGATGGTCTTGGCATGCGGCCAGTAGCCGTCGGCGTCCCCGGCGAGCTCGGGAGACACGCCACAGCGAACATCGGGTACCGTCATGACTGCGTCAGTTAGCCACTCTCCAGCAGTCTGGGTGGTTGTGATCGATCGGTGGCGACGCAGGACGCCGGTGAAGAAGGCAGTGCCAGCGCTCAACGCGAAGGGCACACCCACGAGGGCGAGGGTGGCGGCAATCTGGGACAGGCCCACGGCGAACTCCTTGGTGGTCAACAGTGGACCGGCGGCGTTTGGCTTCGGTTCCGCCCGAGTCGTCAGCAGGTTGTCAGCTCATGTTGTGTCGCGTCCTGTACACTGTGGAACCAACCGAGGTTTCCAATGATCCTGCGCTTAGTCGCTCTTCTCTCGTTGACCGCGTCGGCGTCGGCCGCCCCCGTTCAGCTACACCACCAGGTCCGTCTTCTGGACGCGGCGGGAGGGCCGGTCAACGGTGAACATGGGCTCTCCGTCGTCCTGTACGACAGCGCCACCTCAGGCAATGCGGTGTTCAGCGAGTCGTTCACGCTCACTCTGCAGGATGGCTATGCGTCGCTTGTCCTGGGGGCCGACGACTCCCTGGATGACGCGGCTCTCGCCGGACCTCGTTGGGTGCAGACGTCGGTCGATGGTGTTGCGGTGGGACCTCGTCAGCGGCTGACTGCAGCCCCGTCGGCGGCCACGGTCGCAGGACTGACCGCCGAGCAGTTGGTCGCACGGACTGAGATCACTGTGCAAGGGGACGAGCTTGGTGGATTGGGTGCGCAGCTGGATGGCTGGCAGCTAGACACGAACGGATTGACGTTGGGCGGTGGCGGCTGGGGAGCCGGCCTGACCGACCTCATTGTGCCAACGGGGGAGACGTTCACGCTCGCGCCAGGCGTTCACGCCTACAACACTGTGCGCATTGAAGGCACCTTAGTTCCGCAGGTGTACAACGGCGTGGATGGCGGGGTCATCGACATTCAAGCCCGTGGAGAGGTAGTCATCAGCGGGACGATCGACGCGTCTGCCCGTGGGTATCGAGGGGGACGCGCCGAGTACTCATTTCTCACATCGTAACCACAGGGAACTGCGGGGCAGCCCGGTGAGTCCATCTTGGGCTGGTACCGAGCAGGCGGTGAGATCAGCGGCAGCAACGTGGTCGGCGGCGGCGGCGGCGGCCTGTACGATGCCGGGAACTACGGGTGTGCTGGCGGCGGTGGTGGATATGCGGGTGCCGGTGTCACACGCGATTGCCCTCGCAACGCCTCCCTGGACGCCACGGGTGGCCAGCCCTACGGAGATGCCGAGCTGTCGGTTCTGTACTTAGGCAGTGGTGGCGGTGCGTCGGGCTCAGATGAAGACCACTTGGGCCGTGGGGGGCACGGCGGAAATGGCGGAGGCGCCATTCGTATTCAAGCCGACGCCCTCGTGGTGACCGGGCAAGTGCTGGCCGATGGCGCGCGGGGCGGAAACGCCACAATCAGCAACAACGGCGGCGGTGGTGGTGGCTCAGGTGGGTCCATCCATCTGCGCGCCCGGCAGCTCAACCTCTCGGGAACCATTCGTGCCAATGGCGGTGCCGGAGGGAGCGAGGTCGGTGGTGGTGGAACTGGCGGACCCGGTGGCGTCGGTCGTATTCGCCTAGATGGCGCTGAGGTCGCTGCGGGGGGCACCATCACACCCGCCCCGGGCTTGGTAGACGAGGACGGCGGCTATGCTACTGGCGGGCGGCATTACGGTGTCTACACCTCTCCAATACTGTCGTTCGACGGTGACGGTCGCTGGGCCGCCGCACACGCATTCGTGAGCAGCGGGCCGGACTCGGGACACACCGTCACCCTCTGTACAGGTCCGGACGAGGCATCTGTGTCGAATGACGACTGTTTTCAGGCGGTCGCACAGTCTGGAGCCGTTCTCGCTAGCGACGGCGAGCGGTTTGCCCGTGTGCGCGTCACTGCGTGGGACAGCAATCAGACGGTTCAGCTGCAAGCGATTCGCCTAGAAGTGGCTCGCTGACAGCATCTCGTTGTGCGACGGGCCGAGGCCCGCCAGCTTGGCAGAGCCTACTTTCCGGTCCACTTGGTCTTGGGCGGCAGCGACTCACACCAGGCCAGCGCCTCTGCGGCCATCTCTGCGAGCACACTTGGCTCGACGGTCGCGTCCATCTGAATGTAGTCGTCCCACGTCTTGTCGGGCGACAGCGTGAAGACCTGCATTCCAGGGGTGTCTACAAAGTCCTGCACGCGGTCCGGACCGAGCCGAGCCACGAGCGTTTGTTCGAAGGTGCCAAAGAACATCTGGCGATTCACGAAGGCACAGGGGGATCCGAACATGCGCTTGCGCTTTATGCGCTCGTCATTCGGCAAGGCAGTCTCGTAAGCGGCAACAACAAGGGCGGCGGGTTCCATAGACACTCCAATGGTTGCGCGTCTATCCGTTCTTGATGCGAACGCCGGTCGCATTGATTTCGTACAGCATCTCGGCGCCGGTGTTCTCAGGCATGGCGTCTGGATTTGCAGCTTCGCTGGCGAAGTGCGCGGCACGTTCCGGGTCGGCTGGGCGGGCAATCACAACGCCTTCGACTTCGCCCATGGAGGTGGCGGCGTCTTTGGCGACGGCGAATCCGTGGTCCTTCATGGTGATGCGCATGGTGCGCTCGCCATCTGCCATGACCATCCAGCAGCCGGCCGTCTGGCAGACGTCTGCGACGGTGCCCTGAACGCGAATGGTCTGTCCGGTGTAGGTGTCCGGGCTGTCGAGCAGGTCCGCGAGGCTCACGGTGTTGTCCGACACCATGGGCTCACCGAACGATGCCCACTCGGCGTCTGCGGCAGGGGCCGCTTCTTCGTGTTCAGCGACGTGAGCGTCGTCTGCGTGGGCGGCTGGCGCTTCGGAGACTTCGGGTGCTGTGGCGGTGCCGCAAGCGGCGAGGACGAGGGCAACGAGGGACAGATGACGCATGGGGCCTCCAGATAGAGGCGTCGTCTAACGCGGTTTGGCCAGGTCGCGAAGTACCTGTTTTGCCGCCTGCACACCGGACAGGGCGCACAACGGCACGCCGCCGCCAGGATGGGCCGAGCCCGATGCGACGAACAGTCCGGGTACGGACGTTCGATTGTTGGGTCGACGGAACGCGGCGAAGCGGTCGGTGGATGCAGCTCCGTAGATAGCGCCACCGGTGCGCGGGTACTGCGCTGCGAGGTCGGTGGGTGTGCGCTCCCACACGACAGGTTCGTCTGCTGAGACCAGGCCCGCAGCGATGGCTCGTGACAAGACCTGTTCGCGCAGAGCGCTGTAGTCCACGTCGTCGTCTGTTGCGGGTGCGTTGGCCATCAGAAAGACGGGTTCGGCGTCGTCCCACCCCGGGCGCTCGTGGGCGGTCGACTGGGCGCATGCGTAGACGGTGGGGGCAGCAGGCGGCCGCCGGGCGTCGAACATGTCGGCAAACTCGGCGTCGTAGTCATGCGGAAAGACCACGGTGTGAGCCGCGCGGTCCGAGCGAGCACGACTGCGCACAACGGCGGTGAAACCAGACGTGGACCGCTCGGTCTTTGGCGTGGGCAGACGGCCGGGTAGCAAGTCCGCGATGAGGTGGGCGACGTCTGCGTTGATGACCACGGCGTCTGCGTGGTGGTCGGTCTCGTGCACGCGAACGCCGACCGCTCTCCGGTTGTCCGTGAGGACTTGGGCGACGGGAGAGTCCAAATGAATGCGTCCACCTCGCTCTCGAATCACCTGCGCCATGGCCAGTGCGAGGGCGTGCATGCCGCCAGAGACACCGAAACCGCCGAGGCCCAGCTCTACCCAGGCAATACAGTTGAGCGTTGCTGGAGCCGTTCGCGGGTCCGACCCATTGTAGGTGGCGTATCGAGCCAATAACCACTGCAGATGCTTGTCTTTGACCGTCTTGCGTATGGCTCCAAGCATGGTCCGGTGGGCGTCGATTCCGGTCATGGAAATCCAGGCCGCGGGCCCGAGTCCCAAGACGTGACCCACGGTTGGAGCGGGGCCGTAGACGAACTGCGGCCCGGCAATGTCCCAGATGCGCTTGGACTGCTTCAAGAAGGCGGTGAGCTGGTCGCGTGCGTCTGAACCCAGGCTACTGGCGACGGAGGCGAGGGTGTCATCTAGGTCCAGGTGTACGTCAACAGCGACGTCATCGGGGTACAGATAGCGAAACACCGGCGATGGGGCGACGAGGGTGACGCGTTCGCGGAAGGTGGCACCACAGCGGTCGAACAGCGCGTCGAAGACGTCTGGCATGGTCAGGATGCTAGGCCCGGTGTCGAAGGCCACGCCGTCGGACAGGGAGATTCCGGCTTTGCCACCTACGCGACTGTGCGCCTCGAAGACGTCCACCGACACGCCCTGAGCGAGCAGGTCCATGGCTGCCGCCAACCCTCCGATACCCGCACCCACTACGACTGCGCTAGCCACGGGTCAACCTCGCAAGAATGCGCGACCCGAGGCCACGATGGACAATGGCCGTGCGTTGGCCCATGACGGTGGTGAAGCCATCTGTCTGGCCGTCTAGGAAGCCGTCTGCGCGCTCGATGCCCCCAAGCAGTGCGTGCTCCAGCATCGACTGTGTGAACCCTGGCGTCATTGCCGGCTCAAAGGTGACGACTGCTGCGGCCTTGTGCGACTCGCGAAACCCGTAGCCCAAGGTGACCGGAACCACGTGGCCCCGTGTTTTTCGCTGAAGGAACTCCAAGCCTGGCTGCAGCCCGAGTGGGCGTACATGACGCGGACGCTGGCGGCCTTGCGGGAACATCCACACCGCGTTGTTTGGCCCGCTGAGGTGCTTTCGTGCCGTGAGCAGGGCGCGTCGCGGGGCCATTGGGGATGAACGGTCCAGGCCAATCGCGCCAATAGCCCTGAAGAAGGGAAACTTACGGAGGTTGGTGTCATCCATCACGAATCGGGACTGACAGCCGAGTAAGTCGTCCAACACCACCATCAGCACGCCGTCCCACCACGCCACATGGGTGGCCGCGAAGGTCACGGGTCCCAGGGCGAGAGCCTCACGGGCGTTGTCGAGGCCGAACACGTGCAGCCCGTCGAGACCGTTGCGGACTCGGTAGCGACCGTAGGGGGCAGCCACGTAGCGACGCCAGTCCATGCTCATGGTGTGTCCCGGGAGGACAAGCGTGGGTAGGTGCGACCCGCCCAGTGAATGGTGCCGCTGCGGGACCAGCGCATGGAGTTCCAGGCGATGGCAATGAGGACGAGCACGCCCAAGGGGTGGAAGACCACGCTCGTGACGGGGTGTTTGTGGCGAATCGCGAGAGCAATTCGGGAGAGTAGAGCCACGCTCAACATCGTCACAGCGACCGGTCGCAGCTCGGGAAGCCAGATGGATGCCATGGCTAGAACGTACGGGGCGACAAAGGCCAAGATGTACAAGGTAGACACGGCGGTCAGCGCGATGATGGACTCGCCGAGTCCTTCGAAGATGTTCTTGGAGAACCCCTCCCAGACCTGTGAGGCCGAGTCGTACATACGGCAGTTGGCCATGTGGTGACCGTCGGCGAAGACCACGCGGTGCCCGTGCTCTTTGGCCCGGCGGCACAGGGCCATGTCGTCCACGACTTGGTCTTTGATAGCCTCGAACCCACCGATCTCGGTCAGTGCGGAACGCCGAATGCCTACGATTTGACCGTTTGCAGCCAGAAAGCGCGGGTTCTTGCTCGCCCACACCAGCGCGAGCGGCAGCCAGCTGGTGTAGGTGACGTGAAGCAACGGCACGACCAAGCGCTCCATCCACGACCCCACGACCTGTCGAGGGACTGCCGTGACAATGGACGCGTCATGGTGGTCGAGTAGCTGAATGACTCGCTGCAAGCCGCCGGGACGAACCTCGGTGTCGGCATCCACGAAGATGAGGGTGGCGCTCGTTGCTTCGCGCGTGAGCAAGTGGCACGCACGCACCTTTCCGACCCAACCGGCAGGTAGGGGGGGGGCGTCGATGACGCGCAAGCGTGGGTCGGTGGCACCGATGGCCGCGAGCAGCTCCGTCGTGGCATCTGTCGAGTTGTCGTTGCACACCACCACTTCGAGTGGATTGCTAGCGAGTGCTGCTCGGACAACGGGCTCGATGGTGGCTTCTTCGTCTCGTGCTGGGATGCACACAGACACCTGACTAAGGTCGCCTGTGGCGTGGCCTCGTGTCCACGTGAATGCGTTGATGGCGCCCATTGCGGCAGCGACCAGGGTCGGGGCTGCGAGGCACCAAAGCAGCGTCATCATGGCCGTCCAACTCCCCGCCAGCTGGCAAACAGTCGGCCCCAGCGGCCTTGATGGGGTCCGTTGAACAGGGGCAACCACATGGAGTTGGCGCCTCCCACGTTGTGGGTGGCCATGTTCAGCAACGGTCGGAACCAGCCCGGGTCAATGCGTGACGGTGTGCAGCTCTCGATGACCGCTGGCACTGTGTCCCGCCCTGGAGCCGTGCCGTGCCCGACAGCGCGAGCGTAGAAGGGACTGCTGTCGACTTGCTGGCGAACGGTCAAGCTGACGAAGGGCTCACCGTCGACCTCGAGCGACAGCGTCTTCGGTGTGCTCTCTCCCCACGCTGACCAGCCATCTGAGCCCGTTGTCACAACGCCTTCGGTCACTTCTGCGACGCCGTCTGCTCCAACCCGAATGGCCAGGGGAGTGGGAGGTCCGCCGTCTTCTGGCCACAGCACGTACGCAATGCGGGTCTCATCTCCGAAGGTGGCACGGCCCCACACCCAGCGGCGGATGCCCAGGTCATGCAGGGGGCGGTCTCCGGCGTTCCTGTCGGCGTACGCCGGGCCGTCGTAGCTGAACTGGCGAGAGCCGTGGGAAAGCAAACCCTGTGCACGGCATGGACCGAGCTGAGGGCACCAGCCGTGAGTGCGGTCGCTTACTGGCGTTGTACCTTTGACTTCGGTCCAGGCAGGGCCGTCGATTGTGACGGAGCCGCGCAGCGGTTCAACCGATCCTGGAACGTCGCAGTCGACATTGATGGTGATGGTTGTGCCGGTTCGTTCGATGACCGTCCGTCCGAACCGCCACCGTTCCTGCAAACACTGTGCATTGCTGGGCTCGTGTTCTTGCAGCACGTACAGCTTTGGCACGCCGCGCTCGTAGACCACCAAGTTGAAACTAGGACGTGAAACGCCAGGAATCGAGGAGCCTGCACGCAGTCCGCCAGCCAGTCCGGGCAGGAATGGCAGCCCCCACGACCATATACAGACGAACCCGTTGAGGTCGGCGTCTAGGGCATCCACGTACCACCACGCGAAGCTGCCCGAACGAGTCAAAGCGGATTCGGTAGTCGATAATTTCGGGTCGAGAACATGAAGCATGGTTCGTATTGCCAAGGTCGTGCAAACCCTATACACACCCTTTGCGCCATACGCAAAGGTTTGAAGAGTGCATCGTTTCATAGCCGACATTATCGTGGTTGGGTCGGGTCCTGCAGGGCTATGCATTGCTGCAGATCTGGCGAATTGCGGTTGCTCAGTCGGCATCGTGACACGCGATGACCAATTCAGATGGCCGAACACATATGGAACGTGGCTCGACGAGATCGCAGGAACCGTGCTGGATGGCTGCACGGTTGCTGAGTGGCCGGGTACTCAGGTCGCACTCGATACAGATGACGTGCGCGATCTGGGACGAGGCTACTGCCGCATCGACAATGTCGCTGCGATTCGGCGCCTCAGTTCCGTCCTACAGTTGAACGACGTGACCATTCATCCCAGCGGCGTCACCTCGGTGGAACACGACGACGTTGGAAGCACCGTGCGATTGACCTCTGGGGGTACCGCTCGAGCCAAGCTCATCATTGATGCGACCGGCATCGGCTCGTTTACGCGTCACCAAGGGCCACCACCGTCACTGTTTCAGTACGCCGTTGGATGGCGGGTCTCTGGCGCTCATCCGTACTCAGCCGACAGCATGCGTCTGATGGACTTCTCAAGCGAGGGTGTGCACTCCGCAACGGACGCGCCGAGCTTCTTGTACGCCATGCCCTTGGAAGGCGGCGTATTCGTTGAAGAAACAACGCTGATCTCGGATGACGAGGGCGACTTTGATGAACTGACGCGCCGGCTGCATGCGCGCCTGGAACGGGACGGCATCACAGGGCCGATTTGTGGCTCCGTGGAGACCGTCCGCATTCCAATGGACGTGTCGCTGCCCGACTTCACCCAGCGCGTCGTTGCGTTCGGTGCCGCGTCTTCAATGGTCCACCCCGCTACCGGCTACTCTTTCGGTCGAACACTGAAGGCGAGCGGCCCACTTGCTCAAGCCCTTGCCGACGGACTTGCAGAAGGGCGTTCATCAGCGGCGCTTTCAGCAATTGCCTACGCAGAGCTTTGGCCTGAAGATGCAGTCCTGGCGCACCAGTTGTTTCAGTTTGGTGCCCGGTTCCTCACAACACTCGATACTCAGCAGACGCGGTCGTTTTTCGAAGCCTTCTTCTCGACTCCTCGCGAGTCTTGGGTGGCCTACCTGCAAGGTGACTTGCCCGCCGGTGAGCTGGCGGCTGTCATGCTCGCTGTCTTCGGTGCTTGCCCGGCTGGCCTGCGTCTGCGCATGGTGTGGTCCGGAGCCGAGTGGAAAACTGCCGTGTCCGCAATTCGTTCTCTCACCCGCACTCGTCGGAGCGCATGATGTCACTAGAACTCACCCAGGTCCCGTTGACGCACCCGGACGGACTGCCGTCTGCGGCCCAGCTCACGGATGAGGGGTTGAAGGATGTTGAAGATCTGATGATCCGCCTGTCCACAGGTGACCGACTGGACCGCTGTGGCGCCATGGTCGTAGAGCATCTGTCGACGGGTGGAAAGCGTCTTCGCGCCCAGCTTGCTCTGGCCGCGTGCCGTCTCATGAACGTGGACCGCGCCTCCGCTGTCGCCTGGGCCGCGGCCTGTGAGTTGCTGCACAATGCCAGCCTCATTCACGACGATGTTCAAGATGGTGACCGAGTGCGTCGTGGCATGCCAACCACTTGGGTCCGACACGGTGTGGCACAGGCCATCAACGCGGGCGACTTGTTGCTGATGCTGCCTGGTTTGGCTGTTGACCACATCCCAGCAGACGACGCCATTCGCTACCGACTGTCGCGAGCACTCTCCGGCTACGCAGCACGAACGGTCCGCGGTCAGTCTCTCGAGATGGCGCTGCTATCTCTTGGGCGATTGACCTGGAAAGACTACGAACATGCGGCACGTGGCAAGACAGCGGCGCTGTTTGCTCTGCCGGTCTACGGTGCTGCCCTACTTGCGGGTCGGTCCGAAAAAGATGCGCGGGCCGTCGCGGGTGAGTTCGAGCGGCTGGGCTTCGTCTTTCAGATTCAAGATGACGTCCTGGACGTGTTCGGCAACGGCAACAACCGTCCGTTGGGCTCGGATATTCGCGAGGGCAAGATTACCGCGCTCGTCGTCGAACACCTGGAGCAGTACCCGGAAGATGGCTCATGGCTGTGCGGAGTTCTTGCGTGCTCACGCAGCATGACCACGGACGCAGACGTTCAGCAAGTGCGCCGACGTTTCCAGTTTGCCGGCGCGTTGGAAGAGGTGCTGGAGCGGATCTACAGCCTGTCAAACGCGACCTTTGACAGTCCGATTCTCGCCGCAGAACCCGGTCTCAATGAGACGGCCCGCATTCTACTTCAGCGCATGCTGCACCCGATTCGCCACCTGGACCAATCGTTGCCAACTGGCGATGTACTGTGAGCCAAGACATTGCCATTGCTGCGGACCTCGTTGCTGATTCACGACAAGTGCTTGCGAAGCATGCGCGCTCGTTCAAGTGGGCGAGCGTGTTTCTGCCCAGCAATGCCCAAGATGACGCGGCAGTGGTGTACGCATTCTGCCGTCTGGTAGACGACCTCGCGGACGAAGCCCCAAGTACAAGCGTCGCCCGAACCGACCTAGGGCGGGCTCGTGCCGAGCTGATGGGAACAGTGGCTCGTCGCCCGCTGATCGAGGCGTTCGTCTCCCTATGCGAGACCCGAAACATGCCGCTGGGTGCGGCGGTTTCGTTGCTCGATGGTGTGGAGTCGGACCTTGAAGACGTCTGCATGGAAGACGACCGGGAGCTGCTTCGCTATTGCTATCAGGTCGCTGGAACCGTGGGTTTGATGATGTGCGGCGTGCTCGGCGTGACCGACCCGGCTGCCATCGCTCCAGCCATCGACCTGGGCATTGCCATGCAGCTGACCAACATCTCTCGCGATGTCCGAGAAGATGCCGAGCGAGGGCGCACGTACCTTCCGGCGGACCGTCTTCGTGCCGCTGGGACCACACCCAAGGCGCTGACGGACGGAAATCCAGACCGAGTGGCCGTGGCCACTGTGACCCACGACCTGCTCGATATGGCAGATATTTACTACCGAAGTGGTCGGGACGGTCTGCGGTTTATCCCGTGGCGTGCTCGCTTTGCCATCACCGTGGCGAGCGCAGTGTACCGAGCCATTGGCACACAGCTGAGACGCGCTGGCTCTGACCCTTGGAAGGGCCGAACTATTGTGGGCTCGGCTGGCAAAGCCTGGGCCACCCTAGGCGCTCTATTCTCATTCGCATCCCCGAATGTTCAAGGTTGGACGGCCTTACGTCCTCACCGTGGGTCACTGCATCGTCGCTTGGACGGACTGCCTGGAACCGCAACAGCCGAGGTTGCATCATGAGATACCTCATCAAGACCGTCTCCAAGATGGTTGGAATTCCCAAGAACACCCTCATTGCGTGGGAGCGCCGTCACGGCGTGGTGGAACCGGACCGCACGGAGTCTGGGTACCGTCGCTACAGTGATGAAGATGTTCGCACACTGGTCCGCATCAAAGAGCTGATCTCGGCTGGGTACCGAATCTCTGAGGCGGCAGAAATCGTCCAGACACAGCCGTCTCCGTCGCTGCCGGCTCCAGAAGAGGACGGATTTGCGGGTCTGGAGAGGCTGCGGGATTCCCTCAAGCAGTGCCTGTTGGCCTTTGACCGCGCCGGCGCTGACCGCCTGGTCACCCGGCTTGTGGACCTGTCGTTCATCGACCGACTCGACCACGTCTTCCTGCCCTTGGCCCATGAGATTGGGCTGGGTTGGGAGCATGGAAAGGTCAGCATTGCCCAAGAGCACTTTGCGTCAGGCTGGGCCCGCGAGCAGCTCTTCGTCATGATGAGCGCCCTGCGGACCACGCGCGAGAGTGCGCTGACCGTGGTCTGCGCAACCCCGTCAGGAGACCGCCACGAGTTTGGCATTCTAGCGGTGGCCATTCGTCTGGCCTTGCGAGGCTGGCAGGTGGTGTATCTGGGGGTCGATGTTCCATCGGAAGAAGTCGCCAGCACCATCTTGCAGGTCAAACCGCAACTTGTGGCGGCTTCTATCGTTCTTGATCGAGACGCAGACATTGTGTCGGGTTGGGTCAAGGCCATCCGCGACAGTGTGGGAGCCGACATGCCAATCTTGATTGGTGGGCGTGCCGCATGCCTGCTGGACAAGTCGTTGCTGACAGGTCGAACGGCCATCGCGGGCAGTCTCGACAGCGTGGATGGCGTTCCGCTTCAAGAGTGGATTGCCCAGGCAGAGTAGGGAGTCTAGTCGGGCGCTTTTAGCGACCCGCCGCCGCTTCGCCTGTCTGAACGGCCCACAGTCCAGCGTACACACCGCCAAGCTCCGTGAGTGCGTCATGACGGCCGTGCTCCACCACTTGTCCCTGTTCCAGCACAATGATGTTGTCCGCGTTGCGGATGGTGGACAGCCGGTGGGCAATGATGACCGTGGTTCGGTCGGCAGTCACCCGCTCTAGGGAGCGCTGAATAGCGGCCTCTGTCTCGTTATCCACGGCAGAAGTTGCCTCGTCAAGTACGAGAATGGGCGGGTTCTTGAGCAGGGCGCGAGCGATAGAGAGGCGCTGTCTCTGACCGCCAGAGAGCTTGACGCCACGCTCGCCGATGACCGTGTCGTAGCCCTGTGGCAGCGCGTCGATGAACTCGGTCGCCTCCGCACTGGTGGCGGCGCGCTCTACGTCGTCATCGGTGGCGTCAAAGGAGCCGTAGCGAATGTTCTCGCGAACGGTTCCGGAGAACAGGAAGACGTTCTGGCTGACCAGGCCAATCGCTCGTCGTACATCCCCAACAGCCCATTCTTTGTGGTCCACGCCGTCAATCGTGATGTGCCCTTGTTGTGCATCAAACAGGCGTAAGAGCAGTCGAACAAGCGTACTCTTGCCGGACCCAGTGGAGCCGACGATAGCCACGGTGCCACCCGCGGGAACGTCTATGGAGACGTTGTGAAGCACGGGCTCTCGGTCGGGGTAGGCGAAGGTGAGGTTGTGAAAACCAAGTGCACCGTTGACGTCAGCGACGGGCAGGGCGCGGCCGCCGTCGGTCAAGGTGAGGGGAGTGTCGAGCAGGTCGAGTACGCGCGATGTGCTGGCCATGGCGCGTTGGTACAGGTCGAACGTGGCGCCTAGGCGAGTGAGCGGCCAGAGCAGGCGCTGCGTCAAGAACACCAAGACCGAGTACGCTCCGACCTCTAGAACGCCGGTGAGTGCTAGGTGCCCGCCGTACATGAGCGTGCCGGTGAAGCCTACGACGATAGCCATGCGAATCAGCGGAGAGAAGGCTGCGGACATGCGAATCGCGTCTCGGTTGCTGTCTCGGTAGGCGTTGGACAACGCCTCAACTCGTGCCTTTTCGTGAGCCTCAGAGGTGTAGGCCTTGATGGTGGCGATACCTCCCAGGTTGTTTGCCAGCTGGCTGGAGAGCTCGGAGACGCGCTGTCTAACGGCGGCGTAGCGGGGGCCAATGCGTCGCTGGAAGGCGAAGGAACCCCCCAGAATGATGGGCACAGGCAAGAACGCGAGGCCTGCGACCGCAGGGGAGACAGCGGTAAATGCGATGCCCACTGCAACGACCGTGGTCGAGACCTGCAAGATGTCGTTGGCGCCTCCATCTAGGAAGCGCTCCAGTTGGTTGACGTCGTCATTCAGGATGGCCATTAGACCGCCGCTGTCGTGCTCTTGGAACCAGCCGAGGTCGAGGTTCTGAATGTGGTCGTACGCACCGATTCGCAGCTCATGCTGGATGGTCTGCGCCAGGTTTCGCCACAGCACCCCGAACGCGTACTCGAACACCGACTCCATGCCCCAGATGAACACAGTGAGTCCGGCAATGACCCACAGCTGGTTCATTGGGTCCGGCACACCCCAGCTCGCGAGCAGGCTGTCTTCTTGTTTGACGACGACGTCCACGGCCATTCCGATCAGCAGCGGTGGGGCCAGGTCGAACAGCTTGTTGAGGACAGAACAAGCAGATGCCGCGATGAGCTGGGCGCGGTGTGGCTTGGCATAGCGGAGGAGACGAAACAGGGGAGCAGTCATGGCACGCTCTACCCTGTTGCACAGCCGGACAGACTGTCTTGTGCTCACAACTTCCGTCACAACTTGCTGGCTACTTCCCACGTGCGACCGGTGTTGTGGGTCCCTTCGGCACCGCACGGCGGCAACAGGAGAACTTCATGCTAGCTGCACTCTTCCTACTCCTGGCTTCCGTGGCCCACGCGGACTGCGACTCGGACTTTCACAGCAAGGTCGCCCCAGCAGATGCGCCCGAGCGACCCCCGATGGGCCGTCTGCTCGACTTTGCGTACGACGCCGACGACAGCGGCGTTCTGGATGCGTCCGAGACCGCCAAGCGTGACAGCGACATGGCCCTTCGCTGTGACGCTCTGGATGCGATGGTCCGTCGTATTGATACCAACGGTGACGGCGTCATCGACGACGATGAGCGTGACGTCCTTCACGAGCTTGTTGGCCGTCCTCCCCATCTTGGCCGCGGTGGACATCATGGGCATCGGCCACCCAGAGACGACGATGCCGAGCGTCCACCGCTGCCCCCACCCGCCATGCGCGCCTACGACACGCACCGGGACCACGAGCTGTCGGACGACGAACGAGCGAGTGCGCGAGCTGACATCCAAGACCGCCTTCGCAATGGCTTGCCACCGTTTCCGCATCCGTCTTGATTCATGAGGGTAGAGTGACTGAGGAGGACTCGTGAAGCCACGCATTCTAGTTGTGGAAGACGACGCAAACGTCGTGCAAGGGCTGCTCGCCGGCCTACGCCGTGCTGGGTTTGACGTAGAGGTCGCCATGGATGGCCTCGTCGCTCAAGAGCGCGCGGTGAACGAGTGCTTTGACTTGGTCCTACTCGACTTGATGCTGCCGGATGCGTCTGGCTACGAAGTGCTTCAGGCCATGAGCGGCCGAGTCTCAACGCCCGTGGTGGTCCTGTCTGCCCGCAACGAGCTCGATGCCCGGCTCAAGAGCTTTGAGCTTGGAGCGGTGGACTTCGTCAGCAAGCCCTTCTGGATTGAAGAACTGGTGGCTCGAATCTCGGTCCGCTTAGGTCGCAAAGAAGTCGGTGAGCAGAAGCGTGCGGTCATCGGCGAGTGCGAGATCGACCTAGACGCGCGAGTGGTCCACCGAGGTGCCGTCGATCTCGGCCTGACCCCCATTGAGTTCAATGTGTTGGCCTGGTTGGTGGAGCACCGGGGCCATGCGGTTCGTAGGAGCACGCTAGCGCTGCAAGCTCTCGGTCTGGATGAGCCGAACGACCGCACGGTCGACAGCCACATGTCCCGGCTACGCAAGAAGCTTGGAGACGACGCGGCACTGATCAAGACCGTTTGGGGCATTGGCTACCGCGTGGAGAAACTGGGTTGACCCTTCGCTCTTTCCGCGCTCGTATCTTGCTTAGCTCCGTGTTCACCGCGTTGTTGGCCCTGCTCTTGGTGTGGGCATCGACGGGGCTGGTGGTCAGCAGTACGCGGGGACTTGGAAGCGGGCCCGATGGCGAGCTGGCACCGGCATTGCTCCAGGCCTGCAAGGCAGCGCCTGAGCAGTGGAGACGAGTACGAGTAGGACATGTTGAGGTTGGGTTTGTTGCGTCCGATGCCGCAGTTAACGACGTGCCCGAGGGGTTGCGTTCGATGGCCGTAGGTGACCGTCGCCGTGACCCTGAGAACCCACGGTTTCGCTGGTGGCATATGGCTGAGACGGGTCCTTGTGCCTGGGCAGCACTGGCTGGCGGACCGCCTCCGCGCATTCACGACGCCACTCGGATTGGCGGCGCTCTCGGTGTCTTTCTGGCCATCTTGGGCGCAGGTTTTGGCTCCTATTGGTTGACCGTGCGGCCACTGCTCGGGCGCATTGAGGGGATTCGTAGTGCCGCGACTCGGCTCGGTAAAGACGACTACGAACCCGCTGCTGATGACGTCAATGACGCACTCTCAGCGATTGGAAACGTACTCGACGGCAGCCACACCCGTATTGTCGAAGACCGCGTCGAGCTGTTGGCTCGGCACCAAGCGCTCGAGAACCACCTCGCCGAGATTGCCCACGACCTACGAACCCCCCTCGGCTCCCTGTTGCTGGCGCTTGGCGAGGTTGACGCCGCTCATCCGGGCTCCCCGGCGACGGCACGGGCGATTGGAGATGCGGCCTACACCACTGCTCTCGTCGACAACTTGCATCAGGCAGCTCGACTTCGACACGGCCTCGATCCCAGTTTGGGCGAGTGTGACCTGTTGGATGTTGTCCGTAGGGTTGAGCTACGCTTTCGGGCGTTGGGAGCGGCCAAAGGGGTGGACGTTGCAGCCTCTGTACCTGAAGGTCACCTGTGGGTTGGCTGTGAGACGGCGTTGCTAGAACGTGCGGTTGGCAACTTGGTCCACAACGCGACTATCCACGGCGGAGAGCACGTCGCGGTCCTGGTGGATGTCAGCAGTGATTGCTTTGTCGTGACCGTACTCGATGATGGCGCTGGGTTGACCCATGACGCGATTGCGGACTTGGAAGCCAAGACGTTCCGTTCCGATCCTGCGCGTCGTCGCAGTAGCGGCCTGGGACTCGCGATTACGCATGAGATTGTGCGACGCCTGGGATGGACCCTACAGCTTGACCCTGGCCCGGAAGGGGGACTTCGAGTCCGAATTTCTGGGCGTTTTCTGCGCACCTGAGGCGATGAGCACGTCTCGTACCTAGACAGAACGGGTCTACCGGGTTCCCTAGCCCACCTCGGAGGCAGCATGGACCTGGCAGCAGAGGTTGAACGTCGTCGGACGTTCGCCATTATCTCTCACCCGGATGCGGGAAAGACCACGCTCACCGAGAAGTTGCTGCTGTACGGCGGTGCTGTTCATACAGCCGGTGCGGTCAAGGCACGCAAGGCGAAGAGTCACGCTGTCAGTGACTGGATGGCCATGGAAAAGGAGAAGGGCATCTCCATCACCAGCTCGGTGATGCAGTTCGACTTCGAAGGCAAGCGTCTGAACTTGCTCGATACACCCGGCCATGCCGACTTCTCCGAAGATACCTACCGAGTCCTTGCAGCGGTCGACTCGGCACTGATGCTGCTCGATGCCGCCAAGGGCGTGGAGCCTCGAACACTCACGCTGTTCAAGGTCTGCCGCCTGCGCAAGCTGCCCGTGCTCACCTTCGTCAACAAGATGGACCGTCCGGGTCTTGACCCGCTGACGCTGCTCGATGAGGTCAGCAAGACGCTGGACATTCGTACGGTTCCAGTGAACTGGCCCATTGGCGCTGGAACGTCGTTCAAGGGCATCGTGGACCTGACGTCCAACGAAGTGACCCTGTACGAACGGGTCGCGGGCGGCACGGCGGTCCTCGAAGAAGTTCGCCTGCCATTCGACGACCCACGCGTGCGGGAACTGGTCGGACCCGAGCTGTATGACGAAGTAAGCGAGGAATTGGAGCTGCTAGAAATGGCAGGTGACCCTTGGAGTATCGAGGACTTCCTCGCGGGAGACGTCACGCCGTTCTTCTTCGGCTCCGCCATGACCAACTTCGGTGTTCAGCCTGTGCTCGACGCACTCCTGAGCATGTCCCCGAGCCCTCGTCCGCGACCCACAGTGTCGGGTGAACGCTCACCAATGAATCCTGATTTTTCGGGCTTCATCTTCAAGATTCAAGCGAACATGAATCCGCGTCACCGCGACCGTATCGCCTTCTTGCGCGTGGTCAGCGGTCACTTTGAGCGCGGCATGAACGTCACCTTGGCACGCACCGGCAAGACCATGCGTCTGTCGAATCCACATACTTTCGTTGCGTCAGAGCGCTCGATTGTCGAAGACGCCGTGCCTGGCGATATCGTAGGTCTATACGACCCAGGTGGATTCCGTCTGGGAGACACCTTGGCGGCTGGCGAGCCCGTAGAGTTTGCCGGCATCCCTCGGTTCGCCCCTGAGCACTTTGTTCGCGTGCGTCTGTTGGACCCGACACGTCGCAAGCACCTGACCAAGGGACTGGAGCAGCTCGCCCACGAAGGCGCCATTCAGCGCTTTATCCACCCAGACTTTGGACCCGCAGATCCCTACTTGGGGGCGGTCGGCCTGCTTCAGTTCGAGGTCCTCGTAGAGCGACTACGGAGCGAGTACAACGTGGAAGTCGCCCTCAATCCGACCAATCTACGCGCTGCACGCTGGGTGACGGGGAGTGAAAAGGGGCTGGCTTGGATGATGGCACGGCGCGACTACCTGATGGTGGAAGACCGCGATGGTCGCCCTGTTGTGCTGGCTGAACGCGACTGGCCTTTGCAGTACGCTATCCAACAAAATCCCGGTCTTGAGTTGCTGGATATCAGTCCGATTGGAAACAGCGACTCTCCGTGACGAACAGTTGAGTCCCTGACGTGTTCTAGGTACACTATGCAAAGCCTATACAAACTATCGATCAGCTTGCTTGGGTTGTGTCTCGCCACCTCGGCGTCGGCGCAACACACTCAACGCTACGCTGCCCAGCAGTCGGTAGCGGTCCAAGTGAAGAACCCGAACCCCATGTCGAGCAGTCGGTGGACAACGGTTCGCACGTCGGGTTGGGGTCTGTTGGACGCCGTCGAAAAAGACGGTCAGATCTCGTATGTCGAGCGTACCTGTGACGTAGCGACGACTCGCGTATTTGGTACCACGACATCGTACTCGCCGGCATTCATCGCGAGCCTCGTGAGCCGTCCACGGGCCGGGCAGATCGTTGGCGACCAGCTGACCGCTGGACCGTACGTACAGGTCATTGGCGCGGATTCTACGGTCTCCACGCTGAACGCCGATAGCGCCGTGGATACCGATGGAGACGGCCTTCCCGGCGTGACCATCTCGGTGCGCCAGTCGGTGATGGGGCAGGGCGATGTCTATGTGGCCCAGCGCAGCACCAGCTCGTTGTCGATGGCCCGAGTTGGGGACGGCTGGTCGGGGACCATCTCCAACTCAGTAGAAGAAGTGGTCTTGGATGCGACGACGTGGTGGCTCAAGTCAGACCGTTCGTCGCGGCCCCACCCTGACCCCGCCGAGTCGACTGTGAGCTGGGTGCCCGTGAGCGACACGACGACCTGTGCGGACTTGTTGGCCCAGCGAGACCAGATCTTCGAGACCGTCGCCAGTCGCTGACGGTGTCTACAAGCCGCCGTCGAACAGCTCATCGAGCGTTTCTTCAGTGTCTGCATCCACAACGACTCGCGCCACGTCGAAACCGAATCCTGCACGTCCGAGCTTGGCGAGCTCCTTCTGCTTGCCGTCGTGGTCTGTAGGGTTGCGACGATAGGGTCCCAAGCGCCGACGACGGGCGTATTTGCAGGCGCTGCGCAGTTCTTGTTGGGGGTCAGCGTCGGCCATCAGGGTGTCGACCAAGCTGGATTCGACCCCCTTCACAATGAGCTTGCTACGCGTCTTCCGCGACGACACCCCACGACGCCGGTGGCTGCGAATGACGTCCTTGGCGTATTGTTCGTCGTTGACCAGGCGCCGTTCTACAACCGTCTGCACGATGTGGGTAATCCACTGTCCGACCACGTCCTGGTCTTCCGGGTGCTCTCGCATGACCTTGTAAGACCGCCGCCAGAGCGCACGCGACAGGCTCTTCTCGGTCGATGCCCACCGCTCCAGGTACCAGTCGGCGTATCGGAACAGTCGCGCTTGTGTCAGCGGTCTTGGCTTCCGACGCGCTGCCACCTAGCGCTTCCGACCACGGGGACGCTGGGGAGTTGGGGAGTCCGAGGGTGCCACTGGCAGCTTGGTGTTCTCTACCGCTGTAGACAGCACCACCAGGGTCTCCGTACGCGTCACACCCATCTGGCGGCGCAGGTCGTTCAGCAGCATCTCTAGGTCGCTGTTGCTCGCCGTACGCACCTTGAGCATGAGGGTCCAGGAGCCCGTCACATGGTGGGCCTCTAGAACGTGGGCCTTATGCCGGATGTACTCACAAAAGCGCTGTACATCGTCTACGCCGTCAATCGCTACGCCAATGAATGCGCCGACCGACAAGCCAACGCCCTTAGGCGACAGGATGGCGCGGTAGCCGCGGATAACGCCTGCGGCCTCTAGCTTGCGAACCCGCTCGAGGGCGGCTGGAGCGGACAGGCCCACCGCTTCGCCCATGCGAGCGAAGGAGGCCTTCGCGTCGTCTTGCAACAACGCGAGTAGTTGGGTGTCGATAGCGTCCATGTCATGCATGGGGCGTCATCTCACACTGAAACGGAGAGTGCGCCAGGAAACCTACCCACAGGAGTCAGCGAATGCCGATTACCACTTGAACAGTGTGATGCCGACCTTATGCTGCTTGGTCGCCGGGTCGAAGCTGTACTGTAGGGGAACGCCCTTGACCTCAACGCCAACCTTCGGAACGAACCGGGTTCCGCCCATGTCGTCGTACTTCACTGAGCCGCCGCCAAAGACCGAGAGGTCGTCGTTGATCTTACGGTAGGCCAATCCGCCGGCCTCGTAGTTGGTGCCGCTGTCAGAGGTGCCGAAGGAACCGTCCACGCGTCCCTTCCAGTTGTCGCCGATGTTCGCCTGGCCGAAGGCCTTCGCATTGAATGCGTTCTTATTGGTATCGAACCCTGCAGAACCGCCGAACTTCAGGTCGTCAGTCATGTACGCGGCGTTGATGTTGCCAGACGTGCCCGCGCCTTCACCGAACTTCTGGGTGAGGTCGAAACCCGCCGAGGTGTTCTTGTTGAAGTTGCCGTTTGCCATTCCGGTGATGGAGCCGTTTCCTACGCCGTCGAACTGTCCGCTAAGACCCGTGTTGAAGTTCTTCGACTTGTAGTCGAGAGCACCGCTACCGCTCAATGCGGAGGTTTCCCCGAAGGTCTGCTTGAGGGCAGCCTTGCCTGTGAAGCCGGGAGCGAAGGTGTTCGAGACGTTGCCGCTGATTGAGCCATTGCCGCCGTTGTAGTCGGCCTTGATTCCAGCAGCGAAGTCGTCTTTCTTATAGTTGTAGGCACCGTTTGCCTGGTGGGTCGTGACGCCCTCGGTGTTGGTTGTCTGGCCGATGGAGGCCGAACCGGTTCCGTTTTCGCCCACTTTGCCGTCAATGCCGATGCTGTTGTGTGACGAGCCATCCGAACTGATGCCGTTTGTCGAGTTGATGGTACCGTCTTTGCCATCTTCGCCGAGCTTGGCGATATCGACGTTCTTGAAGGAGAGTGTGCCAGCCGTCTCGTCGTAGTTGACGGAGTTGGTGGTGGTTACGTCGCCGTGCACCGACGTGATGGAGCCAGCAATGACGGTGTTCTTGTCTGCGCCGCCAGAGACACTTCCCTCGATCTTGGTGCCGTTGTCTGTCGTGAGCAGACCGGATGCGTTGTAGACCGTGATGCCGTCATTGGTGAACTTGGCGTCTGTCTTGAGGTTCTTGTCGTCATCACCCAACGACGCCTTGAAGTCGCCGCTGACCGCGCCGTCTTCCTTTCGATTGATCGACACGGCAGCCATGAGGGGGCCGGAGTTGTACTCGAGAGCCGCGGACAGATCCTTCAGGGCGATGTCGCGAATCTTGCCGAGGTCGGCTCCGACCTTTCCAGTAAACCCTCCGCCGAGCTTGAAGGTCTCTTTGAACTTGGGCAGTGACACATTGGCTGCGACTGCACCACCGGCTGCGAGAAGGGCGACCAAGAGAATGAGGCGCGGGTTGGCGTCGACGAAGCCGTTGAGCTTGCCAATGACCTTCTTACCGGTGTCCGTCTCCAGCATATCTGCTGCGGCCTGACCGTAGGCTTCCTGCAGTGCTGCGGTGAACGCGCCGGCTTCCTTGTCGTTGCCGTCGAGGCCATCGAGTGCGCCGACGCCGGATTCCAGGGCGCTCTTCCATGCACTTGTTGCGTGGTCCTGCAGCGATGCGAAGGAGAGCTCTTTGGCAAGAGCGCCGTACAGCTCACTACCCAACCACTTGCCCAATGAGGACTGATAGTTGGCTAAGCCGGCCGCACTACCGCCGTCCTTAAGCTGGTCTTGAAGCGGGTCTTGTTGGACCTCGGCTTGGGGGGCTGCAGTTTCCGTCCCGGTAGATTGGGCGGTCGCTGTTTCTGGACGACGTGTTTGCTGGGGCATGAGGAAGCTCCGTGTTCCCCCAGCTTAGGCCCGCAATCGTCCATCGGCAAGGGGGTTTGCATGGTGGGTCACGGCGTTTGCGATGGTCGGCCAGTACGACGGCGGTAGATCGTGTCCCATCCCGTCGAGTGGTTGATACGTTGCCCCTGGGATGGCATCGGCGGTTGCTTGGCCCCCCGCCGGGGAAATGAGGGGATCTCGCGACCCATGGAGGACCAATGTTGGAGCCTGCACCAAACGAAGCTCACGTGTTCGGTCGCCGTCGGCAGCAATGGCGGCGAGCTGCCTGACAAATCCGTCGGGCGACAGGCCGCGTCTGTAGATCTCGGCGCAAACCCGTCGCAGCTCTGGAACGTCACGCTTCACACCCGGGGTACCGACGGCGTCTAGGAACGCGATGACCGCGTCTGCGTGGGACTTGGCATCTGTGATGTTTGGGTTCTTAAGCAGTGCGCGAGCGGCTTTTACGCTGGTGAGGCTGTCGCGCCTACGGCCTGGCGTGCTCATGAGCGATGTGAGCGACTTCACCCGCTGTGGGTGGTTGATGGCAATGCGCTGGGCGATCATGCCGCCCATGGACGCGCCAAAGATGTGCGCGCGATCGATGTTCAGCGCGGCCAGAACGCCAACGCTGTCATCGGCCATGTCTGCAAGAGTGTACGGAGCGTCGATGTTTAGGCCCAACATGCGCCGGGTGAGCACATTTGCGACGTCTACTCGGCCGGTCAGCCGCTCGGACAGCCCCATGTCCCGGTTGTCGAAACGAATGCACTGGAAGCCGTTTGCGACGAACAGGTCTACCAAGCCTTGCGGCCAGTGAAGTAGCTGGGCGCCAATGCCCATGATCATCAGGAGTGGCTCGCCCTCTCCCTCGACTTGGACGTGAATGGACAGACCGTTAGCGTTTACGTGCACAGAGACTCCCAGTCACCTACTACCCACCGGTATCCGCGAACACTCTCGCCGCCAGGAATCGTGATGAACCGCAACGTCCTTGTCGCCCTGTGTCTGTCGATTGTTGGGTGTTCGATTGCCGAGGACGCCGGCCCGGATGCGTTGGCTTCCGCGTGGTGCAGCAAGACGCGCCGCTGCGACCGTGCAGACTTCGAGAACACCTGGGACAGCCGCTCAGAGTGCCAAGACGACATCGCAGCGGCGGTAGAGACAACCCAAGATTTCTACGACTTGCTCGGCTGTGAGTGGGACGGCCGGGGAGCGGCACAGGTCCGCGCAGACATTCGTGGGCAGTCGTGCTCTGAGTTTGCTGAAGCCCCCTTTGAAGGGTCAGCTGACCTCTACGACTGCGGCAGCTGACGGCGTCGGTAGCCGAAGACCACCAGGCCTAGCCACAACGGTGTGAGCGGCACGCCGGTGGTCTGGCAGGCGCACCCGTCTGCTTGGTCTGGACCCGGCTCCGAGTCGGAGTCGGTCTCTGTGTCGTCTTCGACGTCTGGAATGGGCACGCCAAGACGGCGGTCGAGCTGGTCCTGATGCAGGTCCCCTGGGGTGAGGTCAGCGACGTTCTCGACCCACTGGGCGTCCTCGGTCAGCGCGTCGTCGAGCGTCAGTTCGCCCACCACATTCGCTTGAGCTGCGGACCAGTAGGGCGGCTGTAGCGGCCCTGGAAGTCCCCACATTGTCTCGCGCGCACCCGCTGGATGACCCGCACAGAAGTTTCCGCCGTGGAAGAAACTGATCTCGGCGTCGAACTGGGAGAACAGGTTCTCGAAGGGACCGTCGCGGTGGTGGTCGAGGTGGACTTCAGCGACCCCAACGACGTTCTTGAACACGTTGCCGTTGGCGCGATGGTCCACGGTGATGTGGTGCACAAAGTCAGCGCCGTACGCAAGACCGTCGTACATCCCGTCGGAGGCGAAGGCAATGTTGAGCCCATGGTGTCCTTTTCGCCCTTCAAAGGCGACGTCTTGGATGGTGTGTCGCTTGGACAGTCGGTCCACGAGCACGCCATTGTCGGCGTTGACGAAGGTGACGTCTCGCACCCAAGAGTCCACGACACCACGGGTGAAGAAAATACCGTTGTAGCCAGGTTCTTCGAGGTGTCCTGCGTACGGTACGTCCGGGAAGGACATCGTCAGGTGCTCAATGCCAACGTCGGTCAAGCCCGGGTGCGTCTTGAACGTGGGTTGCCACTCGGTTCGTGCGTCCAACCGCAGAGGTTGAGCCAAGGTGACCGTGTTGCCGTCGACCGCCTCGACGAACACCGGCCAGTCGAGGGTCATGGGGACTTGGTAGCTACAGGTTCCGCCATCGAACTGGTCGTTGTGCAGGTGCCTGCCAAAGGTGCCTGCGTCGTCGTCAACAAGGGACAGGACGACCAGGTCTCCGGCGGAAAGGGTACTGCCATCTACCACTTGCAGCGTTTGGTCTCCGCGCTGTGCTGTGGTGGTCACGGTGGTCAACGTGGCGGTCGGACCACTGGGCTCGACCTGGATGAGACCGCCATTCCACGACCACTGAACCGCTTCGCCACGAATGGCTTCGAGGGGGTTTGTGAACGACAAGACGGTCTCGGCGCCGTCACCCTGAAGAACCACGTTGCTCTTGTTGATGCGCAGCTCACCGTCCAAGCGCCAGGTGCCAGCTGGAATACCAATCGCCCCTGACTCTGTGGCGTCGATTGCGGCTTGGAATGCAGCAGTGTCGTCGGTGACGCCGTCGCCAACAGCGCCATGGTCGGTCACAAGCGTGACGCGCTCAATGTTGGGCAGGTCCGACTCGCCGGCGTGGTAGCCCGCATAGGAGAAGTCTGGCAGGCGCCCACGTGGGTCCCAGTCCTCTCCATGCTCCCCGTACAGTGCCGAAGGGTCCGCGAAAGCAATAGCGATAAGCGTGAGCAGCATGGCAACCCTCCTGGAGATGACGCATGGACAACCTCGCGGCTTATACCGCTGTGCCCTACGAAGGGCAGGTGACAGCCCAGACCGACCCCGACAATCTTGCGGTTGTTGGGACACTCCTAGGGCTAAAGCCAGTGCCGCTTTCAGGCGCGCGCGTGTTGGAAATCGGCTGTGCAGACGGCGGAAATCTCGTTCCAATGGCCGGTCGGCATCCAACAGCAACGTTCGTTGGGTTGGACCTGACGCCGTCGCTGATCGAGATGGCGCAGGCGTACTCGGACCGAGCGGGTCTGACGAATGTGCAGTGGATTGCCGCAGATATCGCGGATCCAGACTTGGACCTTGGGCCGTTCGACTACATCCTTGTTCACGGTGTCTGGTCGTGGGTTCCCGAGGCGGTACGCACGGCCATCCTGCGACGCTGTGCGGACTGGCTGAGCCCGAACGGACTTGCGACCATTAGCTACAACGTGTGGCCTGGATGGTCGCTCCGGTCGCCCATGCGCGGAATGTTGGCCTGGCACGCGAACCATGTAGAAGATGCCAAACAACAAATCGCCCGAGCGCGGCAGCTTGCGACGTGGTTGACAGACTTACCGAAAAACCGTCGGCTGTTGGGAGCGGCCATGCGCAGTGAGCTGTCCGACGTCGCTGAGATGACGGATTGGTACTTGTTTCATGAGCACCTGGCCAAGGACAATCACCCGGTCTGGTTTCACGAATTCGCTGCGCTCGCCGCGGACAATGGACTGGCCTACGTTGGAGATGCTGAGTTTGCCGACATGGTGCCTGTCGACCTGCCATCTGACGTGCAAGATGGCATTGAAGCCTTGGCCACCGACCGACTGAGCTACGAGCAGTACCTAGACTTCGCTCGTGAGCGCGCGTTTCGTCGCACCGTGTTGGCGCCGTCTGGAACGGATGTGGACTACGGCGTGAACAGCGACCGATTGGCCACACTCCACGTGGGGGGGCGCCTGTTCTTCCCGGGGGACTGGACGGATGACGACCAGCGGCAAGGCGTCACGAGTTGGCCCATGGGAGTGAAGCCGAAGACGCCCGATGGCTTGGTGGGCTTGGTAGCCTTGAATGCTGTACACAAGCGCATGTGGCGCCGAATTGCGGATGCCTGGCCGTCGACGATTGCTGTCTCAGACGCCATCGATGGTCTTGGAGATGACCAAGGTCTCCGGCAACAACTCCTGCTCGCCTATCTGCAGCACGGTGTTCGCTTGTTCACGCAGCCTCGAGTGTCCCACGGCGTGACTGAAAAGCCGTGCGCGCGACAGGCTCTTCGCGCGGAGGCTCACCTAGGACGTGGGTGGCTGACGACCGCATGGCATCGGTCGTTGGGGGCGAGCGATATGGACCGAGCATTGCTGCGTATTCTCAACGGAGAGCACACGGTGGATACGATTGCTGCAGACCTGCAGCGCAGCTTCGTCCGCGGCACACTGCCTATGCCCAAAGACTTGGGAGATACTGGGCTTGACCATGTTCTGCAGTGGTTGAACACCCGGCTGAGCGCCTACGCTAATGCCATGCTGCTGGAGCATCCATGACCCCCGTCCTAGGCTCGCGCGAACTGTTCCCTTCGCTAGAGGTTCCGCACTACCTCAACACCGCCTCCATCTCGCCGCTGTCGAAGCCTGTGACGGACGCCATGGTGACCTCGCTGATGCACCAGGCCCGTGGGGGAGTGGCGGCGGTTGAGCACTTCTCGGCGTCTATCCAAGCAGTCCGCGACGCATTCGGTACGTTGGTCGGGGCTGCGCCGGAAGATGTTGCGGTGCTCGGTAATACGTCTGCGGGAGTCACAGCAGTGGCGTCATGCCTGGACTGGCGACCCGGCGACCGCGTTCTGTTGTTCTCCGGGGACTTTCCGGCGAACATCACGCCTTGGCAGCAAGCTGCGAAGCGTCATGAGCTCGAGCTTGTGTGGATGGACGGAGACCGCTTTCGGACCGATATTGGCGGCATCTTAGGGGATATCGACCGTGAGCTCTCACGCGGACTTCGGTTGATTGCGCTGTCTGCTGTGTCGTTCGTGACGGGGCGTCGACGGCCGGTCGAGCACCTGGCTCGCCGCTGTCGCGACACCGATACTGAGCTGTTCGTAGACGCGATTCAAGCGCTGGGTGTCAGTCCTCTGCGAATGGACTGCGGCATTGACTACATGGCGGCAGGGGGACACAAATGGCTCGGCGGTGTCTTTGGTACGGGCGTCATGGCCGTTGCGCCGAAGCGCTGGTCACAGCTTGGCGGAACCACTGCGAGCTGGTTGTCTCACCCTGAACCCGTTGGATTTCTGTTTGGCGACCGGGGGTTGCTCGTCCATGACAAGCCGCTCGTCGCAGGGCCGGCGTTGTTTGAGGGGGGTGCGTTCAATGGTGTGGGCGCAGCGGGCCTGTGCACCTCCATTGAGCTGCTCAACACGCTGGGAATCGAGGCCATTTCGGAGCACGTCGACGGACTCAATCAGGTCCTTGCGGACGGCCTTATCCATCGCGGTTGGCAGGTGATGTGGTCGGAAGACCGCCGATTCCGTGCGGGTGCTGTCGTTGTGGAACCTGGTGAGCATCATGCTGGCGACCTGGTCGCGGGTCTTGCTGAGCGCGGCGTGTCGGCGGCCTCGCCGAACGGTCATCTTCGGTTCTCCCCACATTGGTACGCCAGTCATGACGACATCCACGCTGCACTCGCAGCACTCGACGAGGTTGTTGCCATCCGCTGACCGCTGCAGTCCGCCGGGTCTTGCACATCTGGTCTGCCAGCGATCGGCTGCTGAACGAATGATGCTTATCGTGGAGTCATCGTTTTAGAACGGCTGGTGGGCCTAGCCCTTGGCTCGTTGGTGTATAAGGAACAGTTGTCGTGCATTGAACCTGCTGCCAGAACGGTTGCGTGAAGTTGGATAGGGTGCGCCGCCTGGAGACCACCGGACATGATCTGTGCACAATGCGCGACCGACACACTCAAGTCGCCATGTAGCCAATGTGGTGCTTCGCCGTATCTCAACGGACGGTACCGCCTAGAAGAGTTGTTGCGTCGAACCGGTATTTCGGCGCTGTACCGCGGCGTGGAGATCATGAGCCGGCAGCGTGTTGCGCTGCGCGAGTTCCCCGTCAACGGCGCATTGGACGACGACGCTGTTCAGGGACTCAATGGGGTTCTCGCACGTCTTAGTGGTGCGCAGCATCGGGGTCTGGCCAAGGTATTAGACGCTTTTGCGGGCGATAATTCGAGCGAGCCCGCATGGTGGGTGGCACGGACTTGGGTGGACGGCGGTTCGCTGCGCGAGCGCATCCAGATGGGACCAATGGACGAAGCTGAAGTCGTCGGGATTGTTCAGGATGCCCTCACTGTTCTCACAGCACTGCACACTGTGGGCGTGCCCCATGGAAACCTGACCGTCGATACGGTTGTGCGCAAGTCGGACGACAGCTTGATGCTCGTCGATCCTTCCGCATTTTCCGATCATCTGCTCACGATCGGACTGGGCGACGAAGAGCGGCTGGTTGACGGGGCTGCACCCGAGGAATCCCGGACCGGGCCGAGTATGGTGGCGGATATCTACAGAGTGGGTGTTCTTGCTGCGGCAATGCTTGCAGGACGTCTTCCACAGCATCTCGACCTGCGGCCAGACGGCGTACACTGGGACGGAAAGTCACGGATAAGCCCGGCATTGGCTGCGTGCATCAGTGAGATGACTCTGTTCGAGCCTACGCAGCGCACGAACACCGTGGCCACGGCACTCCAGGCGCTCCAGACGGCGAAAGAGAACCCTGCATCACTCGTTGGCATCACCTCCAGCTGGGATGAGTACGTTCCTGACGTGACCCCCCGCCCCGTTCCTGTTCGGGATGAACCCGTTGCAGAGTCTGCGCCGGTTGAATTGGCTCATTCGTTGTCGTCCACAGAGGCTGTCGCGGAGGTTGCTCCAGTCAAGGTTGCTGCGGGACCAAAGCTTCCACCGGGCATTGTTGGCGGTGGGCCCTTGCCGATTGGCATGCCGGAGTCGAGTCCGGCGCCACAAGGCGGGTCTGGCTGGCTGCTCGGCGTTGGATGCGCCGGAATCCTGCTCGTTTGCTTGCTCGGAGGAGTGGGCTTGGGTGCATGGATTGCGATGAATCCGGACCTCTTGGCCGACTCCACGCCGTCTCCCGTTGAGCCGGTTCCACTGCAGCTGTCTCTTATACACATCTCCGAGCCCACGAGACTAGGCATGATCTCG
>OJBS01000023.1_pt1 | contig 147586 bp, 132 predicted proteins | sample 1590941 | NCBI WGS metagenome assembly OJBS01 (sample SAMN05416785, study PRJEB24817) | seawater metagenome | isolation source: Sea water | place: Canada:Atlantic | collected 2013-11 | reverse complement strand
TGCCTAGTCTCGTGGGCTCGGAGATGTGTATAAGAGACAGGATCGCTACCCTGCTGCTGCCCGGCATCGGCACCGTTCACGACCTGGACAACGCCTACAGCGCTGGTGCCAGAATCGTCAGAGTGGCCACCCACTGCACCGAAGCGGATGTCTCCAGGCAGCACATCGAACACGCCCGCAAGCTCGGCATGGACACCGTCGGCTTCCTGATGATGAGCCACATGCAGACCCCGCAGGGGTTGGCGGAGCAAGCCAAGCTGATGGAAGACTATGGCGCGACCTGCCTCTATGTCGTCGACTCCGGCGGCGCCATGAACATGAACGACATCCGGGACCGTTTCCGGGCGCTCAAAGACGTACTCAAGCCGGAAACCGAAACCGGTATCCACGCCCACCACAATCTGGCGCTGGGTGTGGCCAACTCCATCGTGGCGGTGGAAGAGGGCTGTGACCGGGTTGATGCTTCCCTGGCGGGCATGGGCGCTGGTGCGGGCAACGCCCCGTTGGAAGTGTGCATCGCCGCCTTCGACAAGATGGGGTGGGAGCACGGTACCGACGTGTATGCGCTGATGGACGCGGCGGACGACATCGTCCGGCCGCTTCAGGACCGCCCGGTCAGGGTGGATCGTGAAACCCTGGCCCTGGGCTACGCCGGCGTTTACTCAAGCTTCCTGCGCCACTCCGAAGTGGCGGCGAAGAAGTATGGTCTTAAGACCGTAGACATTCTGGTGGAGCTGGGCAAGCGCCGCATGGTGGGTGGCCAGGAAGACATGATTGTGGATGTGGCGCTGGATCTGCTGGCGGCACAAAAGGAGCAGAACGCATGAGCAAGACATTAAGCCGAGAGCAGGTGCTGGCACTGGCCGAGCACGTGGAAAACGCCGAACTGCAGGCCCAGGACATCACCAAGGTTACCAATGACTATCCCGACATGACCTTCGAGGATGCCTACGACGTGCAGTGGGAAATCCGTCGTCGCAAGGAAGAGCGAGGCAACAAGATCGTGGGCATGAAAATGGGCCTCACATCCTGGGCAAAGATGGCCCAGATGGGTGTCGAAACCCCCATTTACGGCTTCCTGGCGGACTATTTCAGCGTGCCGGATGGCGGTGTGGTCGACACCAAGGAGCTGATCCACCCGAAAATTGAAGCAGAGATTGCCTTCGTTACCAAGGCGCCCCTGAAAGGCCCCGGCTGCCACATCGGCCAGGTGCTGGCAGCAACGGACTTCGTGATTCCTGCCGTGGAAGTTATTGACTCCCGCTACGAGAACTTCAAGTTCGACCTGGTAAGTGTCGTGGCGGACAACGCCTCATCAACCCGGTTTATCACCGGTGGCCAGATGGCCGATGTGGCGGACGTGGACCTGAAAACCCTGGGCGTGGTGGTCGAGAAAAACGGTGAAGTTGTCGATGTAGGCGCGGGCGCCGCCGTGCTCGGTCATCCGGCTTCCAGCGTGGCTATGCTAGCCAACCTGCTGGCAGAACGGGGTGAACATATCCCGGCGGGCACATTCATCATGACGGGCGGTATCACCGCAGCGATCGCCGTGGAGCCTGGTGACAATATCACCGTACGCTACCAGGGGCTGGGGACCGTAACCGGAAGGTTTATCTAAGCCTCAAAGACACTGCCAACGGAGCAGGGAATTATGAGCGATACCATTGATCTGCGTTTATATTTCAACTTCCGCAGCCCGTACTGCTATCTGGCCAGCGAGCGCATGTTCGAGCTTTTTGACCAGTACCGCGTCAATCTGCTCTGGAGGCCTTTGGGGGGATGGCACGGTCGCTCGGATCCGGACCGGGCAAAGGTCAAGATGCCGATCGCCCGGCAGGACGTAGCACGCTGGGCATGTCGGTTTGGCATGCCTCTGACCCCACCTCCGAAGAGCACGGACCCGACCCGTGCCGGGGCTGGCTCACTGTTGGCAGAAAAGGAAGGGCTGCTCAAACCCTATGTAGTGGCGATGATGCGCGCCGAATGGTCGGACGGCCTGGATATCGGGGATGCAGAGGTTCTGGCCTCGGTTGCCGAAAGCGTCGGGCTGGACAGGGAGGCGTTTGCCAGGGCGATCGATAATCCCGAACTCCATGCCCAACTTGACCGGAACTGGCTGGAAGCACAGGAAAAGGGTGCCCTGGGTGTTCCCACGTTTGTTATCGGCGACCAGATTTTCTGGGGCCAGGACAGGCTGGATTTTGTGGGGGAGCATCTGCTGGATCTGGGAGCAGCATGCCAATGAGCAGGATACGACTGATTGATAAGCCCGAATGTCCGTTTTGCTGGCGAGTCCGAATTGCCGCAGCTATGCAGGGGCGGGCGATGCACAGTATGGACAGGTCAGATCCGGATGTTCTCGCCGAGTGGCAGCGATTATCGCCGAGTCAAACGGTGCCGGTGTTGATTGAGGATGGCCTGGTACTGACGGACTCCGGCCCGATGCTTGAGTACCTGGCCGAAACCGGGCCGGCCTTGCTGCCGGATTCTCCACGCCGAAGGGCGGAAGCACGAAGCTGGGTCGTGTACGGGGATAGAATTTTGGGGCAATCCCTGCGGGAAGTGGTCTTTGAGAAACGCGATAAACCGGAGAACGAATGGGATCAAGACAGGATTCGTAAGGGTACACACGGATTTCTGGGCGGGCTAGCCGCACTCGAGATGGCGTTGCAAGACGAAAGCTTCCTTCTCGGGAACCAGCCAACCCTGGCCGAGTGCGCCTTGTTTCCAAGGTTTGCTCTGGCCCTGCTCTACGGCGTGGATATCCCTGCCGATTTTCCCCGAACTCGCCAATGGTTTGGTCGCCTGGCCACCTACCCGGCCTTCTTGTCGTCGAGCCCGGAGCGTGTCAGGAACGTTCTTGTTGATTTTGCGTGAGGAACCGTCATGCCAATAGCCCAACTGTATATCCTTGAAGGTCGCACGGACGAACAGAAAGAGCGACTTATTCGTGAGGTGTCGGAAGCCATGTCACGCTCAATTGATTCGCCGATTGAACGCGTACGGGTAATCATTACCGAAATGCCTAAAAGCCATTTCGGGATAGCAGGGGAGCCGGCCAGTAAAGTCCGTCCTTAAAGTTGTCTTCAAACCAACGTGTCTTGCGGGTGAGTAATGTGACCAAGCTGCCTGTGCTGTATTTGTCCTGTGAAACCGAAGCGCTGATAGGGCCCAAAGGGCAGGCAAGCCTGCGCCGCTTGATACGGCCGGATCTCGTGATTGCCAACGTAGCATTTATTACCTCGGCAAAAGGGGGCGTACAGCCGGAAATTTTTTACCAGTGTGGCGAGGGAGTTCTTGCCAGGCGTCTGCAGTCTGAAATGGCGGAACGGGGGTTTGATGCCGCCGTTCGCGGATCTCGGGAACAGGGTTTGAAGGAATTGGCTGAGAGCATGACGCACCTCGCGCCTGATGAGGTGATTGAATTGAAGCTCAACACGGGCATGACCAGTGAACACTACAGGGCCATTGGTCATTGCCTGGAAGCCTTGAGAAACCAGGGCGTGTTGCTGATATGTCTGGACCGGCTGGAAAACGTCGGCAACAATGTGGATCATCCTCAGCCAATTGACAGTTATATCCGTAACCTGATTCGTCAGTGGGAAGATGAACACCGATGGGCAAAAGCCATGTCGAAATCTGACCTTGGTGCCTCTAATTCCAGTCCGGGAGCCAAAGCCCCCGTTGCCGACCCGACGTTATGTGTGCTCAATACCGCCTTCAGTCTGGGTGGAATGCAGGCACCTCAGCGCCTGTTTGGCTTTTCGCTGAACGAGACCAGTCAATCCCTCGCAGGTTATGGATGGATGCAATAATCTGTTGGAAATACAGAAGGTTCCATAAATGCTGAAACTATTGATGGTTGGGGCCGGTGGTATTGGAGGTTACTATGCTGCCAGGCTTCTGGAGTCGGGGCACCGGGTGATACTCACTGCTCGAGGGGACCATCTGCATGCCCTTGCCAGCCATGGCCTGAAAGTTTACTACGAGGGGCGGGAGCTGATTCATCGTCCAGAGGCGCTCAGCCACCAGCAACTGGCGGCCGGATTCCACCCTGACGACTTTGACGTAATCATCATTGCCCTGAAGTCGACAGCCACCGTATTGGTTACGAAAGAGCTCGGAACCTGGCTCAGACAGGGCCGGGTTCCCGTGTTGTCCTTACAGAATGGCGTTGACAATGAGCCGTTGCTGGCCGATGTCATAGGTACGGAGCGAATAATTGGCGGGCTTGCGGTGCGGATCGGTGGGCATATTGCCCGGCCAGGGGTTGTTGAAGCAGAAGGCGTTGCCGAGATCGTCATGGGCGAATGGCCTGCGGTGGGTAAACCCGGAAGCGCGCGCTCGTTGCTGCTGAAGAAACTCGCGGCGGTATTCGATGACTCGGGTATTCCCACCACGCTTTCCGACAACATTCGCTACGAGCTATGGCGTAAGCTGGTGATCAACAATGGTGTAAACCCGCTCTCGGCACTGACAGGACTAGACACCCGCAGCCTTACTCATCATCCTGAGCTCAGCAGGATTGTGTATGGCATGATGGCGGAAACCGTTGAAGCATCAAGGGCCGATGATGTGAATCTCACTCAGAAAGACCTCCACGAAATGTTCGAGCTGATCAGTTCCTTCAATGCGATCAAAACGTCCATGCTGATAGACAGAGAGAAGGGGCGCCCCCTTGAGTTGGACAGTATTGCCGGTGCTGTACTCAAACGTTGCACCAGTCTTGGCATCGATGCCCCATACACCTCGACCATCGCCACTTTGTTGAAGCAACAGGCCTCCTGACCTTCCTGAAGTGAGTTGGCGCACTTGCCGCTCTCGTATACCCCGTTGTATCTCATGTTCGCGTTCTTCTTTGATGACCTGACGTATGCTGTTTAGGTGGTGCCATCATTGGTTGTTGATTGACCATCTAAATTTATATAAAGTGAACTCATTAACAATAAGTAAATGAGGCGAGAGATGTTTGGTCAATCACTTGCGGGCGCTACCGTCCTTCAGGGGGCACATCCGGAAGAGGTGTCTTCGTTCGTTAATCAGCATATCGGGCAGCATCGCCTGGAAATGCTGGGAGAGCAGAAACGGAAGTCCAGTCTCAGCTTCAGGGAATTTGCCGGGTTTGGGATGTCTCAGCTCAGCTACGGTAATCATGTACGGGTAAAAAGCCCCGAACTTGAGTCCATCTACCACTTTCAGGTGGTCACCCGGGGTGAGTGTGTCTGGCATCAGGCGGGCGAGCGTATGAAGGTTCGCAGTGGTCAGGCGGTTATGGTGAACCCCTATGAAAAGATTGATCTGGAGTATTCGGATGATTGCGAAAAGCTGATCATCAAGGTTCCGGAGCATGTACTCAATAATGCCCGTGAGTTGTCACACGGTCGGTTGCCGGAGGATGGCATTCGCTTTACACGGGCGCCTGTGGAGTTACGGCTGTGTCCGGCACTGATCAATATCATGGAGGCTGTGCTCTCCGAGCTCGACGATGCCGAAGACGAGGATATCAACCCGGTTTGCGGCGCCTATCGTGAAATCATCCTCAAGAAGCTGCTGAAGGTGTTTCCCAGTAACTGGTCATCTCAGGAAAAGGGGCCGGCCTGTACACCTACCCTCGGTAAAATGCTCCGTTACATTGAACAGAACGTGCATCGCAACATCGATATTGAAGAGCTTTCCAGTGTCTCCAACATGAGTGTTCGATCCATCTACAATGCGTTTTCCAAGGCCTTCGCAACAACCCCGAAGTGTTACATCAAGCAGTTCAAGCTGCAGAAGTTGCGGGAAGATCTCTTGCAGGGAAAGTGTCGGAACGTCACCGAAATCGCGTTGGATTATGGCTTCAGTCACCTGGGCCGGTTTTCCTCTGACTATCGAAAATCCTTTGGCGAGTTGCCCTCCGAAACCATGCGAATGGCCGGTTAATCCCGGCCATTGCCCTCCCGCTGTTGCCCGCAAATCTGCCGCGTTACCCGGTCACTGCATTCCCGGACCTGTTCGAACAGGAATGAGCCTTCGCTGATGTCAGTGTCCCGGTCAAGACCCAACAGGGTGATGACAGTGACGATGCTGCCGTTGATGTCGAAGACCGGGCGGCTCAGCACATTGATTTCGGGTAGATAGTCACTGAAAAACGCGCAGTAGTTATCCCGCTTGATGGTCTCCAGATGGGGTTGCAGTTCTTCCCGGGTGACGGGTTTGCCCCGATGTTTCGGGAGTGACTTGGAGTTCTTGTAGTACTGGTCCACCAATTCCTTTCGCCGTTCCGCTGGCAGGTGGGCGAGGTAAATCCTTCCTGACGCGGAGTTCAGTGGCGACAGTTCGGCGCCCAGCCGGACGTTGACCGAGATCGGCTGGCTCGAATCCAGCCACTTGATGATCAGCGGGCCGTTCCCGTTCCAGACGGTGACCGACACGGTTTTGTCGGTTTCCTCGTTGAGCCGGTCAACGGCTTCATAGCTCAGTTGAATGGGATTGATGCGACGGAGCGCGGAAATACCGAGGGTCAGGCTGGAATTACCCAGGGTGTACTGGGTCTGGTTTACCTGATTGATGTAGCCTTCTCTCAGCAAACTGACGAGGTATTTGTGGGCACGACTGGGTGAGAGGTCCAGGGCCCCCGACAGCTCCTTGAGGGTGGGGGGCCTAGAAGCCACGGAGATGTAGTTGAGGATATGCAATCCGATTTCCAGCGAACCGATTCCCTGCCGCTTTGGGCTTTCTTCTGCCATGGACGTTACCGTTTGCAATTGACTGGTGCTGCCTTGTACCAGCGGAAAACAGGTGCCCTGGAGACGGCGGGCACCTGTTTTGCGGGTTGTTGGCAAGGATACCAATTCTGAAGGTCCGGATCAGAATTTGTACTTGGCCATGACCTCAACCTGCTGGCCTTCCGGCAACAGTGGGCCGAAGGCGAGATTGTACTTTCGCCACTCTATCCCGGCTTCCAGATCCTGGGTGATGTTATGGATCAGGTTAACGCGGGACTGGTTGGAACGGCCGAAGATGCGGGAATCCCCATCATCGACTTTTTCATAGATGGCTTCGGCTTTGAAATAGCCACCGATGCTGAATTTGGTGTCGTTGAACTCGCCGAGTTCGAGAGCGTGAACGGCGGGGGCCGCGCTGAGACCGGATGCAATAGCGAGCGCTAGTAATGAATGTCGATAGTTCATTTGCCTTCTCCTTGTTGTTTGGCATTTGAACTATCGGTTATTCAGGCGTGGGCAAATATCCGGTTAATGAACATCCCTATCCGTTTTTTGTACTTATCTCCGGCACGGTGCAGGGTTCCGTCACCGTTCCAGATGGCGTCCATGGAATCGCAGATGGTCCTCAATGAAGCTGGCAATGAAGTAGTAGCTGTGGTCATAGCCCTCGCGCAGATTCAGTTCCAGCGGATAACCGCTGATATGGGCTGACGCCTCAAGGGCTTCGGGGCGAAGCTGTTCGGCCAGGAAGTTGTCAGCGTCACCCTGATCCACCAGGGCCGGCACGAATTGCTGTGCCTTGCGCATTAACAGGCTGGCATCGTAGGCAGCCCAGCGCCCGGTATCGTTGCCGAGATAGGCGGCAAAGGCTTTTTTGCCCCACGGGCAACTGACCGGATTGCTGATCGGGCTGAAAGCAGACACCGACTGGTATGTCTGTGGATTGCGCAATGCCAGCACCAGGGCGCCATGCCCGCCCATGGAATGTCCCGCGACAGAGCGTTGGCCGGTCACTGGGAACACCGACTCCACCAGTGCCGGTAGTTCATTCAGCACGTAATCGTACATGCGGTAATGCGTGTTCCAGGGGCTCTCGGTAGCATTCACATAGAACCCCGCCCCCTGGCCAAGATCGTAACCGTCATCGTTGGCGACGTCGTCGCCTCTGGGGCTTGTGTCCGGGGCCACAATGGCAATGCCCAGTTCGGCGGCCACCCGATGGGCGCCCGCTTTCTGCATGAAGTTTTCGTCGGTGCAGGTCAGGCCCGATAGCCAGTAAACGACGGGTACCTTTTGCCCACTAGCCACCTGTGGTGGCAGGTAAATCGCGAAACGCATGACACAACCAAGGGTGTCGGACTGATGGCTGTACTGCTTGTGCCAGCCACCGAAACTTTTGTTGCTGCTCAGGTTTTCGATGCTCATCAAGAACTCCGTGGGTGAGTCGCCTGCCATGGGTGGCAGGCGACCGCGCCGGTCACTTATCGAAATGGATCACGCTACGAATGCTCTTTCCTTCGTGCATCAGTTCGAACGCCTCATTGATGTCTTCAAGCCCCATGGTGTGGGTGATGAAATCGTTGAGTTTGAACTCGCCCTGCAGATACCGCTCGACAATTCCAGGAAGCTCGGAGCGGCCTTTGACGCCGCCGAACGCGGAGCCTTTCCAGACTCGACCGGTCACCAGTTGGAATGGACGGGTGGAAATCTCCTGGCCAGCACCTGCGACACCGATGACGACGGATTCGCCCCAGCCCTTGTGGCAGCATTCCAGGGCAGAACGCATCACGTCGACGTTGCCAATGCACTCAAAGGAGTAGTCCACGCCGCCATCTGTCAGTTCGACAATGACTTCCTGAATGGGTTTGTCATAGGCTTTTGGGTTGATGCAATCGGTTGCACCAAGTTGCTTCGCGAGGTCGAACTTGCTCTCATTGATATCGACGGCAATGATGCGGCTGGCCTTGGCCATGGTAGCGCCAATAATGGCAGACAGGCCGATGCCGCCCAGACCGAAGATCGCCACGGTGGCACCTTCTTCCACCTTGGCAGTGTTCATGACGGCGCCCATGCCGGTGGTTACTCCGCAGCCCAGCAGGCACACTTCTTCCAGTGGCGCTTCTTTGTTCACTTTGGCCAGAGAGATTTCTGGCAGCACGGTGTACTCGGAGAAGGTGGAGCAGCCCATGTAGTGATAGATTGGCTGGCCATCCTTGTAGAAACGGCTGGTGCCATCGGGCATCAGGCCCTTGCCCTGGGTTTCCCGGATCTTCCCGCACAGGTTGGTTTTACCGGAGAGGCAGAATTTACATTCCCCACACTCTGGCGTGTACAGGGGAATAACGTGATCTCCAATCTCGACACTCGTGACACCTTCGCCGATGGCCTCAACGATGCCGCCGCCTTCATGGCCCAGAATCGCGGGGAAATTACCTTCGGGATCGTCTCCGGAAAGCGTAAACGCGTCGGTGTGACAGACGCCGGTAGCGATCACCCGCACCAGAACCTCACCAGCTTTCGGCGGCATTACATCCACCTCTTCAATGGAGAGTGGTTGCCCCGGTCCCCAGGCAATGGCTGCTTTTGATTTGATCATCTCGCTCATAATTCTCTCCGTTTGTGATGCATCTGTATTTGGACACTGCCCGAATGATCTGGTCATTATATTTGCTGCACAGATGTTGATAATGACCGTATTCGTGAAATCACTTTTACCCATGTGTAATAATCAGAATTGCTGAAGCAAAAATAGGGTGGTGACATGCAGCGCTGGGAAGGTGTAAACGAATTCGTGGCGGTGGCTGAAACGGAGAGCTTCACCCGGGCGGCAAAACGCCTGGACGTCTCGACCGCTCACGTCAGCCGACAGATCAGCGCGCTCGAAGACAGGTTATCCACCCGTCTGTTCTATCGAACGACCCGGCGCGTCTCCACTACCGAGGCCGGGCAGATCTACTATCAGCATTGTCGCCAGATACTGGACGCCCTTGAACAGGCGGAGCGCTCTATGACCAATATGCAGCTGGTGCCCCAGGGCCGGCTGCGACTGACCGCGCCGGTAACCTACGGAGAGAAGTCGATCGCACCGCTGGTCAACGATTTTGTACTGCGGTATCCCGAACTCGACGTTGAAATGAAACTGACCAACCAGCAACTGGACCTGGTGGCGGAAGGTTACGACCTTGCGGTACGGCTTGGTAAACTGGACGATTCGAGCCTGATGGCCAGGCGTCTTGCCTCCCGGACGCTCTATGTATGCGCCTCGCCAGCTTATCTCGCTGTCCATGGCACCCCGCACTCTCTGTCTGAGCTGGAACACCATAATTGCCTTCAGGGGAATCTGGGTTACTGGCGATTTCAGGATGCGGGTCATCCCCGCAATGTCCGGATTCGTGGAAATGTGCGTTGTGACAGCGGCAGAGCCTTGTTGGATGCAGCGCTGAAGGGGGTTGGTATTGTCCAGCTGCCGGATTATTACGTTGGGCCGGCACTCGACGCGGGTACGCTGATACCTCTTCTGACTCATTACCAGGAAGACGATGACGGTATCTGGGCGGTGTATCCCCATAACCGTCACCTGTCGCCAAAGGTGAGAATGCTGCTGGACTACTTTGTGGATTCACTGGGCGTGCCAAACGCCTGATTGGGGCTAAGCCCAATCAGGGTATTCAGACACTGAGCGCGGTTTCGACCTTTTCCAGATTCTGGTCCAGCTCTTCGGAGCTGCCATCAAAGTGAACCTGTCCTTTCACCACCACCACATGACGGTCACAGAGCTTTTTCAGCGCCTTGATGTTCTTGTCCACGATCAGTGTGGAAATGCCCGACTCACGAATGGTGGCAATCACGTTCCAGATGTCCTGGCGGATCAGCGGCGCCAGACCTTCGGTCGCCTCGTCCAGAATCATCAGTCGGGGATTGGTGACCAACGCGCGGCCGATCGCCAGCATCTGCTGCTCGCCCCCGGACAACTCAGTACCCAGGTTTGACAGGCGCTCCTGAAGGCGCGGAAAGGTATCCATGACCCGATCGAAATTCCAGCCGGTGTTGCCGTTGCTGTCGGGGCGGGCGGCCATTTGCAGGTGTTCCTTCACCGTCAGATTGTGGAACATGCCCCGGCCTTCGGGAACATAGGCTATGTCGCGGCGCATCCGCTTCCAGGTCGGCAGGTTGCTGATGTCCTGTCCGTCGAAATACACATGACCACTGCGGGGCGGCACGATGCCAAGAATGGACTTGAGCGTGGTGGTCTTGCCCATGCCATTACGCCCCATCAGGCTCATGGACTGTCCCTTATCCAGCCGGAACGACAGATCGTGAAGGATGTGGCTTCTGCCATACAGGGTGTTGAGGTTTTTAACTTCCAGAAGACTGTTGCTCATGCCGCTTCCTCCTCGTCTTCCTTGCCCAGGTAGGCTTCTTTCACCCGGGGCTCGTTACGTACTTCATCCACGGTGCCGGTGATCAGATGGGTGCCGTTGTCCAGTACGGTCAGCTGGTCGGAGAGCTCGAAGATGGCATCCATATCGTGTTCCACCAGCACAATGCTGTAGGTCTGCTTGAGTTCGTTCAGCAGTTCGATAATGCGCTGGGACTCCTCGTGCCCCATCCCCGCCATAGGCTCATCCAGCAGCAGGATGCAGGGGTCGGTTGCCAGCACCATCGCCAACTCAAGCTGGCGTTGCTCACCGTAGGATATTTCCGCTGCGACGGTGTGGATGCGGCTTTCGAGCCCCACCTGGCACAGCGCTTTTTCAGCCGCTTCCCGAACCAGCTTGTTGGAATGACGCGACGCGAACAGATTGAAGCTGCCGGTGAAGCGGCGTTGAGCGGCCACGGCGCAGTTTTCCAGGCAGGTGACATCGGCGTAGATGTTGGTTTTCTGGAAGCTGCGGCCAATGCCCCGGCGCACAAATTTCCAGGGTTTCATGCCCTCAATCTGATCGCCCTTGTGGAAAATACACCCGCTGGTCGGTTTCAGTGTGCCGCACAGCATATTCAGCAGCGTACTTTTGCCCGCGCCGTTGGGACCGACCACGCCGTGCAGTTGTCGGTCATGAAACTGCAGGGAAATGTCGTTGAGTGCCTTGATGCCGCCCCAGTGTTTGCTGAGGGATTCGGTTTCCAGAATGATGTCGTTGGCCATGATTATTTCTCCAGCAGCTTTTCAAGGTAACCGGCCAGGCCTTTGCGCAGCAGCAGGACCATCAGGATGATCGCGCCGCCCATGAACAGCATCCAGTCTTCGCTCATGTGCTCGAAGAAATACTGCAGACCTTCATAGGTAATGGTGCCGAGAATGGCGCCGTAGATGGTGCCCATACCACCGAGGATGGACATCACCAGGGCGGTACCGGACATTTCCCAGGTCATGAATTGCGGATTGACGTAGCCATACTGCAGGGCGAACAACAGTCCGGCGTAGGCCGCCAGGGTGCTGCCGATGATGTAGCTGATCAGACGGAACGCGAAAATGTTATAGCCCAGGGCCTCGGTGCGTTCCGGATTCAGGCGGCTGGCTTCTACAATGCGGCCAAAGCGCGAACGCAGGATGATCTTGATGGCCAGCAGGGTGACCAACACCGCCAGCAGCGACAGGTAATAGAAGTGCGTGGGGTTATCCAGGTTCAGGAAGTTCAGGCCAAAGATACTGGTTTCCGGCTTCATGAAAATGAACAGACCGTCGTTACCCCCGAACTCCAGGGAGTCGAAGAAGAAGTAGTACACCATCTGCGATATCGCCAGGGTGATCATGATGAAATAGATGCCAGAGGTTCGCAGCACCACAACACCGACAACCAGAGCGACCACAGCGCTGATACCCATGATGTACAGGGCGTAGAGCCAGAAATTGACGGCTTCGTATTCCGGCGTAACGATCACGAACAGGTAACCACCCAAGCCGTAGAAGAGTGCGTGCCCCAAGGTCACCAGGCCAACACGCCCTACCAGAAAATCCAGTGACATCACGAACACCGCGAGGATCAGGATGGTGGTGGCTTTGCCGACGAAGAACGAATTGTCCTCAAGGAACAGAGGAATACAGAGGGCGATCACAAAGAAGATCGCCAGAAAGATGCGCTCGGTGCGTTTCTCGAAAATCATGTTCGGCTCCCGCTTACTTGGCGAACAGGCCCTGGGGCTTCACCAGCAGCACCAGGATCATAAAGATGTAGATAATCATGTTGGACATGGTGGGCATCAGTACCGCAGCAAATGTGCTGATAACCCCCACCAGGAGGGCTCCCACAAAGGCGCCTTTGATCGAACCCATGCCGCCGATGACCACCACCACGAAGCAGGTAATCAGGACGCTTTCGCCCATACCCGGAACAATGGAGCGCATGGGGGCGGCGATAATGCCAGACACCGCGGCCAGCATGACGCCAATCGCAAACACGATGGTGTAGAGGCTTTTGATATTGACGCCCAGGGCTTCCACCATTTCCCGGTTGGATTCTCCGGCACGGATCAGCATGCCCAGGCGGGTCTTGCTCACCACGAAATAAAGCGCGGCGGCGATGGCGATACAGATGAATGCCGCAAAGATGCGGTAAACCGGGTAACTGGAGTTGTCGGTGAAGGGTACGGAACCGCTCAGCGCGTCAGGAACCGCGACGCCATAAGGGTCGTTGCCCCAGAGAATGCTTTGTAGCGAGTTGAACACGAAGATCATGCCGATGGTCAGCAGTACCTGATCCAGGTGGTTGCGGTTGTACAACCGCTGTATCAATACCCGTTCGATCAGTATGCCCAGGCCGAGGGCGATGACCGCCGAGAGAATGGCGGATACCGTAAAGCTGCCGGTTACCGCAACGAAGTACCACACCAGATAGGCACCGACCATGTACATGGAGCCATGGGCCAGGTTAAGGATGCCCATGACACCAAACACCAGGGTCAGGCCGGAGGCGATCAAAAACAGAAGCAACCCATACTGGAGACCATTAGTAAGTTGCACGAAGAAAAGTTCGGTAGACATAGTGATACCCAACGGTTTTACGGATAAGTCAGTTCAGGTGTGGGCAAGGGAGCTTCAGATGAGCCCCCGGCTTTCGCCGGGGGATTCAGAACCCGTGCTTAGAGCTTGCAGCCACGGGCAGGGTCTTCCAGCGCTTCGGCGGCGATGCTCTGCACCACGTTCACGCCGTCCTTCACTTCCCTCAGATAGACGTTCTGGATCGGGTTGTGGGCCTTGGAGAAGGTGAACTCTCCACGCGGGCTGTCGATGGTCAGCTTTTCCATGGTGCTGATCACGGCCTGCTTGTCCGAAATGTCACCCTTGAGCTGGTCGATGGTGTTAGCGATAGCCTGCCCCGCGTCATAGCCCTGTACGGCGTAGATGTCCGGGTAGTGGCCGTATTCGGTATTGAAGGCTTCGCGGAATTCCCGGTTCTTGGGAACATCCAGTTGCTCTGCATAGTGCAGACCGGTCATCACGCCTTCGGCAGCGTCGCCCTGCGCCTTCAGAGTGCCTTCGGTGAGGAAGCCGGACCCCAGCAGCGGAATCTTGCCGCGCAGGCCCATGGCATCGTAGTCCTTCACGAACTTGATGGCGCCGCCGCCAGCGAAGAAGGTGAATACAGCATCGGGATTTGTATCCGCGATGGAGCTCACGTGGGACTGGAAGTTGGTAGATGGGAAGGGCAGGAGCACTTTCTCGACAATCTCGCCACCACCGGCAGTGAACGACTCTTCAAAAGCGTCCAGGCTCTCGCGGCCCATGCCGTAGTTCCAGCTGATGGCATAAACCTTCTTGTACCCCTTTTCCAGAGCGACTTTGCCCATGGGGTAGGACGGCTGCCAGGATGAGAAGGACGTCCGGAACATGTTGGGCGAGCACAATGGGCCTGTGGCCGCTGCCGCACCTGCGTTCGGAATGATCATCACGGTGTCCTTGCCACGAAGCATCTTGATCATGCCCATGGCAACACCGGAGTGAACCGGGCCAATTATAAAGTCCGCTTCGTGTTGGTTCAGCAGAGACGACGCCAGTTCTGGAGCCCGTGATGGTTTGGCTTCGGTATCCAGCTCAATAAATTCAATGTCCGCGCCGTGCAGGTTGGCGGCGTTTTCCTTCAGCGCCAGCTTCAGGCCGTCGCGCCCGGCTTCACCCAGTTGTGCGTAGATGCCACTGAAAGGCAGCATAACGCCAATTTTTACCGGATCGCCGGCGGCATGTGCGCCAAGGCTCATGCCTGCGGTCAGGGTGGTTGCCAGTACAGCGCTGGCAAGGGATTTGGTCCTGTTCATTTCAACACCTCGAAATTTTTGTTTTGCGGTTCTGTCATTAGAGTCTTCGAGGCGAAAGAGCAATATCCGTTTTCTGCACACCGGTGTCCTGTGGTTGCAGTGCTATTAACGACACTTTGAAATTCAGGTATTTGAAGGATAAAAAAGCCCGAAGAGCTGGGGAGCTCCTCGGGCAAGAGCAGATCATCCCCTCAGGGATCGCCACTCAACAAGGAAAGCGAGGTTCAGGTCGAGTATCAGAAGGGGTATTGGATACCTTCCTCCATCACACTGACCCACTGGCTGGTGGTGAACTCTTCAATGTTGGCAGGTCCGCCAAAGCGGCCGCTGTTGCCGGAACTGCCCAGGCCGCCGAAGGGCACCTGGAACTCGTTGTTCACCGTTTGATCGTTGATATGGATCATTCCCACCTGGATTTGGTTGGCGATTTGCAAGGCGCGCTCTGTCGATCTCGAGTGGATGGCTGCCGCCAGGCCGTAGAGTGATTCGTTGACCAGACTGCAGGCGTTGTCATCAGAGTCAAAGGTCATCACAGGTGCTACCGGGCCAAAGACTTCCTCGGAGAAAACGGGCATGTCCGGGGTAACGTCGGACATGACGGTAGCCTCGTAATAGTTGCCGTTGCGTTTTCCGCCGACGACAATTCTGGCACCCATCTCGACCGAGCGATTGACGATGTCTTCGACGCGTTTTGCCTGAGCCTCATTGATCAGGGGGCCAAGGTGAGCCTGCTCCTGTGCAGGATTACCGCAAGCGAGGTTTCCAGCACGGGCGGCCAGACGCTCAATGTACTCATCCGCCACCGAGCGATGCACCAGGTGACGCCCCGTCTGCATGCAGATCTGCCCCTGGTGCAGGAACGAGCCCCAGGCCCCGCAGGAGCTGGCGATGTCCAAGTCTGCGTCCTCAAGCACCACCTGGGCGTTATTACCGCCGAGTTCCAGTGCCGCTTTCTTCAGCATTCGCCCACAGGTTTCACCGATCTTCTTGCCCACGGCGGTTGAGCCGGTGAATGAGATCATCTTGACCAGCGGATGCTCAACCAGTGCCTGGCCGACGTCGGGGCCACCAGGCAGCACGTGGAATACTCCTTCAGGGAGCCCGGCATCTTCCAGAACTTTTGCCATCAGCACACCACCACAAATACTGCTCTTGGGATCGGGCTTCAGTATCACGCAGTTACCCATGGCCAACGCCGGAAATACGGACCGCATGGCAAGAAGGATAGGGAAGTTCCAGGGGGCGATAACGCCCACGGTACCAATGGGCACACGCTTCCAGTAGTTTCGTTTTCCTGGCATATTGGACGGGAAGATTTCGCCACTGGGTTGCATTGGCAGGGCCGCCGCCATCTGAGCCTGTTCATAGGTGGCCTGCAACTCCCAGTCCGCCTTTGGACCGATGGAGCCGCACTCACGGGTATTCCACCCGTTGATTTCATCCGCGCGTTCCTTGAGCAGGGTGGCGGCTTTACGCAGGATCTCGGCTTTTTGATCAAAGGGAACCGCCACCCACTGCGTCTGGGCGTCCCTGGCAGTGGTTGCAGCTCGGTCAACGTCAGACGGCGTCGCGGCTTTCAGCTGTGAAATAACCTCTCCGGTCGCGGGTTCCGTAACGTTGATCTGCTCGCCGTTCCCGCTCTTCCATGAGCCCAGGAACAGGCGCTGCTGCCACACGGGGTTTGCTGGCATATCCATGATCTGTCCTCCTTAATGTTTCCGTCGTGATCAGGCGTGGGCCCGGTTGATCTGGTCGCTGATGTAATGTGCCAGTGCGTACACGGTTTCCGACGGGTTGTAGCCGATCGACGTAGGCAGCAGGCTCGCATCCACGATGTAAAGGTTCTTTATCTCGTGGGTTTCGCCCATGGGTGAAACCACGGTGGTCTTGGGGTCCGCGCCCATGCGGCAGGTGCCCTGGGGGTGGAACGACGTGTACCGATAGCGAGCGGGCTCGTTGTCGAGGCTGTCGATCACGGCATCGATCTGATCGACGCTGTCGATGGTCAGTTTCTGGGAAGTAGGAATATAAAGCTGCTTGGCACCGGCCGCAAACAGTACTCTCGCGTTGGTCTTGAGGCCTTCCTTCATGATGTCGAAATCGCCATCATCAACGAAGTACTTGATCTCCTTGGCGCCGTTTTTCCAGTTCACTTCGCCCACGTTCTGGTCGTGGATCAGGGTGATCAGGCGAACGGTGTTCCGGTATTTGGACATGTAGGACGCATAGGGTTTTCCGGTGCCAGGCTCCACCTGGAAGCTGGCTTCTACTGGATCCTGAATGGCGTCCAGAAGCAGGTAACCACCGTCTTTTGGCATGGTGTGCTTGTCCATGTATAGGGAATGGGTGGCGCCGTAGAAATTATCGATATCCTCATCGAACATGCCGGTGACTGACATGGTGGGATGGCAGGCGAAATTCTTGCCAACCTGCCCGTTACCGTTGGCCAGATTGCTTTTCTGCAGCAGGATCGGCATCTGGATCGGGCCGGCGGCACCGACCACAATCGGCGCGTTGACCCTGAGTTTGCTTTTAACCGTCTTGCTCTGTTGATCGACGATTTCCGCCAGTACGCCCGTTGCCTTGCCGTTGTTGGCCAGGATCTGAGTGGCTCGCGTATCGGAATAAATCGTAGCGCCATAGGCTACGGCCCAGGGCAGGTAAGTAATGAGCATGGACTGTTTGCGGTCTGACTTGCAGCCAGCGAAACAGAAGCCGGTCATGGCGCAGTTACGGATATTGCGTTTGGCGTTGCCCTCGGGAAGGTTCAGTTTTTTCATGCCTCCTTTGAGCAGTTGGGCGCCGGCACTGGTTTCAAACGCCTTATTGGGGGCGATGCCGAGGTTGGCTTCGACTTTGTCAAAGTAAGGAGCCATGACTTTGGGCGTCAGGTTGGTTAGACCGAACTCTTTCGCCCATCGATCGAGATAGTAGTCCGGAGTGCGAAAGCACAATGCCGCATTGACGACGGTAGAGCCACCAACACAGGCACCCTGCAGAATCGATATGTCGCCCGCGGAATTGGACTGGCCGCCATGATCGGCATAGAGGGTGTCCATAGACACAGCGTGCATTTCGGTAAATTTCTCGGAAGGCACGTAAGGGCCGGCTTCCAGTACCACCACTTTTTTGCCCGCTTTCGCCAGCTCGTAGGCGGCAATGGCACCACCGGCACCCGAGCCGATGATGACGGCGTCAGCATTGAGTTCGATGTTGTCATTGGTGACATCTGACGCCTGGGTGACCTGCAAACCATGGGCAGGCACCGTTTTAGCTTTGATTGTTTCTTGCATGGTCTACTCCCGCCTTTCAGCTTTTCGGTAGAGGGGCGTTGCCCAATGATTCCAGGTTCCACTTATCCGTTACGGGCCCGCCGTAGCCCAGAGGTGCCCAAGTTGGCGGGTTCGCCCAGTAGGACAGGCCAACCAGTTTTTTCAGGCCCATGGCCAGTGCTCGGTGAGGCACCTCATCGGAATCGGCCCAGGTGTCACAGAAGGTAGCGGCCTGCTCGTCGGATAAGTCCACAAAGGGCTTGCCATACTCGGCTTTGGGGCCGTCGTTGAAATAGGCGATACCGCCTTTCAGGCCTTCAAGGATATGAGGTTCCATGGTGGCCAGCAGCGCGGCGTCCAGCGTCTGCATGACCGGAATTTCGCTGGCGGGAACCAAGCCAGTTCCCTCGGTTACCAGCATGACCTTCATGAGCCGATGCATGACTTGGTATTCGCTGGCGGACATTACCTTAATGCCCTCTGGCATTGAGGCGAAGGCATTCGCAGCACCGAGAAGCCCGGTGCCTATGGAAGCCGCCACCGCGAGGCCGCTGGCGGCCTTCAGGAAGCTGCGGCGGCTCAGGCCGTTGATCTGGTCGATGGCTTCTTTTGTTTGATCGCTCATCTGACTCATAGTCTTCTCCGGAATCATTGCCTGGGTTAGCAGGCTCTTACTTGTGAATATGGGCTCAGAATACCTTCAGTACGCGAAAGTTCACGCGGGTATCCTCTTCGAAACCGTTTTCCACGTTAATGTCTTGGCCGGCCTGGAGCTGCAGTTGCACGGTCGGGTCGACAAAGGTGGCATAGGTGGCCAACCAGCGGTTGGTGTTGACGCGGTCGTCCTGATCCTGTCCGCCAACGGTGGTTTCTCCTCCAAAGGAATGGTAGTAGGAAAGCGCCACATGACTTTGCTTGGATAACAGGTAGCGGAGGTGACCTTGCAGGCTCTGGGCGTCTTCCTGTTCGCGTTTAAAGCCCAGGAAATCATCATTGTCTCCGTACACGGAATACTCCGCGATCAGATCCAGAGCCACACTGTTGCTCAAATGCTTGACATAGGCCGCCTGAAAAATGCCCTTCCAGCGGTTCTCGCCAATGTTCACTGGCCCCTTGTCGTCATCGTACTGGCCGACAGGTACGGAGGCGAAAGCGGACAGGCCAACCCATTGTTGATCGTCGGGGTTGTTGAGAACCCAGGCAGTTGCGCCAATGATGGGGTCGCCGACGCCGCTTTCCGAGGTGGGTTGAAGCGGGCCAAACGGCTCCTCCAGTTCCACCTTGCCGAAAGGCACGATGATCTGTGGGTCCACGATCACACCGCCAATGTCCATGTAGTGAACGAAACGGGCGAGGCCGATGATGGTATTTAGTCCAGCATCCACCGGTACCTTGTCGCCATCAGCGTAGACGGTGTCACGGGTGGCATATTGTCCATAGAGAATGCCAAGATTCACGCCTGCTGGCAGCGGTGTGTAATCGCCCGGGTCGGTGGCAATCTCGGCGGATTGGGTAGAGGTCGAAAATAGGCCGGTGGCAAAGACCAGGGCAGAGCTCCTGGCGACGGTTTTGAATGATGTGTTCTTCAGGATCGATCGCATGTTCGGACTCCAGATTTCGTGTTGTTATTTGTCAACGCGATAACGAAGGAGCGATTACCGTGCCAATCAGGTCTTTATCTTCCTATAAAGTTAACTAATTGTTTTTAAATATTATTGCTTTCAATGGAGAGTCAGGGTATCGCTTTGGTTGTCTCAAATCGGGAAATCCCGGGGTGTTGTCCCGGAGTGAGACAACTTCGAGACGTGGCAATGAATTTCTAGACGGGCGCTGCCAATAAACGTGCTAAAGTTTCAACGGTATGACTAAAAGAGCCAATATGGCCAAAGCGCAGGGTCGCATCCAAAGACAATAATCAGTCCTGCGAGAGAGGTAACACAATGAGCGTCCTGATTCCCGCCGACCACCGGCGTGCCAAGGCTCGAGAAGCATTTTTTGAGCATGGTCAGATTCCGACAGGCCTGGTAGACGATGCCATTGTGCATTCGTGGCAGCGTTGTTCGGCAGCAAGCAAAAGCGTCAGTGAACAGGTGCAGTTTGAAACTGTTTCCAGAAGCAGCTTGCTGGAACTCATGGACAGCAATCAGATTCTGCTCAGGGCGGCTGCAGACCCGCTGGAACAGTTAGGTCAAACGGTTAATGGGGCGGGCTATTCGGTTCTGTTGACCGATAGTAATGGCGTTGCCCTGGCGGCGCGTCGTTCAGGGCGATGTGCCAACCCCCTTATTAACGGCGCGTTCCGGCAGGGTGTCAATCTTTCCGAAGCCACAATCGGAACATCCGCCATGTCTTGCGCCGTGTCGGAGCGGCGCCCATTACTGGTCTCCGGGGTCGAGCATTATCTACACGCCAATCGGGTGTTCAATTGCGCTGCCTCTCCGATTGTGGATCCCATGGGGCAGGTGCTCGGTGCCATTGATATCACCCGCGAAAATCCGTTGGAACCCGGCAGCGCGCTGTCGTTGGTGCAGCAATGTTCGGCTCGCATCGAACGCCAGTTGATGGGAATGCTCTCTCCCTGGCTTATGGTCAGCTTGGGTTGGGAAATGGGTGAGTTGGGCAGCGCGGGTGATCTGTTGGTGGCGCTTGGGTCAGAGGGGCAGGTGCTGGGTTTGTCGCCACGAGTGCGGGAGCTGACGGGGCTGTCCATAACGGATGGGGCCTTATGCTTTCAGGATCTGTTTGATCTGCGCTTTGACGAGCTAGTTGACGGGTTTCGTGGCCGGAAACAGCCACTGACTGCCAGGATGCACTCGGGGTTATCGTTCTCACTTCATCAAGTGGATACCAGAGCTCGTAAAAGCATCCGGCGTATTGTCGCGGACAGCCCCGCGACACGTTCGTCGGATTCCTCGGAGTTTGGGGACCCAAGAGTCAATCAGCAAAGCCAGATCGCAATCAGAGCGTTGGCCAAGGAAATGCCAGTTTTGATACAAGGTGAAACCGGCACCGGCAAAGAGGTAATGGCAACGGCACTGCATCGAAATAGTCGAAATCAGGCTGGGCAATTTATTGCCATTAACTGTGCTGCGATACCGGATACCTTGATTGAAGGGGAGCTGTTTGGCCACACGGAGGGGGCATACACTGGAGCTAAACGGGGTGGAGCTCCAGGCAAAATAGAGCAGGCACACAAGGGAACGCTATTCCTGGATGAGATCGGTGACATGCCTCTGGCGTTGCAGTCGAGATTACTTCGGGTATTGGAGACCCGTGAAGTGACTCGTTTGGGAGGTCAAAAAAGCAGAAAAATTGATTTTCAACTGGTCTGCGCGACTCACCGGGATTTATCCGAAGCGGCGCGCGCTGGGTATTTCCGCGAAGATCTGTTTTACAGAATCAAGGGAATGTCAGTTCGGCTGCCCCCACTGAGGGAGCGCTCCGGCCTACGTGAATTTATTGAGCGTATGGGCCACGAGCTCACCGATGGACGCAGGCTTTCCAATTCTACCCTGGATGTACTTTTGCGGTATGGGTGGCCGGGTAATGTCCGGGAGTTAGCACATGCTCTGAAACATGCAGACGTGGTTGCCGATTCTGGTGATGTTATAGAACCCGAACATTTGCCGATCGACATTGTTGAGCAGGCTCGGGAGGGCGGTGTCGGCTGTCGAAATTCAGGTTCTCTGAAACTTCTGGAGTTGGAAGCTATCGATCATGCATTGGCCGCTGAAAACGGAGATGTAACAGCGGCTGCCCGACGACTGGGGATCGGTCGGGCCACGCTTTACCGTCGGTTAAAGGAGCAGAAGCACCTTGATGCTTCTAGAAGACACCCCATGACCAAAAACTCAAAAGAGTAAGTGCTGACAAATCGATTCACAACCTCAATAGAAGAAGGTGTGTTCTGCCCACCTTCCTACGCAAGAGCCGCTTGCCAACCAGTGGTCGTTCGATAGTGAACTCGAAGTCCCGGACTTCGAAGATCAGTGACACAAGCACCCCCAGCACCAGATCCCAGAATGAGGCTCCGATTCCCAGTATCTGCAGGCCGGAGGCGATCGGAAACAGAAGCAACCCGTACTGGAAACCATTAATAAATTGTACGAAGAAAAGTCCGGGCGCTAAACCCAGCCTTGCTTTGCCAGCCACAGGGCGATGAACTGGCCTTTTTCAGGTCCAAGTTGCTCAGTGAGCACCGAGGTTGGAGAGCGTTGTGGTTGAGATCGGATGGTATCGAGCAGGTGCGCCAACGGGAGCCCGTTCAAGTGCCATACGCCCGTTGGCTGATCCGGGGTAATCACTACCCGTTCTTCATCAATCAATCCGTCCTTTACCACAGGGCGAAGAGCCGTCGTGACGTCAGCGGGCGTTACGTCTCTGTGTATGGGGTGGGTGTCAGGCCATTCCCGTCTGGCCTGCCAGAAGGGTCGGTCGCCCCAGCGGGATTCGCCAAGATAGAAGTCTCTGCCAATACGGGCAAAGCGGTAGAACAAGCCCTCTATACGCGTTTCGTGGAACTGCTTTGCCAACTCCGCACGCTCGGGGTGTCGTATCAGCGTATTCACGACAGCCGGGGCCTGCAGCGCGGAGGACAGAGCCTGAAACATACCATTACCGGAGAGAGGATCCACGGCCATGGCTGCATCTCCCACCCGAATCCAGCGATCAGCCACGCTACGCTCACACAGAATTGCGGTACTGGTTCTGCCGTAGACATCCCCGACCGGTTCAGCGCGGTCAATAAAAGGCCTTGCCTGGTGAAGCCCCTCCAATCGTTCACGGCACCAATTGGCGAGCTGATGTTTTGGTGGCAGGTCAGCTGATGCTGCATCGACGGTCAGTTGGAGGTAGCGCCTGCCGTCAGGTTGCGCTGCCATCCAGGACCAGCCGTCAGCGAAACTCTCAACGGCTGAGCAGGGTTGTGACGGCGGGCCATGCCAATGCTGGAGGAGTGATACTGTCTGTGTCCCTTTCACCCGAGGCAGTCCCGCTGTGGGTGCAGCCCGCCCCCGTGCTTCGACGATAAAATCCCCGAACACCTGCCGGTGACCGCCTTCCGCGCAATCCACCGCAACCTGATATTGGTTGTTCTCACAGGCATAGCTTCGTATTCTTCCACTAATAACGTTGACGCCATGGCTGGAAAGGTCGAGTAAGAGTGCCTGGTCAAAACGTTTGCGCGACACCAGGTGTTCGGTGTTGGCGTCGTTGGTCTCGCCATTCCATGTGACCTGTCGTGCCGAGGGCTCTGCCATTTCTTCAAGAGCCAGCTTGAAACCCGCTCCGCTCATGCCCTTGATAACTCGTTCCGAGACGCCTTCAACCGCGTCAAACGGCCGTGGTTTGGCGATCAGGGTAACGCGGTAGCCCAGTCGGGCCATGCCAATGGCGACTGCAGCCCCTGCCGGGCCTCCGCCGAACACCAGGATGATCGAGTCAGTCATTGGCGAAACGCTTTTGTTCAGGGCCATGATAACGTGCCCGTTCATGCAGCCACGTCCGGGCATTGTCCGGGTTCGCGCTGTCTGTCATCTGAAGAAAGTTGGCCAGATGAGCCGTAAGGTGGGCGCAGCCGAGGCTGGCACCGGATAGGCCAACGACCATGCTCATCGGTTTTACGCAGGCACCGAAGTCGGCAAACCGGGTATTCAGATGCGAAATCTCATCACGGGCGCATCTGGCATCGCCCGTCATTCGGAAAACTCCGGGGTAAGACGCGGGGAACACCGGTTCACCCCGCGCAGGACTGGCCGCGCAAAGAATCACGCCACGCTTGATGGCCCGCTGGCAGGCGTCCCGCAACGAGCTTCGATCCTGTCGCAGCCCCAGGCTCAGGTTGATCACCTGTACGTGTTGATCGACCAGCCAATCTATGGCGGCGCCTACCTGGGCCGCTGTTGTTGTGAAGCGATCCTGAAACACCTGGGCAGAGATGATCTCGCACTCAGGGGACAGCGCTTCCATGATTTCAATGATACGAGAGCCGTGCCCCAGTTGGTCGGGTTGGGAGTCCTCCAACCAGAGCCTGTCATCGCGCAGCGTAAAGGCAGCGCCTTTCACCACTTGCTGGGACGCTGTAAACCCGGAATCCACAATACCAATACGAACAGGCTCAACTGGCACCGGCAACCTCCCTGACCTCTTTGAGGTGGCCACCGGTCAGTATCAGGTGTTTGTCGGCTCCGACCAGTGTCGAAGGACGATGACTGATCAGAAGGCGGGTGCGGCTGGCAAACAGTCGGTCGACGGCCGCGATCACTTGTTGTTCCGTGCTTTGGTCGACAGCCGAGGTAGCCTCATCGAGTATCAGAATGGCAGGTTGTTGCAGCAATGCCCGGGCGATGGCAATACGCTGCTTCTGCCCCCCAGACAGCTGCTGCCCCCGTTCCCCCAGAGGCGTGTCCAGTCCCTGGGGCAGGTTTTCTATCAGTTCGGCAAGCTGGGCATCCGACGCTGCTGCCAGCACTTGTTCATCGCTGGCGTCGGGGCAGGCATAGCGCAGGTTGTCTGCCAGCGATCCACGAAACAGGGTGATCTCCTGAGAAACCACTGCAATACTGCGTCTTAGGTCCGTCAGGCTAAGCTCCCGGATATCGATACCGTCAAAAAGAATGCGTCCGTGCTGGGGATCATAGTGGCGTTGTAGCAGGTCCAGGAGTGTGGATTTTCCGGCCCCGGATGCACCGGCCAGGGCAATTTTCTGGCCCGCGGGCAGCACCTCATTGACATCATCAAGTACCGGCGCACGCTCTTCGTAGGCGAAGCTGATGTTTTCCAGTATCAGCTCACCGCGTAGCGGAGTGGGCAGACGACGGGGGTTGGGAGGCGACTGGATATCGGCATTCGCCAACCGCAGTTCGCTCACACGATTCAGGCTGACACTCATTCGCTGGATCGCCACATAAAGCCCCAGAAGGCTGTTTACCGGGCCGGTGGCCATGCCAAGATAGGTGGAGAACGCGATCAGCGAGCCCAGGGGCCATTCGCCCTGGATTACCCACCAGCCGCCGATCAGAAATGCCGATGCGCGGGTCACGGACGTCAGGGTTCCGGGAATGGCGTTGGTGAAGAATTCGGTAACCTGGAGTTTGAGCAACTGGCTGAGGTAATGATCATTCAGTCCGTCCAGGCGCTCGCGCTCACGGGTCTCCTGACCGCTGGACTGTATGAATTTGATGGCTGGCATGGTTTCGACAAGGAAACTGGACAAATCCGCTGAGCGTTCGCGCATTTCGCGGGTACGGACTTCCACCTTGCGGCGCATCCAGCGCAACCAGGCGACTTCCAATGGAATCAGCACCAACACTAATAAGGACAGTTTCCAGGACAGTGTCAGCATAAGCACCAATGCCCCCACCAGGCCAATGATGCTGCTCACGGACGAGAATAAGCTATCGACGGCGAAACGCTGAATTGCGGCCACGTCGCCATCGATACGGGATAACAGGTCACCGACCCGGCGTTGGCTGAAAAAGGCTGGTGACAGGCTTTGAAGATGTGCGTAGAGGTCACTGCGCAGAGAAAACAGGATGCGACCCGACAAACGGGTGTGCAGGTATCGGTTAACCCCAGCCAGTGCGGTGCCGAGGATGCCGACAACAATCATGGTCACCGCCAGTACGATCAACATGTCGTAGTCTTTGGCGAGTAGGCCATCGTCTATCAACAGCTTGGTCAGCCAGGGCTGAAGCAGTACCAGGGCCGAGCTGAAGAATGAAAGCAGCAGCAATCCGAGAATGGCTGGTTTCTGAGGTTTTACAAAACTGTACAACCACTGAAAACCAGCTTCGAGTTGCGAGCGGTCAGGGGCATGAATCGCGCGCACCAGCCAATTGAGCATTCGCTAAAACCTCATGCCAGGTTGAACGTCTTCATGCGACGGTAAAGCGTGGCACGGCTGATTCCCAGAGCTTTCGCAGCGGAACTGACGTTACCCCCGTGCTGCTCCAGTGCCTGTCGAATCAATACTTCCTGGGTTTCCTGGAGGGTGCCATTGGCAATAGGTGCGTCTTCCAGTTCGTCAAGGAAGTCGTCGCTCAGATGCTCCTCCGTCAGGGTATGCTCATCCGGGTCCATAAAGGCCAGCGCGACTTTCAACACCATTTCAAGCTGTCGAACATTGCCTGGCCACGCATAATCGGCCAGTCGTTGTTCCAGGGCCGGGTCGAGTTGAGCCTCTGTCCGGTTCAGTTTTTTCAGCAGTTGCTGGCACAGGCCGGGAAAGTCTTGCCGGTCACGAACCGCCGGCAAACGGATAGAGACGCCACTCAGGCGGAAGTAGAGGTCTTCACGAAAACGGCCTTCGGCGACCAGTTGCTTGAGGTTGCGATGGCTCGCGCCGATCAGGGCGATGTCCAGGTCCACAGTGTTGCCGCCACCAAGAGGTTCCACCTTCCGGTCCTGAAGAACGCGGAGCAGTCGAGCCTGGAGAGAGAGGGGCATATCGCCGATTTCATCCAGAAACAATGTGCCGCCATTTGCCTGCTGGAAGCGTCCGACCATGCCGCCTTTTCGGGATCCGGTGAAGGCGCCTTCACGATAGCCAAACAGTTCTGACTCAATCAGGCCTTCAGGAATGGCCGCGCAGTTCACCGCAACGAGGGGTTTCTGGCTTCGACCGCTGGCATGGTGCAGTACCTGTGCCGCGACTTCCTTGCCGGTGCCGGTTTCACCCTTCAGCAGAACTGGTACATCATGATCCAGTGCTCTGCTCGCCATTTTGAACGCACGCAGTAACCTGGGCTCGCCGGCGGAAAACTCTTCCAGTGTTGGAACAGGCGGCGTTCTTTTCGTCGGTTTATGCGGGAGATGGGTCGTCGATGTCGCCGGTTTTAACCGTTTTGGAAACTGCAATAATTCACAGAATAATTCGCCAGCTTTCGTTTGCACTGAAACGATGGGTTCGCGGAGACAACTGGTCAGTAACGTACCGATCTTGTCGCTGACCAGTTCTTCAATCATGCGGCCGACGATCTGTTTGCGACCATGACCGAGCAACTGACAGCCCTGTTCATTGATAGCCAGAAGCTTGCCACTTTCATCCAGTGCGACCAGACCCAGCCAGGCCGACCGGAGATAGTGACGTCGCGGGTGAAACGCCAGGACAATCTGATTCTGGTATTGCGTGGTAAACAGGCGGGCCTCGATGTTCCGTGCCGCCAGTTGAACCACGCCTAGGGTATCCTGCGGCTGGCGGTTGCGGCCTACACGGGTTATATCGATGACTCCCGTCAGATTGCCGCTGGCATCCATAATTGGCGCAGAGGTACACGAAAAGTGGGAAACCGTGTCGAGGAAGTGTTCTTCCTCGTTTATCAGAATCGGTCGGCGCTCAACCACGGCTGTTCCGATGGCGTTGGTGCCACGATTGTCCTCGCTCCATGAAACACCCTGGCGAAGTGCCAGGCGTCGTGCGGGGGTAATAATCTCATCGTTGCCGTCAATCGCCAGAATCCGGGAGTCGGCGTTGCCCAACAGAATCAATCCATCGGCCCCGAATTGATGAGACAACTGCTCAAACTCGGGCATGGCCACGTGCAGCAGCAGCTCGTGCTGCTCTCTGAACAAGGGCAGGTCATTGACCTCGTCGCAGTTCTGCGGCTTGTCGTTGGAGCAATTCAGTCCCGCCTCAAGGCTGCGGCGCCAGGAGGCCTCAATCTCGTCACGCAGGTACCCACCTGGCAACTCACCTTCCGATTGCAGGCGTTCTCTGGCAGTGCGCGCAGCGATGACGGGATCACTGATCAAGTCGTGACGTAAACGTTGTGCCATGACGACGGCCCCATTGTTGTTATTGTCTCGATAAAGTATCAGTCTACTCCTTTGATATACGCCAATGTCCAATGCGGCGCAAACCTCGTCAGATTTCGTTGCCCTTCCCGAAAACGCCACTTCCTCGATTTACCGGAAGTGGCTCGTCCATTGGCCTGGCGATATCGGGGTGCTTCAGTAGAAGTACATCAGTACGGCCTGAACGTATAAGTTGCTGTCGTCGTTGCCCTGGCTGGCAATGACATCGTCGCCCTCCGGCTTGTACCAGCCTACCAACGGACTGAAGACAAAATGGTCGTTGATGCTCCACAGGGCATAGACATCGATTTCCTGGCCATCCAGGTCCGCGGCATCGTCTCTGGCGGAAAAGTCCCAGTACTGTGCTGCCAGTTGCAGGTCTGCTCTTGGCGCCAGTGTGAACTCGACTCGTTGCACTTCGTTGCCACTGTTGGCTGGCCCGGCGTAATTGGAGGCCACTTCACCCTGGTACCAGGTGCCGAATCCCCGAGTGAAACCGAAAAACAGAGGGTCAAACGCTTCGTTATCACCGGTGTTTGCATCGTCGCCGGAGAATTCGGCGTAACGCACATTGACACCCGGGCTCCACGGCTGATTGCTGAAGGTCCAGCCAGCCTCGACGTACCAGGCATAGGCGTCGTTTTCCACCGCGGTGTCACCGCCGCTCTGATCGACATACTCGAAAGACAGGAACAGGTCATCAACGCCCAGACTGCCCTGGCCACGGAGGCTGATAACGTCCATGCCGTCACGCTGGTCCCAGAGTGCCAGGTCTGCGCCGCGATCCACATCCAGCACGTTCAGGTAGCTCAGCCCGAGTGTGCCTTTTGAGTCGTCTACCATCTCAAGGTTGATGCCCGCCAACTCCGTATCCTGCTGGTACGGGTTGTCTGATTGCAGCCAGAACAAATCGCCGCGCAAAGGCCCGTCTGGGTCATAGTTGATGATGGCGGTATTGCTGAAGCTTTTGCGACCGGCCAAGTAGTAGGCACCACCCCTGTCGACATCCACACCGAGAGGGTCGAGCCCTTCACCCAGGCTGATGGCATCGCCAGCGATCAGGAAACCGTCGCCCAGTTGGAAACCCTGGCGGCCAACCGATACATCAAGGGTGCCGCGGGCGCTACGCCAGCCCAGGTAGGCATTCTCGATATCAGCGTCACTTTCGTCGCCGGTGGTGAAACCGGCAGCGTCGCCGTCACCAAAGGTGCCCAGAGCAATCACGCCGAGGCCACCATAGAGGGTGCTGGTATTGGCGAGGGTCTGTTCGACTGCAACGGTGCCCTTGCCATAAGCCTCCTGCCAGTCCTTGCCGCCCTCGGCCAGGTAGTCCTCGCTGGTCGAAAAATAGCCGGCCATGGCCTCAAGGTTTAGCTCAACGGTTCTGTCTTCCGTCTCGCTGAGTACGGCCGAATAGGCAGGCGTTGCCAGTGCCGCCAGGGTGGCGGCAGTCATAATTGATCTTTGCATTGTTGTTCTCCGGATGGTGTTTAAAAAAGTCCGGGTGGGAACCACCCGGACAAATCGCCCGCTTCAAGTCCGGTCGGGGTGCAGATCGCGAAGAGACAAAGACGGGACTCCACGGACGATGGTAAAAACTATCGGATAAAAACCTGTGAGGTTGAGATGGCCATATCGCCTCCCGGGAGCTGTACTTCGCCGAGTTTCTCCATGCTGTCGGCATCGTAGATCGCGACATCATTGAAGGTGCCGGCTAGATAAATCTTGTCGCCGGCGTGATTCATGGCGATGCAGTAGTAGGAGTGATCCAGTTCCGCCACGCCGATCAGCTCCTTCTTTTCTATGTCGTATTTGGTCAGACGGTTGAGTACACCGAACACGAGATTATCGTCCTTGGGGGAGAGGATGCCGCTGAAATAGATTTCAGTGATCGGGCCAAAATCTTTGGTCGAGGTCTCACCGGTTTCCAGATCGACGTTCATGAAGCCGTAAATCCAGTCCGCGGTGTCCAGGTTGTAGTTCTCATCCTGGAATCGGGCGGTGGTGTACAGAATGGTGAAATCGTTCGACGGCGACTGGATCGGCCACACGTTAAGCACATCCGGTGGAGCGTACAGTGGCCGTTCCCAGTTCCGGCTGGGAATCGCGACATCCACCGCACCTGTTTCGACGTCCACGGCGTAGATGTCAGGCCCGGCCATATAGAGCGTGCCGTCGTCGCCGGTCATCATCACCGTTACCTGGCGTGGTGACGGGAAGGTTCTGATCGGCTTGGCGTTTTTCCCGGCACTGGTGTCATAGACTGCCAGCCGGGATGGTTGTACCCGGTAGTGGTCCCGAAACAGCAGCGTCGGATTCTGTACCACGTACAGTTCGTTGCCGTCAGGGCTGATGGCGAATGAAAAGATGGACTTGGTGCGTTCACTGGACTGCAACGCCATTGGTGCATGAAAGACGACCTCGCACGTATCCAGATCCACACCATAAATATCTTCATAGTGATTGTTCAGGATGTAGGCGGTTCTGCCGTCGGGTGCCATCTGAAGCGCACCGGGACCAAACGCATCCGGCAGTGCGCAACTTTTGTAGAGGCGGTCGGTTTCCACGTCGATGACATGCATGTTGTTCGGGTAGTTTGCCACCACCAGGTATTCGTGGTCTTTTTCAAGCGCGGGGCTGGTGGCCAGTGCGCTTGTGGGGAGCGTGGCGCTGAGTGTCAGCGCTGTCGCCGTTACCAATGAAGTTAAGAGTTTATTAGTCATTGTTCGATCACCCTCGGCTCATTCTTTGTCTTCCGGGAACACGGTGTCCAGGTTGCGCCAGTCCTCTTTCGAGTTCATCGCATCCTTGTTCCAGTCTGGGTAGGTGTTCATCATGTCCGGCACCTGCGCCGGCCACCAGCAGGGGTCGGCACAACCATAGAGGTCCGCTTCCATGGGCTGGCAGAGGGAAGTCACACCGCCAAAGGCGTCGATTTCCCAACCCGGGTCCGTCGTAGCGGTACAGCCGGCCAACGACGTCATCGCGACGACTTCTTCGACGCTCTCCTCGGCCACCGCCTGACTGAGCAACTGGGCTTTGTTGTTGATTGCTTTGAGGTGTTTCATATCAGTGTGCCCTCCGCGGCGAGATGTACTGATCGATGAAGGCAGGGTTGTGCGCCATGATTCGGGTGTATACATCAATGCCGAAGTCCACCCAGTCGCGCATCAGGTCACAGTAGTGGTAGGTCGGGTGTGTTGGGTCACCGTAACGCGCATAGCTTTCGTGGTAGCAGCCTCCGGAACAGAGGTTGCGAATTCGGCAAGTAGCGCAGCCCGTATCACTCCGATCCAGTCGCTTCGAGAGGAAATCACCCAGTTCTGCGTGTTGAACCCCGCCGTCGCTTACATTTCCAAACGTTGGCATGTCAGAGCCGGTGAAGCGGTGGCATAGGTTGAGGTCGCCCTCATGATCAACGGCCAGCATTTTCAGGCCGGCGCCGCAGGGTAAAGCTTTTTTGTGCCCTTCATGCAGGTCGGTGATCAACTGGTGCATATTGGAAAAGCCAATATTCCGGTGCTCTAGCGCGGCCTCCAGATAGTGCTCTCCCAGACGTTTCATCCCTGCAAAGATTTCCTTCAGCTCATCGGAGGTCAGGTTGTAGTCTGAAATATCACCTGAGGTAACCGGGGCAAACCCTACTTCAGAAAATCCCATCTCATTGAACAAGTGGTCCCAGATATTCTCCACCTGTGTGGTTCCGTGGGTCAGCGTGACTCGTGCGCCAATTGGCCGAGAGTCATAGCGCTCCAGCAACCGAAGAGCCTTGCGACGGACGACGTGGTAGGTTCCTTGTCCGCCTACGGTAATCCGGTTTTTATCGTGTACTGCCTTCGGGCCGTCCATGCTGACTGACAAACCAAATCGGTGGGCATTCAGCCAGTCAATGATCTCGTCATTGAGCATGGTCGCGTTGGTGGTCATCACGAAATCGAGTTTTTTGCCCAACTCGGTAAAGCGGCGTTCGCAATACTCCACCATGGCTTCAATCAACGGGCGATTGCTTAGCGGCTCACCGCCGAAAAACACGACGGTATAGCGGTCTTCATCCGGTGATTCGCGCAACAGCATCTCTACCGAGTCGATTGCCGTCTGCAGCTCCATCTTGCGACCGGCGGACGGTGTATCGAGATCCTCTTTGTAGCAATAGGTACAGCTAAGATTGCACCCGGTGTTAACGTTCAGTACGACCGTCGTCAGCGGAAACTTATCCACCGTACGGGCAGCGATGTCATCGGTCAGTGGCCGACCGTCATTGACCAGTTCCAGCGCGAGCAGTTCTTTCAGCGTTTCTCCGATCTCTTCGGTGGGGAAGCGCGCCCCCATGTCTGCGATCAGCGCTTGCGCGGACTGCTTGCCCTTGCGCAGCCGATCCAGAATGCCGGCGGTGATTTGGTCCAGCGCAAACAGTGAGCTGGACGGGATGTGAAACAGCATTCGGGTTTCCCCGACCTTCACCTCATGGAGGTTATGTTCAACGAGATTGAGTACAGCACCCATTTGCCTCTCTCCTGTTCTTATTAAAACTATGTAGCGTCAGGTACTTACGGCTCACTGATGAGCCAGTGTGTTTACGGAATCGGAGGGTTGTTCCAGCGCTGGACGGTGACAATCATGTGCCCTTCAGCGTTGAGGGTCTGATCACCATCCTTCACCGTCGCCTGAACGGTAAGGTTGCCGGCGTTGTTGGTCATCATGCGCCGCTCCGGATTGGGGCCCGCCGCGGCAGGCGTGAAGACGCCGGTTGCGCTGTCCATCGTGCCGGCAAACCGAACATCTTCGTCCGCCTCTGCGGTTTCGTTGTAGGGAGCGACGGACCAGGTCGCCGGAACGAGGCCGATACGGTAGTCGTCGTCGGTACCTATAGTGGCGTCTGCACCGGCAGCCCAGGCCTCGGCTTCAAACCGGGCTTCCACTTTCGGGGTGGAGCTGCCATTGCCGCCCACGCGGGCCACTGCAAATTCCGGTACCACGTTGACTTGTGCGATCCGGTCATACACCACGAGGCCTTCACTTTGTGTCGACCCGATACTCACGGCTTTACTGCCGGATTCGTCTGCAGCTGCTTTTGCGCGGATGCGGATCAGGCTATCGCTCTGTTCAAGGATTTCGATCAGTTCAATGCCGTCTTCGAGCTCTGGGCTGCCGTCAAGGTTGGCCCCGATGATACGGATCTCGGCCTCGGTACCTGCCTTGATATAGGTTGGTTGAAGCGCGAGTATTCGGCCGGCGTCGCCGCCATCGCGGGCGGCAATCACGTCGGCGCCGACCTCATCGTGGTCACGATGAAACATGCGTCCTTTCAGCTGATCGTCTTTCAAGGCGAAGACCTGGCGCATGGCTGTGCCATCGATGTTCAGGTTGGCGCGCCACTCAAAGCCGGTATAGACGATGGCAGAGCCCTCGCCATGGATGGCTTTGCCATCGGCGTACTCACCGTCCAGCGTGAGGTTATATTGATCCTTGCCGTCCGCTTCCGACACGTTCATACGGGCGTGAAAAGAACCACGGCCAGGCATGTGGCCGGCCAGAGTCCAGTTGCCGGCAACCTGACTCTCAGGGCGTTGCTGCCATTCATCCCAAGCGTCGGATTCGAGCGGTAAGGTTTCAGCCAACTCGGGCACCATTTCGTTCAGAGCAATCTCGAACCAGTCCCGGTCACGTGCCAGCGATTGGTACTCAGTTGTAGGCCATTGGCCCAGATGAAAATGTACGAGGTGTTCCCATTCTTCGGCAGGACGGCGTTGCAACTTGACCCGGGCACCAGAGTGGCAACGGGCACACATTTCCGTGAACTGCTGCGAATCGAAAGACTCCATGGTGTTGAGCCGGCGTTCGAGAGCGTAGCGGACTCCATCGGTCTCTGAGGGGGCAAGACCCTGGTGGTCTGCGAAGTACTTAACCAGGGTCCGACGATCGTCCTCGTTAATCTGCAAACCATGCATGATCTGCATTCGGGCAATGGTCATCAGCCAACCTTCCGGCGATTTCCGCTGCTGGCTGATGCGGCTCCATTGTTGATCGTCTTCAGCGGTATGGCAGGCGATGCAGGTTCTATTGATGATCTGTTCGGCACTTTCCGCCGCGATCCCCGAAGGGGTGGCAACGGCAAACGCCAGCGAGATCAATCCGCCACCCAGTTTTTTGAGGTTTGTTGTTTTCAAGATCTGACCTCCTTCTATGGTCAACACAGGGACATCTTTTATAGTTTTTAGAGGCCTGATTTATTTGCGGCCAGTTGCAGTGCTGGTACGCACATGACATGCCATGTACGTATTTATTCCTATAAAAACAGTCGTCTGGCTTAATTTTCGAGCGATCCAGGCGCAATAAAACACACATGGTTCTGTTTAATTTAGCAACAGCTGTAACAATCTGAGACAACTTTGAGATTTAGTACGGAGGGGGCAGCAACACGTCGATGGTCTGATGTGGATGGAGACGAAGGCTGGCGCCTGGACAATGTTTCATTCTGCGACAGCGATTTGGGTTGTCTGAAATTCCGTGTTGGTTTATTAACTCAATAAAATCATATAAATAAGCGAATTTATTTTGGTGGCATATCGATTGCTTGCGTTAAAACCTGGATTTAACGACAACAACACAAGAGGTGCGCAATGACTCAATTCACCCTTCATCCTGACACCCTTTCCTTTATTGATCGCAGGCATGGTCTGTTGATCGGCGATCAACGTCCGATGGGGCGCAGTGAGCGAATGCTTGATGTGATTAACCCCGCCACCGGGGAAAAGTTTTCCGAAGTTGCCTGTGGCACCGCTGAAGACGTTGATCTTGCGGTGACCACCGCACGCAGTGTCTTTGAGGATTCAGCCTGGAGCCGAATGAAGCCGGTGGAACGCGAGCGTCTGTTGTGGCGTTTTGCTGACCTGCTTGAAGCGAACGCGCAATCCCTGTCTGAAATTGAGTGCCTGGATAATGGCAAGAGTGTTGCCGTCGCCGGAGCGGTTGATATTCAGCTCGCGATCAATTTCCTGCGGTACATGGCCGGTTGGGCCACCAAGATTGAAGGCAATACCGTGGAGGCGTCGGTCCCATTCCTGCCCGATGCCCAGTTCCATGGCTTTACCCGCCGGGAACCGATTGGGGTCGTTGGCGCCATTGTCGCGTGGAACTTTCCGCTGCTGCTGGCTTGCTGGAAGTTGGGGCCAGCCCTCGCGACCGGTTGCACCGTTGTACTGAAGCCCGCTGAGGATACCCCGCTGACGGCGCTGAGGCTTGGTGAGCTGGCACTGGAAGCCGGCTATCCCCCGGGTGTGCTTAATGTCGTGCCAGGCCTGGGTCAGGATGCCGGCGCCGCACTGTCGTCTCATCCTGGTGTGGATAAGCTGACATTCACCGGTTCCACGGGCGTGGGCAAGCTCATAGGCAAGGCCGCCATGGAGCATATGACCCGCGTCACCCTTGAGCTTGGTGGCAAGTCGCCCACAATCGTGCTGGGCGATGCCAACCCACAGGAGGCAGCAGAAGGTGCGGCCAATGCCATCTTCTTCAATCAGGGGCAGGTGTGTTGTGCTGGCTCGCGCCTTTACGTGCAACGAAAACTGTTTGATAACATGGTCGCAGACATCACCAGCATTGCGGAAAATATCAAGCTCGGCAACGGCCTGGATCCGTTAACCGACATGGGCCCCATGGTATCCGGAGTCCAGCAGCAGCGAGTGCATGGCTATATCGAGAAAGGCAGGGCTGAGGGCGCCCGTATTGTCACCGGGGGCGAGCAGTTTGGCCCCGGATTCTTCATTAAACCGACGGTCGTTGTGGATGTTGATCAAACGTCCAGCCTGGTTCGTGAGGAAATCTTTGGTCCGGTATTGGTCGCAATGCCGTTTGATGACATAGAAGACGCCGTTCGAATCGCCAACGACTCTCCCTACGGGCTCGGTGCCAGTATCTGGTCCAATGACCTGTCTGCCGTTCATCGAATGGTTCCACGAATAAAATCGGGCAGTGTCTGGGTGAACTGCCACACGGCCCTGGATCCGGCACTACCATTTGGTGGCTTTAAACAGTCTGGATTTGGCCGTGAAATGGGGTCAGCGTGCATTGAGCATTATACTGAGCTGAAATCGGTGTTGATGAAGATCTGATCTATTCATGTGGCGGGCCGGGACTCAGATCCCGGCACCGGCCAGCGTTTTCTGGACTCTGACAATCAGATCTCAGTTCGCATTTTCTATCCAAGTGCTGTCGTTCGTGCTGGTCAGCGCTCCTCGTTGAGGTCTGCGTACAGTTTCTGGGTCAGCTCACGCTGAACCTGTAGACGGTCAGTAATTCCCTGCACCACTTCCATTCGGGCCACGGCCCCGGCCTGAATATCCTTCATTGCCTGTAAGGCTTCACCGGACTGGCCCAGGCACTGGTTGCACGACTCGCGGATTCTCTCCATGCCATTGCCCGCGTCCACCGACGTGGTTGTCAGGCTGTTGGCGATGGCGCGAATGCCTTCGCTGGATTCGTTGGCACGAACCGCAAGATGGCGCACTTCGTCTGCCACCACGGCGAACCCTCTGCCATGTTCCCCCGCTCGGGCGGCTTCAATGGAAGCGTTCAGGGCCAGCAGATTGGTCTGTTTGGCAATATCCTGAATGTTGCCGACGATGGTGCCAATTTCCCCGGACTGTGTACCCAGTTGGGTGAAGACCTCGTCAATGCGTCCCATGAAATCGGCCAGCTCCCGGATGGAGGCTTCGGAGTCCGAAATGCAGCTGGCGCTGTGGGTGACCTTGGCGCCCGATGCCTTGGCGAGTTTGCCGGCCTCGCCCATTTCCTCCAGGATGACCTCGACATTATTGCGCAAATCGTCGAGGTGGCTGATGAGCATGGGGTCGGGGGCTAACGGTTGCTCTTGCAGGTTGGTTTCCGGCACCGGCTCCGCAATGGGTTCCGGTGTGGGCACCGGTATTTCCTCACGGACGGTGATAACCTCTGGCTGCCATTTCACGCAGAGGGCGAGAGCGGCGGCAACAAGACCCAGGGTCAGAGTTGCGGCAACAACCTGAAGGAGGCTGCCTGCCGTGGCAAGCAGCAATACGATGCCCACTAACGCCAGGATCAGTGCGCCGTAGATGGGAGTTTTGGAGGTTCCGGAGTGTGTCGGTTCCTGTTCGAACGCGAGGGTGTCGGCCATAGTGGTGTTTCCGCAGGGCAATAGTTCTGATTGTGCTGAAACGCTAAGGCTTTTTTGGCGGCGCCACTATCCGCTGAGTGCAGAGGTGTGTCCGTATAGTGAAGTTGGGTGCTGGCGAGAGTAAAAGCCAGGCCGGGAGACGAACGGGCCTGGCTTTTATGTCGATCAGGCCAGGTTGTTGACCAGGATCTGGGTTAGCTTGTCCGGGCACTCAACGGAAGGCACATGGCCAACCTGCTCCAGAATGACCGGCTCCGCCGCGCCGCTGACCTCGGCCAGCGCCCTCAGGGTGTCTGGCGGTGTGGCCACGTCGTCGGACCCTCCCACCAACCGGAGTGGTACGCGTTGCTCGCTGAGCATTTCGCGGAAGTCGACCCGCCCCAGCATTTCGCACAGCAGGGCATAACTACGGTTGTCGCCGCGCCCCATGATCACGCGCCAGCCTTCCACCAGCGCTGGTTGCTGTTCGCAGACGGCGGAGCCGAACCAGCGCGGCACAATATCCACCGCCATGGTGCTCAGGCCCAGTTCCAGAACGCTTGCAGAACGGGTGTTCCAGGCGTCGGGGGTGCCGATGACGGCTCCGGTGTTGGTGAGTGTGGCGGACAGCAATCGGTCTGCATGCTTGCTGACGAGCTGTTGGCCGATCACGCCCCCGATGGACGTGCCCGCGAAGTGGAAGCGCTGTGCCTCGGCGGCAGTGGCGAGTGTGAGGGCCTCCTGTGCCAGATCTTCAGGGGCGATCTGGTCACTGGCCTCTGGCCAGGCCGCGCTGGCGCCATGTCCTGGCAAGTCCCAGGTGAGTACCCGGAAGCTGTTCAGCAGTGCAGGGAGCATGTCGTCCCACACGGCCTGCGTCATGCCCAGGGGGTGTGCCAGCATCAGCAGCGGTTTCGCGCTGTCACCGAGCAGGCGGTAACAGACAGTGCGGCCGTTATGTTTCAGAAAAGCCATGGTAGCTCCTTGCCTCAGACGCGTTCGATAAGTGTTGCAATACCCTGGCCGACGCCCACACACATGGTGCAAAGCGCGTATCGGCCGCCGGTGTGTTGCAGCTGGTGGGCTGCCGTTTGCAGCAGTCGTGCGCCAGACATGCCCAGTGGATGCCCAAGGGCGATGGCGCCGCCGTTCGGGTTGACCCGGGGATCGTCGTCGGTAACGCCCAGTTCCCGTAGTACGGCCAGTCCTTGCGCGGCAAAGGCTTCGTTCAGTTCGATCACGTCGATGTCGTCAATGCCGATGCCTTGCTTCTCCAGCAGTTTTCGAACGGCGGGGACCGGGCCAATGCCCATAATACGCGGTTCCACGCCGGCCGTGGCCATACCCAGGATGCGAGCCATGGGTTTCAGGCCGTGGGCTTTTACTGCGTTTTCACTGGCAACCAGCATAGCCGCGGCACCATCGTTGACGCCGGAGGCATTGCCGGCGGTCACGCTACCGCCGTCACGAAACGGTGTTGGCAGAGACGCGAGTTTCTCCAGGGTGCTTGCACGGGGATGTTCGTCGGCATCAAATACCAGCGGGTCCTGTTTTCGGCGCGGAATGGATACCGGCACGATTTCTTCTGCGAAGCGGCCTTCTTTCTGTGCCCGGGCGGTTTTTTCCTGGGAACGGAAGGCAAACAGGTCCTGATCCTCCCGCGACACCTGGTACTGCTCGGTGACGTTTTCCGCGGTTTCCGGCATGGAGTCGATGCCGTATTGCTTCTTCATCAGCGGGTTCACGAAGCGCCAGCCGATGGTGGTGTCTTCGATCTTCTGACCCCGTGAAAAAGCCGAGTCGGCCTTGCCCATCACATAGGGCGCACGGGACATGGATTCCACGCCGCCGGCCAGCACCAGCTCCATTTCGCCGGCGCGTATGGCACGAAAGGCGGTGCCCACTGCGTCCATGCCGGAGCCACACAGGCGGTTTAGGGTAGTGCCGGGCACGGAGGTGGGCAGGCCTGCGAGCAGGGCAGACATCCGGGCGATATTGCGGTTGTCTTCACCGGCCTGGTTGGCAGACCCCATCATCACCTCGTCGATGGCAGCGGGGTCGAGTTCCGGGGCCTGTTCCAGTACAGCCTTGAAGATATGCGCCGCGAGGTCATCGGGGCGAACGCTGGCCAGGGTGCCGCCGAAACGGCCAATGGCCGAACGGCGGGGGTGGCAGAGATAAACGTCAGTCATGATGGTCCTCATTGTTGGCCGGCATGATGTGCATGTGTGCGCGCTTTCAGGTCACGCAGGATGTCCAGCTCTTTGGCACTGGGTTCCGGCGTTGTTTCCAGCTGTTCCGCAAACCGGATCTCCCAGCCAGTCGCTTCGATCACTTCTTCCCGGGTTACGTTCGGATGCAAGGAAGTGACCACCAGTTCTTTGGTGTCCGGGTCCGGCTTGAGAATGCACAGATCGGTAATGACCACCGTGGGGCCACGACCAATATTAGGGACATTATCCCGAGCGGTGCCGTCGCGTCCAAAACCAACGGTGGTGACGAAGTCCACGTCCTTCACGAAGGTGCGTTTGGAATGCTTCACGGTAATGAACACTTCCTTCGCGTTGGTGGCAATCTCAGGGGCACCGCCACCGCCTGGCAGCCGCACTTTCGGTTCGCGGTAGTCTCCAATCAGGGTGGTGTTGAGGTTGGCGAAACGGTCGATCTGGGCGGTACCCAGAAAGCCGACACTGATGTGGCCGCCCTGGAGCCAGTAACGGAACATCTCCGGAACGCCGACGGTGGTCAACGCCGATTCGCACAGTTCGCCATCACCGATGGACAGTGGAAGAACGTCCGGCTTGGTTTGCAGGGTGCCGGATTCGTAAATCAGGGTGACGTCGGGCGCGTGGGTCAGGCGTGCCAGGTTGGCGGCTTCACTGGGCAGGCCGATACCGACGAAACAGGTCATGTCGTTGGTCAGTGCGCGGGCGGCAGTGACGCTCATCATTTCCGAAGAGGTAAATTCAAGGCTCATCACGCAGCTCCTTTTTCAAATACGTTGTCTTTCAGCCAGCTCTGGAAGGTTTCCCGGTCCCGGGCAATGCCGTCCCACTCTTTGTAGAAAGCGTTGTCGCGGTCGTAATAGCCCAGCGCATAGGACGGGCTGGCGCCTTTCGGGGCCTCGGCAATGGCCGTAACCGCCCAGGACGGCAACACGCAGGCGTTCACCGAAGCGCCCAGATCGTCCACCACTTCTTCAACGGTGACGATGCTGCGCTTGGCGGCTAGAACCACTTCTTTCTGGATACCCACAATGCCTTCTATCAGTACATTGCCTTTGCGGTCGGCCCGTTGGGCATGAATAACAGCAACGTCCGGACGTACCGATGGCACGGCGGCCAGGCGCTCTCCGGTGAACGGGCACTCGATGAATTTGATCTGGTCATTCACCTTTGGCAGATCGCTGCCCACGTAGCCACGAAGCACTGCCAGTGGCAGGCCGGCAGCACCGGCTTCATAGGCGCAGGCCATGGCAGCGTGGCTGTGCTCCAGGATCTCCAGTTTATTCGGCCAGCCTTTCTCGACGGCATCTCGCAGGCGATGCAGTGAGCCCACGCCTGGGTTTCCGCCCCAGGAGAAGATCAGTTTCCGGGCGCAACCCGCACCGATCATCTGGTCGTACACCAGATCCGGTGTCATGCGGATGAGTGTCAGGTCGCGCTTTTCCTGGCGAATGATTTCGTGGCCCGCGGCGAAGGGGATCAGGTGCGTAAAGCCTTCCATACAGACCGTATCGCCATTGCTGATATAGCGGCTCACGGCTTCCTTGAGAGAGAGAAATTCAGCCATCACGGAATCTCCAGTGCAGTGCATTGTTAAAAAGTTCGATATACGAACATAAGTTTAATATGCGAACATAATGACTCGAAGGTTTTGTCGTCGTCAAGTACAAATTTTCACCAGTTGATAAAAATGCACGGATGTTCGGATAGCGAACGAGCTGTTACCATTCGAACAGGCTGTGTTCAGGCGAGTAAGGAGCAGGAATGGACGATCAGGTTCTCAGGCCCGGAGACCGGGACTATGTAGGTGCACTGGCGTCAGGGTTGGAGGTGTTGCAGTCGTTTGACGCTGAGCATCCACGGATGACCCTGAGCGAGGTGGCGACACGGACGGATATGGACCGGGCCAAGGCGCGTCGTTTCCTGCTTACTCTTCACGCGCTGGGGTTCGTAAAACGTAAGGGCCGACAGTTCGAGTTGACCCCTCGCGTCTTGCAGCTGGGCTACGCCTATCAGTCGTCGAATCAGTACCGGGCGGTAATCCAGCAATACCTTGAGGACGTTACGGCCGAGTTGGGTGAGTCATCCTCACTGGCGGTGCTGGACGGTGACGATGTGGTGTACGTGGTGCGCTCTTCGGCCCGACACCGGCTGATGGCGATTACCCTCTCGGTGGGTACACGTCTGCCGGCGGCCTATACCTCTATGGGCCGGGTGCTGCTGGCGCAGTTGCCGGAAGCGGAGCTGGAGGCGTTTCTTCTTCGGGTGAAGCTCGAGCCCTATACCGCTTCTTCCATTACCAATACCAATGCCCTGAAGAAAGACATCGCGAAGGTTCGGGAGCAGGGCTATTCGATTGTGGATCAGGAGCTCGACTCAGGCCTTCGTTCCGCAGCGGTGCCGGTGTTTGCCGGCAATGGCGAGCTGCTGGGTGCGATCAATATCAGTACCAATGCGGCGCGGGTGGATATGGAGACATTGATGGGGGGGTATTTGCCCCGGTTGCAGCAGGCGGCCGAGGCGGTACGGCGAACGACCCGCTGAAATCACGGATACCGGCCCGTCAGCCGGTTTTCCACCAGCTCATCCAGAATCGTGTTCGCCAGCCGCATCACCGCATTGGGGTTTTCTCCCCGTCGCCGTGACGCAATGACCGGTACGCTGATGTTGTCATCTTCCAGGGGCATATAGTCCACTCCCTCCCGGTGCAACCGCCGGACCTGCTCCGGCACCAGGGTAAAACCCATGTCCGAAGCCACCAGTGACAGCGCCGTCTGCACGTCGTTGACTTGCTGCATCACGTTGACTCGCAGGCCTCGGCGGTGGAAAAGGCCCTGGGTCAGATCGGCGAAGTTCGGTCCCGGGCCGGACGGGAAGGTGATCATCGGCCATTCCGACAGCTCCTTCATCGATGGCGGATGCCGGGTCAGGGGGTTACCGGCAGGAATGGCGGCAATCATGGGTTCGTCAAACAGCAGTTCCTGCTCAACGTCCGGGTCTTCGATGCGCACCCGGCCAAAACCGATATCAATCTTCCCCGATTTCAGCGCATCTACCTGCTCCCGTGTTTTCAGTTCGTGCAGGATGATTTCCAGGTTCTTGTTGCGCCGCAGGCGTCTGACCATCAGTGGCAGTTGCCCGTAGAACACGGAGGGGACGAAGCCGATGGAAAAAACGGTTTTGCGGTGTTGGGCGATCCGGCGGGTGTCGCTGACGGTTGCGGCCATCTTGTCGAGAATCTGCCGTGCCTGCTCAAGAAAGTATTCACCGCCGGTCGTTAATACCAGCCCCCGGGGCTTCCGGATGAACAGCGCAACCCCCACTTCTTCTTCCAGCTGTTTGATGGCACGGGTCAGAGGTGGCTGGGCGATAAACAGCTTTTCCGCAGCACGGGTGAGGTTCAGTTCCTCTGCCACCACCACGAAGTAGCGCAAGTGTCTCAGCTCCATCCATACCTCCAGGGTATCGCTTCGTACTTAATCAATATTGGTTCCCATACGTGAAACTTCGTACTGTCCGAATGACAGGTATTTTAACTTGCGATTCGGAGAGCACATGTCCGCCACCATTCAGTCCATTGAAGCCATCCTGGTCGATATCCCGACCATCCGGCCGCACAAACTATCCATGACAACCATGGGGGTTCAGACCATGGTGATCGTGCGGATGAAGGATTCCGATGGCCTGGAAGGTTTGGGTGAAGCCACCACGATCGGTGGTCTGGCCTACGGCCCGGAAAGCCCCGAAAGCGTGAAACTTACCATCGACACCTATTTCAAGCCACTGCTAATCGATCAGCCAGCGGATGCCATCAATACTCTTAGGGTAAGGCTAAACCGTGCGACCCGTGGAAACAACCTGGCCAAGTCTGCCATTGAAACCGCGCTGCTGGATCTGCAGGGCAAGCGCCTGAATCGTCCGGTTTCCGATCTGCTCGGCGGCGCTCTGCATCAGCACATTCCGGTGCTCTGGACGTTGGCCAGTGGCGATACCGCCAAAGATATCGATGAGGCGCACAGTCTGATCGCGCAACAACGCCACTGCGATTTCAAGCTGAAAATTGGTTCTCGCGCGGTGATGGATGATGTGCGCCATGTGGCGGCTATCAAGGAAGCCGTGGGTGAGCAGGCCAGTGTGCGTGTTGACGTCAATCAGGCCTGGGATGAAGCCACGGCAGCCAAGGGTATGGCTGAGTTGCAGGCCGCGGGCATTGATCTGGTGGAGCAGCCTACCCCGATGAAGGATTTTGGCGCCCTGGTACGCCTGTCTGAAAAATTCCATATCCCGATTCTGGCCGATGAATCCGTAGCCGACGCCAAGGACCTGTTTGCCCTGGCGGCCGGAGGATTTGCCGGTGCGGTGGCGATGAAAATTGCCAAGGCTGGCGGCCCGATCCGGGCGTTGGAACAGGCGATGGTTGCCCAGTCCGCAGGGCTCGGACTGTACGGCGGCACCCTGCTGGAAGGCACCATCGGTACCGCCGCGTCCCTGCACGCCTGGTCCACGCTGGAAACCCTTCACTGGGGAACAGAGATGTTCGGCCCGCTACTGATGAAAGACGACATCGTGGTGCGCCCGCTGAACTTCCACACCAACGGTGTGGACCTGCCGCAGGGCCCGGGTCTGGGGGTCGAGATTGATGAAGACAAGCTGGCGGTCTATCGCAGAGACGCATAGGGCGCCGGCCGTAAGTACGCCGCAAGAATGGATAACGGAGGAAAGCACATGCTGTTCAAAGTTGAGATGAAGGTGAACATCCCCCACGACATGCCCGCCGATGTGGTAGCGGACATCAAGGCCCGGGAAAAAGCTTACGCCCAGGACCTGCAGGAAAAGGGCAAATGGCGCCACCTGTGGCGTGTGGCGGGTAGCTACGCCAACGTCAGTATTTTTGATGTGGAGGACAACGCCGAGCTGCAGGACCTGGTCGGCAACCTTCCGCTGTTCCCGTACATGGATATCACCGTTGCGCCCCTGTGCCGTCACCCGTCATCCATTCACGAGGATGACCGCTAACGGGCGTAATCAGCCAATACCGGCGCCCAATGTTTTCAGGCGCCACACAGAACTTGTTGCCAATTGATTGGGATGTCTGGAGCAACAACAACAAAAGACCGAGGAGACCAACAATGACCGTTAAGACCATGCAATCCGCAGATGTGAAGGAACTGCTGGAGAAAGTAGCCGGCTTCGACAAGGACGGTGGCAATGAGCGTATGAAGAAGATCGTTCATCGCGTCATGCACGATATTTTCCAGATCGTGGAAGATTTCGATGTCACGCCCGAGGAGTTCTGGAGCGCCGTCTATTACGTGGGCGAACTGGGCGCAAATGGGGAGGCAGCCCTGCTGGCGCCGGGCCTGGGTATGGACCGTTACCTGGACATTCGCCAGGACGCCGAAGACGAGCAGGCCGGCCTGACCGGCGGTACGCCGCGCACCATCGAAGGCCCGCTGTACGTTGCCGGCGCCCCCATGAGCGAAGGCTTTGATCGCATGGACGACGGCTCCGACAAGGACGCCGAAGCCATCCTGATCAAGGGCCGAATCACCGATGAAAACGGTGAGCCGCTGGCGAACGCGGTCGTGGATATCTGGCACGCGGATACCAAGGGTGCCTACTCCTACTTCGACCAATCGCAGAGCGAGTACAACCTGCGCCGTCGTATCAAAACCGACGCCGAAGGCCGGTACGCCGCCCAGAGCATCATGCCGTCCGGTTACGGTTGCCCGCCGGAAGGCTCCACTCAGCAGTTGCTGAATCATCTGGGCCGTCACGGTCAACGCCCCGCGCACATTCATTACTTTGTGTCGAAGCCGGGTTACAAGCACCTGACGACGCAGATCAACATTGCCGGTGACGAGTACACCTACGACGACTTTGCATTTGCCACTCGCGAAGAACTGGTGGTTGCCGCCGATCGTGTTGAGCAGTCGGAAACAGGTGCACAGCATGGCGTGAACGGACCGATTACCGAGGTTGAGTTCAACGTCACTCTGGTTGCGACAGACAAGCCTGAACTCCAGGAACGCCACGTCCGCCGTCGCGCCCTGGAAACCGACGTTGCCTAAGCGCCACCCAAGAACAAAACGGAGTGAACGACATGACTAGCAAACTCGACAAGCTTGCAGACAAAGTACGCGACGCGGTGATCGCGGATCCGGAAACCGGCCGTTATCAGTGTGATCGGGGTATCTTCACCGACCAGGAACTGTTTGACCTGGAGATGAAGTACATCTTTGAAGGCAACTGGGTGTACCTCGCCCATGAAAGCCAGATTCGGGAGCCGGGCGATTACTTCACCGTGACCGTGGGTCGCCAGCCGGTAGTAATCACCCGCACCAAGGATGGCGAGCTCAAAGCCATACTGAACACCTGCTCGCACCGTGGCGCCACCCTGTGCCGTAAAAAGCGTGGCAACAAAACCTCCTTTACCTGCCCGTTCCACGGTTGGACCTTCCGGAACGACGGCCAGTTGCTGAAGGCGAAAGACCAGAAGAAGGGCGGTTACCCGGAGCAGTTCAATACCGACGGCTCCCACGACCTTAAGCAGATGCCAAAGTTCGGTAATTACCGTGGCTTCCTGTTTGGCAGCCTCAATGCCGACGTGCTTCCGCTCGAGGAACACCTGGGTGAAACCACCAAGATCATCGACAACATCGTGGATCAGTCGGAAGACGGCCTGGAGATCCTGCGGGGCAGTTCGACCTATACCTATGAAGGCAACTGGAAGCTGACTGCCGAAAACGGTGCGGACGGCTACCACGTGGGCACCGTGCACTGGAACTACCTCTCCACCATGGGCCAGCGTAATTACGACAAGGGCGGCACCGAAGCGGTGGATGCCAAGAGTTGGTCTGCCGAGGGTGGTTTCTACTCCTTCGAGAACGGCCACATGATGCTGTGGACCCGCTTGCTGAACCCGGAAGTGCGCCCGATCTTCAGCCAGCTGGAACGTCTGGAGAAGACCTACGGCGAAGCTCGTGCCGATTCCATCGTTCGTACCACCAAGAATCTGTGCCTGTACCCGAACGTTTACCTGATGGACCAGTTTTCGACTCAGATCCGTGTGACCCGGCCGATCGACGTCAACAAGACGGAAGTCACCATTTATGCATTTGGCCCGAAGAATGAACCGGCAGATCTGCGCGCCAAGCGCATCCGTCAGTACGAGGATTTCTTCAACGTGACCGGTATGGGCACTCCGGACGATCTGGAAGAATTCCGTGCCTGCCAGAACGGTTACGAAGCCCAGGACATGCGTTGGAACGATATGAGCCGCGGTGCCGCTCACTGGATCGACGGCCCGGATGAGCACGCCAACCAGATCGACATGAAGCCGACCATGAGCGGCGCCCGCCCGGACGACGAAGGCCTGTATGTGAATCACCACAAACATTGGCAGGTTGAGATGACTCGCGCCATCGAGGCCGAGCGCGCCCGTTTCATTCCCCTGGCTTCGAGTTCAACAGATTCAGAGGAGGCTTCCGCATGAGCCTGAGCTATCACGATATCGAACAGTTCATCATCCGTGAGGCCCGTTTTCTGGACGACCGGGAGTGGGACAAGTGGCTGGAGTGCTACCACGAGGACGTCACCTACTGGATGCCGGCCTGGGACGATGACGATGAGCTGACAGAAGATCCGCAAAGCGAGATCTCGCTCATCTATTACCCCAACAAGGAAGGCCTGGAAGACCGGATCTACCGGATCAAAACCGAGCGTTCCGGCGCCAGCTCCATGCCCGAGCCGCGCACGACCCATTTCACCAGCAATCTGGAGATCCTGTCCCAGAACGAGAGTGAAGTGACGCTGCGGTTTAACTGGCTGACCAAGTCCTATCGCTACAAGAAAACTGCGGAATTCTTTGGAACGTCTTTCTACACCCTGGATGTCACCGGCGACCAGCCGCTGATCCGGGAGAAGAGGATGGTCCTGAACAACGATTGCATCAATCAGGTGCTGGACGTTTATCACCTGTAATTGATGGGGAGAGCATCATCATGAGTTATAACATCGCGCTTAACTTTGAAGACGGCGTTACCCGTTTTGTGTCCTGCAACGAAGGCGAGACGGTTCTGGACGCCGCCTACCGTTCGCAGATCAATCTGCCCATGGACTGCTCCGATGGCGTCTGCGGCACCTGCAAGGGTGCCTGTCGTCAGGGCGAGTTCGACATGGGTGATGAATACATTGACGAAGCGCTGTCTGACGAGGAAGCCGAGCAGGGCATGGTGCTGACCTGCCAGATGGTGCCCTCCAGTGATTGTGTGGTGGAGGTGCCAGTCGCTTCCACCATGTGCAAGACCGGCAATGCGGAAGTGACGGGGACGGTGGCCGAGGTGAACCTGATCTCGCCCACGTCGATCGAGCTGAAAATCACGGCCGATGAAGACATTGCCTTTCTGCCGGGACAGTACGTGAATATTCAGGTTCCGGGCTCCGAAGAGACCCGGGCCTACTCCTTCAGCTCGCCACCTGGCAGCCGCGATCTCAGTTTCCTGATTCGCAACGTGCCGGGCGGGCTGATGAGTTCGTGGCTCGTGGGCGAGGCCCGCACCGGTGACAAGGTGACCCTGACCGGCCCCATGGGCAGCTTCTACCTGCGTCCCGTTGAACGGTCGATACTGATGCTGGCAGGTGGCACCGGCCTGGCGCCCATGCTGGCGAAACTGGAATACCTGAAAGCCAATGGCTGTGATCAGCCAACTCATCTGGTGTATGGCGTCAGTAATGACGATGACCTGGTGTGCCTGGATATTCTGGACCGTTTTGCCGCGGAGCTGGACAACTTCAGCTACGTGACGGTTGTTTCCGGCGAAGAAAGTGACCATCCGCGCAAGGGGTATGTCACCCAGCATATGGACGAAGCGCCGGTGAACGACGGCGACGTCGATGTCTACCTTTGTGGTCCCCCTCCCATGGTGGATTCCGTGCTCGGGTTCTTCCGTGAGAAGGGCATTGAACCGAACTCCTTCCACTACGAGAAGTTCACACCCAGTGCACCGTCGGCCAGGGAGAAGGTCGCATGAAAGACCGTTTCACCGACAAGGTCATGGTGATTACCGGCGCCGCCCAGGGCATTGGCAAGCGCGTGGCCGAGCTGGCCGCCGCCGAGGGCGCCAGGCTGCTTCTGGTTGATGTTGCGGATTACGTTCAGGGCGTTGCCGCGGAGTTGCGTGACCAGGGGGCTGATGCTGTTGCTGTCCAGGCCAATCTGGAAACCTGGGTCGGTGCTGAAAGCGTTATGGCAGAAGCGCAGAAGCAGTACGGTCGCATCGATATTCTGATCAACAATGTCGGCGGTACGATCTGGGCACAGCCGTTTGAACACTACACCCCGGAGCAGATCGAGAAGGAAATCCAGCGTTCACTGTTCACGACTTTGTGGTGCTGCCGGGCGGTTCTGCCTCATATGCTTCAGCAGAAGGGAGGTGTCATCGTGAACGTATCGTCGGTGGCAACGCGAGGGCTGATGCGTGTGCCTTATGGCGCGGCCAAGGGCGGCGTGAATGCGATGACGGTTAACCTGGCCTATGAATACGCGCCGCACAATATTCGGGTAAATGCCGCCGCCCCCGGAGGCACAGAAGCGCCCCCGCGCCTGACGCCGCGCAATGCAAAAGAGCAGAGTGAGCAGGAGAAGGCCTGGTATCAGACGCTGATTGACCAGACCACGGAAAACAGCTTCATGAATCGTTATGGAACCCTGGACGAACAGGCCGAACCTATCCTGTTCCTGGCATCGGATGCGTCTTCCTATATGACCGGTACCGTGCTGCCTGTGGCAGGTGGTGACCTGGGATAACCCATTACACAGCTCCGCACAAGAACAAGAGCGGAAGTGAGAGATCATGAGAAACATCGACGTAAACGACGTTATTGATAACGCCACATTCAACAAATTCCACTGGAAAGTCCTTTTCTGGTGCACTCTGATTATTGTCTTCGACGGCTATGATCTGGTGATCTACGGGGTGGTGCTTCCCATCCTGATGGACCAGTGGGACCTGAACCCATACGTAGCCGGTTTGCTCGGCAGCAGCGCGCTGTTTGGCATGATGTTCGGGGCCATGGGGTTCGGAATGCTGTCGGACCGGCTCGGGCGCAAGAAAGTCATCATCACCTGTGTGGTGTTGTTCAGCGTGACCACGGTCATTAACGGCTTCGCCACCACGCCCTGGCAGTTCGGTATCCTGCGATTTATTGCCGGCCTCGGTATTGGCGGTGTTATGCCGAATGTGGTGTCCCTGATGAGTGAATACTCACCTGCCAAGCGACGTAGCACTCTGGTAGCGCTGATGTTCAGTGGCTATGCGGTAGGCGGCATGATGTCTGCCGGCCTGGGCATCTGGATCGTGCCCAACTACGGGTGGGAAATCATGTTCTATCTGGCGGTGGTGCCGATGCTGATGCTGCCATTCATGCTGAAATTCCTGCCGGAATCGGTGGCGTTCCTGATGGCACAGAAACGCGAGAGTGAAGCCCGCGATATCCTGACCCAGGTAGCTCCGCTCAAACACATCAACGAACAGGACGTGTTGACCGTACCGCCAACCACCGACAGCAAGGCCCCTGTGCTCGAGCTGTTTCGCGATGGGCGGGCAATGAGCACGATGATGTTTTGGGTGGCGTTCTTCTGCTGTCTGCTGATGGTGTACGCGCTGGGTTCCTGGTTGCCGAAGCTGATGTCCAATGCCGGTTATGCTCTGAGCTCCAGCCTGATGTTCCTGATGGTATTGAACGTCGGGGCGATCATAGGTGCCGTCGGCGGTGGCTGGTTGGCCGACCGACTGTCGCTGCGCTCGGTGCTGGTGTCTTTCTTTATTCTGGGCTCCGGGTCACTGGTGCTGTTGGGGTACGAAAGCCCGATGTGGTTCCTGTATATCCTGGTGGGCATTGCCGGTGCGACAACCATCGGCTCCCAGATCCTGCTTTATGCCTATGTTGCTCAGTACTACCCGACCAGTATTCGCTCCACCGGACTGGGCTGGGCATCCGGCATTGGTCGCAATGGTGCTATTGTCGGGCCACTGTTAGGTGGCGCACTGCTGGCCATGGCGCTGCCGCACCAGATGAACTTCCTCGCATTGGCGGTGCCGGGTGCCATTGCCACGGTGGCCATTGCTCTGGTCGGTAGTCGTGGATTTGGCTTCCGGCGCGAGCCGGTGGCTCCGAGCGACGGTATGGCTGTTAGCGGTAGCTAAAGCGTTGGAGTGTTGATGTGATCCCAGGGTAGATAGTCAGTCTGACCCTCCTTGGCCCCGGCGCGAAAGTGCCTGGGGCCCTTTTTCGTTAAGCAGAATCATAAAACCAACAACGGATTGCGCTTATGTCGAGACTTCTGAAAGACCTTTCTTTGCCGGCCATTGTGGCCGGGTTTCTGGCCGTTCTGGTGTCCTACTCCGGGCCGCTGGCCATCCTGTTCCAGGCTGGAGCAAGTGCTGGTATTTCCGACCAGATGATGACGTCCTGGGTCTGGGCAATCTCCATGGGTGCGGCGGTTTCCGGCATCATTCTGTCGATCTGGCTCAAGGCGCCAGTCGTCACTGCCTGGTCGGCGCCCGGCACCGCGTTGTTGGTGGCGCTGTTTCCGGAACTGTCGCTGAATGAGGCCGTAGGCGCCTATATTACGGCGGCGGTCATCATTTTTATCATTGGTGTCTCAGGCACCTTTGACACGTTCGTTCGTGCCATTCCCAAGGGCATTGCGGCGGGCATGATGGCGGGCATCCTGTTCCAGTTCGGCGTGGGGGCGTTTACCGCGATTGAAACAACCCCGGCGCTGGCGATTGGCATGCTGCTTTCCTACGTGGTGTTCCGTCGCCTGTTTCCCAAATACACCCTGGTATTGCTGTTGATTGCCGGTGTGATTCTGGCGGTGGTATTGGAAGGGGCATCACTGTCTGGCGTGCGCTGGAGTATTGCAGTCCCACAGTTCATTGAGCCGGAGTGGAACCTGGGATCAACGTTGAGCCTGGCGATTCCGCTGGTACTGGTGAGCCTGACCGGGCAATTTCTCCCAGGCATGGCAATCCTTCAGGGGGCAGGGTACTCCGTCAGGGCCAAACCGATCATCGGGGTGACCAGCCTGGTATCGCTGCCGATGGCATTCTTTGGCGGTATCACCACGGTGGTGGCGGCAATCACCGCCGCCATCTGCACGGGTAAGGATGCCCACGAAGACCCCTCCCGTCGATACGTTGCCGGTGTGTTTAACGGCGTGTTCTATCTGGTGGGTGGCCTGTTTGCCGGTACCATCGTCAGCCTGTTCACCTCACTGCCTGCGGCCTTTGTTGCGGTACTTGCGGGGCTGGCGTTGCTGGGGGCTATTGCGGGCAACCTGTTTGCCGCGCTGGAAGATGCCAGCCATCGTGAAGCGTCATTGATCACCTTTATTGTGACGGCCTCTGGCATGTCGGTGTTCGGGCTGTCGTCTGCGTTCTGGGGTGTTGTGATCGGCTATGGTTGCTACCTGGTGCTTAATGGCAGTGCCGGCAGAAAATGATTCCTGGATGGGGTAGGCTGGGGGCTTCTCGGATTTTGGGGCTGAGTGAGCATGACTGAATCGACCGACCTGCCATTCCGGTTTCGGTTTCGCGTCCGCTACGGTGAATGCGATGCCCAGAGTGTGGTGTTCAACGCACGCTACGCGGATTACGTGGACATTTCCGTTAATGAATATATCCGCGTTCTGTTCGGGGATTACCAGAATCTGCTGGATCAGGATCTGGACATTCAGGTAGTGAGTCTCACCGTGAACTATCGGGCACCTGCGCGCTTTGATGATGTGCTGGAAGCCAGGATACGAGCTGGCCGTATCGGTAACACTTCATTCACGGTGCACCTTGAATTCTATCGGTACGGAGATGGATTGCTGGTGGCAGAGGCTGATATCACCTACGTGTTGATCCAGCCGTCGACAATGACGAAGACGCCAGTGCCGGATGCGATCCGGAAAACGCTGGAGGAAGGCGCTCCCGGCGTGTTGATCAGTCACGCCGGGGAGCAGGTTCAGGATCGCTGATCAGCCCTGCTGCAAGGCCTGCATCACCGCCTTGGCGGTGCCTTCCGAGGAGGGCGGGTTTTGCCCGGTAATCAGCTTGCCGTCCACCACGATGTGCGGTGTGAAGTCATCCCCGCAGGTGTAGGTGGCGGTTTTCTCCTTCAGCATGTCTTCCAGCAGGAATGGCACAACGTTGGTCAGGCCAACGGTCTCTTCCTCACTGTTGCTGAAACCGGTCACGTTGCGACCGCCGACGAGGTTCTGCCCTGGTTTGATCTCGACGTCTCTGAAGACCGCCGGGGCATGGCATACGGCGCCAATGACCTTGTCCTGTTCGTAGGCTGCCTTGACCAGAGCGACGGACTTGTCGTCGTTGACCAGGTCCCACAATGGGCCATGGCCTCCGGGGTAAAACAGGGCGTCGTAGTCGTTCATATCCACATCCGCCAGTTTCTTCGTGCTGGCGAGCGCTTCCTTGGCATGGGCGTCCTGCTGGAAACGACGGGTGGTTTCCGTCAGTGCATCCTCTGTTTCACTGTTGGGGTCGACGGGTGGCTGTCCCCCCTTGGGAGAGGCAATGGTGATGTCTGCGCCGGCATCCTTGAAAACGTAATAGGGGGCGGTGAACTCTTCCAGCCAAAAACCGGTCTTGTGCCCGGTATCTCCCATCTGATCATGCGAGGTGAGAACCATCAGTACTTTCATGTAACCTGTCCTTTTTGATCGAGGGATGTATTCTGAAAACTGCCTTATAACCTTCTTTGTTGCGGTGATCCGTCTGGAATTCAACCGTGTGGACGAGCGATTGAACCAGAGCACTCATGGCGGGATGATGTTGAAAAAACTGTTTGAACGAACGTTACGACTGTTCTGTACGCTTGGTGTCTGGACTGCGGTGCTGACCGTGCCAGTTGCTGTCCAGGCGTCTGAGGACACCGACTGCAAGACGCTGACGGTGAGTGGTAACCCCGAATACCCTCCCCTGCTGTGGCGAAGTGCAGAGGAGGAGGGCGTTCTGGTTGGTGCCGTACCGGCGCTGTTGCGGGAAATCGTCGAGCCCATGGGGCTAGAGGTCGTCGTCAGGGACCTGGGGTCCTGGGCACGGGTTCAGCATGTGGCGCGCAAGGGAGACATCGATATGGTCGCGGGCGCGTTCATCACCTCAGAGCGTATCGGCTACATGGATTACCTGCTTCCCCCGATCACCCACCTACCCACGGCCGTCTGGGTTCCCAAGGGCGGTGAATTTATCTATCGCCACTGGCCGGACTTACTGGGGAAGCGCGGCAGTACGCTGATCAACAACAGCTTTGGACAGAATTTTGATCGCTATGCAGACACCAACCTGCGAATAGAAGGGGTGAGGAGTATTGAGCAATCTTTCAGGATGGCGCTTGTCGGTCGAGTGGATTACGTTCTCTACGAAGTGCTTCAGGGACAGGTAAAACTGGCCGATTTGGGCGTGGCGGGTCAGTTCGAGGCATTGGAGCCCCCTGTTAGCAGAGAGGGCCTGTTTTTCACCTTCACGAAGGAATCCCTGTGCAATTCGTTTGAATTGCGCGAAGCGGTTGCTGATCGATTGTACGAGCTGGTGAGTGCTGGCCGCCCTAGTCAGTTGATTGGCGAATACACCCGGCTGTACACCGGACAAGAGTGACGCATGTGCACCCAGGCATTGTCTGCCCACGGTTGGTATGGGGTTGCACGTTGCGCTCGCTCTGTTGTTTCAGATCCAACCACGCCTGAAAGATGCTGTTGGCGTTGCCAGCCAGTTGAGTTGCTGCTCGGCTCATCACACCTTCTCCTGTTTGCTTCGACTCACTGAAAGACTAGCAGCAATAATTTCTAATGCAAACGATTATCAATAACAATTAAGGGTATGGTTAGTCTTGCCCGGTGGGATGCGTTTATAGGATACCCACCCTATGGTCGTTCGCTACCTATCTGTATACACTAAAGAGCTTTTGGGCACCTCAGCTTGCAGGAGCCACAACACTAGGAGGTAGCAGTCGATGGCAATCTGGACCCGCAGTATCCCCACCCTCGAACAAATGGCCGAAGCGAGTAAAAACACCGCTGTCGAGACCATGGGTATTGAGTACGTGGAAATTGGCGATGACTACGTGATTGGCCGGATTCCGGTCGACGAGCGTACGGTGCAGCCGTTTGGCATTCTCCACGGCGGATCGTCAGTGGTGCTGGCGGAGACGTTGGGCAGCATGGCCGCCAACTATTGCCTGCGCAAGGAGAACCAGATTGCGGTGGGGCTGGACATCAACGCCAACCACATTCGGTCGGTTACCAGTGGCTGGGTGTACGGTACGGCCCGCCCGGTTCATATCGGCGGTACAACGCAGGTCTGGGAAATAAAGCTGGAAAACGAGGAAGGTAAGCTGACCTGTATCTCAAGACTCACCATGGCCGTCATCGACCGGGGCTGATATCTCCGGGGCCTTGCGACTGAGGATGCCCTGTTCGATGAAGTCTTTCATCACGATACCGTAGCTTTCGTCCGGCACCTCTCGGGCAATCTTGTAAGGTTGCCCGGTGCTGTCTGATGCTTCTTTCAGCAGGTTTACTTCGCGGAAAGTCGCCAACGGGTGTTTGTTCGAGTCCCTCACCAGTAGCGCTCGCGGTTTGAGTTTGCTGGTGGGATGGGTGGCCACCACGATGCCTACCTCACCGTTGGTCATTTCCACGATGGAACCGGGCGGGTAAACGCCAACCATGCGGATAAACTCCACTGCCAGCCCCGCATCGAACTGGGCGCCCTTGTTGCGGTGAATAATCTGCAAAGCTTCCATGGACGCCCGCCCCTTGTCGTAAACCCGGGAACTGGTGATGGCGTCGTAGGTGTCGACCAGCCCCACGATTTTCGCGAACAGCGGAATCTGCTGCCCGGACAGGCCTCTTGGATAGCCCTTGCCATCCATTCGTTCGTGGTGGGAATAAGCGACATCAACGGCCGCGTGTGCCAGTCGGGGGAGTGCCGCCAGCACATCGCGACCAAATGTGGTGTGGTTTTTCATCACCGCGAACTCTTCGGGCGTGAGGGCCCCGGGCTTGTTCAGGATCTCGTCGTCGATGCGCATCTTACCTACGTCGTGGAGCAGGCCGCAAAGCGCCACAGTGCGGATCTCTCCCTCCAGCAGTCCCAGATGTTTGGCAAACGCTGCCGACAGGATCGATACGTTGATGCAGTGTTCGGCCGTGTATTCGTCCTTGTTCTTGATCTTGGTGAGCAGCAACAGGGCGTTGTCGTTGCGCAGCACGCTGTCGACGCAGTTATCCACCACCTGGTGGATCTGGTTCATTTCCAGGGTGCGCCCGAGCCGTAGGCTGGACATGATGTTTTTAGCCGTGGCTTTGGCATCGGCATAATTCATCCGCGCCGTTGCCATTTCCCGGCGGGCGTCTACTTTATTGACGTAAGTGACTTTTCGCTTGGGGATGGCCGAAGGCGCTTGAGAGCCGTCGGCCCGGCCAGTTCCAACGGAGGTTTTCCGCTTGCTCACCGGCAGATGTCTCTCGGCGGTTGGAGCAACTTGTACACGCCCTTCCACGATGACCGTTTCGCACTGTTGCTGAACGGCGAGCACATCTTCCTCGGTCTGAAGAATGAAGCCCTGAAGCAGGAAATCGGTGTCTTCCCAGGGCCGGTCGAGACGAATGACATGCATCCCTATCGCCAACTGGGATACGGGGATTTCCGTCTCTACGATGTCTTCGCGGCCCATTGGCATAGTTAAGTAGTCTCGAAACCAGGATTGGCACGATCGTCAGAGTAAACTCTGTTCAGGCTTTGTGCGCTTCTCCTAAAGTATGAGTGAACGCGGCGCTCGCGTATCACTTGAATCCTAAAATAATGTCAAATGCTGTAACTAAATGAAATCATGCCGGTAATTTCAGCCTAGCATGTACTACCGCCCCTGCAACATGAAGGTTTCGTACTCCAGCTTGTCGAACTTCCGTGACAGCAGCCACAGGCCGGTCAGCACTGCGAGCAGGGCGGCAGCGGCAAAGCCATAGCCGTAGAACGACGCCCCCAATTCGATAGTGATAAACGTAAACACAATATTGCCGAAGAAAAACAGCGCACAGAGGGTGACGTTGATGCCCCGCGCGTCGAGGTAGAACAGCACGTTCTGGATCGCCAGCAGCAGCAGTTGGATGCCAACGGCGACCAGGTCAATGTGGAATAATGGCAGATACAGGGGGGAAATTCCGATAGCCGCCAGGATTTCCTCGCTCCAGAGGAAAATCACAATGACGGTTAGGCCTTGCACCTTGAAGATCTCGTAGATGCCATTGCGGGCCACAATGACCATCTGGTCCCGGAAGCGATTGATCCGTTCCAGGGTATCGCCTTCCCGTACGGCGTTGTAGAAACGTTCATAGGCCTCTGCAAAGTCGGTTTCCATGCGGACCAGGAATACCGCCATACCGGGAATAATCGAGAGGTAAGCCAGAAAAATAGGCAGATCGTAGATCACCGCGGCGCGCAGGCTGGCAATAATGGGCTGGGACGTGTCCGGGTGGAACCAGAAGATAAATTTGTCGGCCCACACCGCCGCATTGAACAGCAGACCGGTAAGAATCAGTGCCGGAAAAATCTGCCGCCGCCGGGTAAAATCAAAGCGGATGAAGTGGTTGCCTGGATATTGCCGGATAATGGTGTAGAAGAAGCTGAAGAACAGCAGGCTGTGGCCCAGAAGAAGGCCCGCCAGCAATCCCTCAAGGCCAAATTGTGACAGCACCATGGAGCTGACCACGGCGGTGGCGTAACCCAATGCGAAAACCACCACAATGCGACGATAGGACTTCATGCTGGACAGGAAGATCGTCACCGGCCACAGGTTACACAGCACGACGAAGTTGGCCAGCATCAGCAGGCGGTACAGCACCGAAGTGTCGCTGAAAAACAGCGCCATGGCCATCAACCCCAGCCCCAGGGACAGTACCGTGGTAACCCAGATCAGCCCCATCAGATTGGGCAGGATCAGGTCATTGCGCTTGGCGTACAGCCGGTCTGCCACCCACCGGGTGAAGACGTGCTGGAACAGGCCCGACAGGGTCAGGGAGACGGCCATCAGGTAGGTTACCGATACCAGGAACTGAACTACCTCGGTATCAGATACCGCCAGTGTGAAACTGATCACCCCGATCAGCATGACGCCGAGCACTGACAGCACCCAAGGGCCGGAGCTGATGATGCCGGCCAGGCCGTAGGCCTCGAACAGGTTCAGGAAGCTGTCGCGCTTGAGGATGCGGCGTATCTCGAAACCGATGCCTGCCATTAGCCGTTCAGCCCCTTGTTGTAAATGGAGCGGTAGGCACCGAACATGCTTTCCAGGGTATAGAACTTCTGTACCCGATCCAGTCCCGCTTTCTGAGCCTGTTGCCATTGCTCGGGATTTGACAGCAGCCGCACCGCTTCCCGCGCGGTTGCTTCAGGATCTGCAATGGGCACCACAGCACCACTGGCGCCCAGTGCCCGGTCCTCGTCGCTGGCGCCTTCCAACAGTTCGCGGCAGGCGCCCACATCGGTGGCCAGGCAGGGTAAACCTGCGGCATGGGCCTCCAGGATCACCAGTGGCAATGCCTCGGAAATGGACGTCAGTACCATCAGCCCAAGCTGAGGAAGAATATCGTTGACGTTCTGGAACCCCAGAAATTTCACTCTCTGGTTGAGGCCCAAGCTATCCACCAGTTCCTTGCACTCGCGTACGTAGGTTTCGTCCTCGTCTTCCGGACCGACAATCCAGCCCTCCACGTCGGGAATGGTTTCGCTGACCGAGCGCATGGCACGGATAAAGGTTTTTATATCTTTGATGGGAACGACCCGCCCGACCAGTCCCAGGACTTTCGGGATGTGCTCGGGGCGGGCCTTTCTGGCTGCGTCGAAGCGGGTGGGCTCAATGCCATTGGGAATGATACAGGTACGTTCAGGCGGTGCACCGTCCTGAAACTGCCGTTGCTGATTGCCCTGGTATAGCGACACGATCGGGTCTGCCTGCTGGTAGGCCAGGCGTCCAAGGGCCTCAAAAAAACGGATCCAGAGTCTGCGAATGTACCCCAATTGCTCGTTCAGCGTACCGCTGACCTGGTCTGTGGGGTCGTGAATCCACTGGGCCTGGGAGAGATCAATCTTGCGCTCCTTGGTGTAGATGCCATGTTCACTGAGTGCAAAGGGAATGCCCCGCTGCTCGCTGGCGATGGCGCCGAGCAAGCCCGCGTAACCGGTGGAAATGGAATGAAGCATGCGCACGGCCGGCATCTTCCGCGCCACTTCTGCCAGCTGGAACAACGGCGCGTGCATAATACGGATGGACCAGAAATAGTCGACGAAAGACGGTTCCGTGCAGTATTTGCGGTAGTTCTCGTCAATCATCTCCCAGCTTTCCTCACTGTAGAGAAAGTCGTCACGACTGATGCCCCGCTTCTGGCCCAGGTCTGCAAACACCTTGTGGAGGATCTCTGGCGGCACTGACTTTTCGGACTTGAACTGCTCGTGCAGGCATTTCTGGGCCTCGAAGGCGGCCTTGTTACCCCGACGTGGCCGGGGTTTGCCAGCGGCTTCTGTGTCCATCAGGTAGTGGCATTCCAGATGAGTGACATTATCCGGCAGGACGTACTGTTGCTTACCGTAATGGGCGCGATCGCCGCCCAGAAAGATCAGGGCGAAGGTGTATTCCGGTAGACCGGTAATGACCTGGTGCACCCAGGAGGACACCCCGCCCCGGATGAACGGATAGGTGCCTTCCAGCAACAGGGCGATGTCAGCTTTGGTCGTTACACTGGTTTTGGGTAATGTCATAGCCATGACTCAATAACCGGTCGGTTGGCAGGGTGGAAACGCTCCGGAGGGCAGGCCGAAAGATGTTGGCGCACCTGAGCAAAGTCCCGGCGCAGGTACGCGACTTCCCCCAGGTAGGGCATGATCAATTCCGGTGACGAGCCGCCGGCAAGAGCCGAATGGAAGGCCTCTTCCGCGTTGTCGATGTTACCCAGGGCGAGTTCCACACGGCCAAGCAGGCGCCAGTCGTTGTGTTGGGAGCGTCGGGCCACCAGTCGTCGTAGCAGTTTACCGGCACTGTCCAGGTAATACTGTCGCAGGCCTCCCTGGGCGAGGCCCAGGTAGGCCATCTCCCACCAAACCTGTGCCAGCCTCCGCTGAAGGGAAACACTGGTCAGGTCGTCGGCGCTCTGCAGTGACTGCTGGAGAGTGCCGGCCCGCTGGGCCAGGGTTTTCTCTTTTTGCTCAAGCATGGAATAGGCCAGCAATCGCACATCGTCAGATGGGTCTTTCAGAGCTTCACGCAGGATTTCAATGGCGTCCCGGTCGTTCATCTGGCGGGTGGCCATCAGTGCTTTCAGGCGTTTGTCGGTGCTAATGGCTTCTCGCAGTACCTGGCGAAGGCCGCCCTGGCTGTAAACTACCTGTAGATCCATATCGATCGGCTGGAACGGCAGTTCGGGGATGTCCACTTCCTGCCAGGGTATGTCGCGACTGGACCGTGGCAGATATAGTGCCAGCAACATGCCCAGCACCAGGCCCACGCTGCCGATGAAAGGGATGGCAAACTGCAGGGTGAACAGGAAGACACCTGTGGTAATGGGCTGCCCGCGATAGCGCGACGGCATCAGCGGTAGCAGGATCAGGGTGAGCAGCGCACAGGCCAAGGCATGGGCGGTCAGGTAAGCGACCAGCTCAAGGTTGCCGGCGGTGGGTGATAGCAGCCCGGTGACCCCGCCGGTTTCCAGCGCCAGGGCGAGCAGTGCAAACCAGCTATTGGCCATGACTGTTCTCTCCCTGGTTGTCGAACAGGAAGGCCTGCACCCACTCATCGGCCTGGGCTCGATTACGGACTTGCAGGGTTTGCGGTGTCACCAGATCACCGGCTTGCAACCCCAGCTGCTCCCTCAGCCCGTCGTCCAGTCGTTGTAAATAGCCGGCCAGGCCCAGTTCATCGGTGAGCGGCATCAGAACAACGATGTAGCGCTGATTGCCGGTCCGATGCTCGGCAATCACATCGAGGCCTCGGCGGACTTTTTGAATATGGTCGGCAATCAACTGGCCATTGCGGCTGTCGGCCAGTGGCAAGCCCACCATCGCTGCAGGTAAGTTGAAAAATTCCGCGTCGCGGCCCGCACGGGCCAGGTGACGCCTGAAGTAGCGCCATTCCGGTGAGCCACCGGCCTTTACTTCCGCCTGTTCGTGGACGATGTCTGCCATGTGACCAGCCAGGATTGCCAGCAGACGCAACGAGCGAGCCTCAAAACTGAAAAAGGGCATGGCCTCGATAACACAGAGGCCGATAATGCGATCCTCGGAATCGATCAGGGGAATGGCTGCCAGCAGGTCGGTGTCGAGGTCGCCCATACGCTGGCGGAACTCGGTCTGCACGGATACCAGTTTCCGTTCCGCCAGTGCGTGCAGCAAGAGGGGGTCTTTCAGGTCCACTTTTCGAAAGCGACCGATCGTTGCCAGTGGTTCCGGTTCAGGTGCGCCTTTATTGATGGCATAAATGCCGGCAATCTGTAGTTGCCCGTAGCGCACCAATAGCTGGAGCATCAATGAGGCCGTCTCCTGATTCAGCCCGGCCTGACCGGCATCGCCAATCTGTGCGTACAGGCGTCGAAGCGCTTCTCTCAGGCTACTGGAGCTGCCTGCCAGTTGTTGCTCCAGTCGGTCATGGGACACCTTGAGCAGATAGTAGTTGCGAGTGAACTCTTCCAGGCGGGAGCCACGGTAGTCGTTGCTCGCTTCCAGCTTTTGCTGTTGGCGGCCCCAATAGTCCCGAAACTCACCCGCCAACAGGCTGATGCCGAGTACGCCAATGGTCCACACGTAGGGAAAATCACGGGCGCCGCCGGTGATCTCAAACCGCAAGTGAAAACCCAGGGCAGCGATGATGATCAGGGCTGAAATCAGCGCCATGAAAAAGCCATACCTCAGGCCTATCAGCAGCGGCCCCAGCACTGGCCAGGGAAAGTTTCCCGTCAGATAGAACGGATCATCCGGCCGGTGCCAAACGCTAAAGGCCAGGAAAAACGCGGTAATCAGCAGGGTTTCCAGCCACTTCAGTGCAATGGGCACCCGTACCTTCTCGCCCGTTATCTGCTCTGCTTCGTCCATAGTGAACCCTGTTGTTCAGGCGGTATTATTGGCTTTCGATCAGCGGCATGGCGTTGGCCAGCTCGTCCAGAACCTTATGGGCCGCCACGCTCAGGCTTTCGCGGCCCCATCCCGTGCGGGCCGAGGTGCCGGACCAGACGACGCGATTGTTGTCTGCGTTGCGTATTTCCAGGGTAATGCCTACGGCGGGCTCGCCATCCAGCCCACTTTTATAGCGCCATTCTTCCACGGTGCCCGTAAACAGGTAGTCCGCGCCGTCGTTGCGGGCCTTGGTAAGGGCGGTCTGCTGTCGTTCACTGCTTTCGTAAAGCAGGGGGTTGCGGTCGTCCGGCAGGTAAAGGGTCACGTTTTCGCTGCCCTTGGCTCGCAGGATCGCGGACAGCACACTGGCGGCCTGATCTCCGGCCTGGGGTGTCTGTGACAGGTTAATTAGCGGCAACACCGCAAACTGTCCATCCTCCGGAATCGGCGATCCCTCCTGGCTCTGGATAACCGAACAGCCAGCCAGCAATAACAGGGTGAGCCAGAGGCTATGGCGTAGTGTTTTCATAACGGTCTCCTTCAGCGACCAGGGTAAATCGTGTATGTAAGATTGAATTCGGTTCGGCCGTTGCCGTCCAGCCCTTCCGACGACCAGCGTCCAGACAGGGCCAGTTCATCATCCCCCAGCACCCGCCAACCCAGGCCCACTTCCACACCGATTTCCGCCGTTGAAGTGGATAATACATAACCGGCGTCCAAACCGAGAAATGCGCGGGGTGAGGGTGTCGAGCGATACAGAGCATGGGGTGAGCCATGGAACCAACGTGTGCCCAGACCGATACGTTCGTACTCCTCGGTCAGCAGGCTGGCGGTGTCCAGTGGCTGATCCAGTGCCGCAAGGGTGGATGAGGGCAGGGTTTCGGCCAGGGATAGCTGCTGGTTTCGATAACCGGCGCTGATAATCCAGGCCGGGTCATTGCGAAAAATGGTGTAGGTGGCATTCAGGTCCAGCCCGTAGCCGTCCGCCAGTTGATCGTTCTCCATGCTGTTGACCGTCAGTTGCTCAAGTTGGGCATTCAGGTTAAGCCGGGAGAAAGGGGTGTAGCTGGCGCTGGCGTAGGCGCGGTCGCGGCGGGTCAGCCACCAGGCTTCGGCGCTGTCCGGTGTGCGTTCCTGGAAATGGTAGCCGGCGCCGAAGGCGATGCGGTCAGACCATTGCTGGTCGAAGGCAGCGCTGATGGCCAGGTCATCCTGCTGGTAGCGTGGCAACTGGCTGACCGATAGCGACCAGGCGCTATTGCCTGAGCGTCTGTCCACCTCGAAAGAAGTCTCGCTGCTGCGACCGGGGGTGCTTATCAGGCGCCCGGAATCGCTCGCCTTGAGAGTGCTGGCAGACAATTTCCAGCGAAACTCGTCTTCGCTGAACTGCCCGGTTATCCCGCTGCGCTGAACGGTAAAGTTACCCAGGTTCTGCCAGCGGCTGCCCACTTGAATGGCACGGTTGAACGTCTGGTGTAGATTTACCGTGTCCTGCATCGTCACTCTCTGTTGTTCCGCCGTCATCGGACTGTTGAGTCGATCAAGCTGCCGAACATAGCGGCCTGTCTGTTGTTCGCGGTTTTCCGGCGCAGACCGTAGGGTTTGTCCGATGCGTTGGCGCACCGCTGCGTTTCGGCCGTCCGGTGCCGGTAGCAGGGCCTCCGCGACCAGCGTGTCACCCTGGTTGGACGCGAAGTACGCCAGGGTTTCGCGTAATCCCCTCTGGTCAGGGTCGTCGCCTTCGCCGCTGCGGGGAAAGGTCGCCAAGGTTTGCCAGGCCAGTTTGAGCAACCCTTCCTCACTGTACACCGCAAAGCGGCTGGAGCGGGTGGATGGGTCTTCCTGTAATCTTTTCGCGGCCTTTTGGCGAAGATCGGTTGCGGTGCCGGGTGCACCGGTCTGATCCAGCAGTCTTGCCGTCGCCAGAAGCCACTCAATGTCATCACTGCGGGTATCCATACCCTGACGAAACCAGTTCAGAGCCCGTCTCGGCTGGCCCAGGGCACTGTAGCCGTAGGCCAGGACCGGGTAGGCAGCGGGAGAAGGTGTATCACCGATTCGGGCCAGCAGGGCCTGAAGGGTGTCGGCGAACTGTTCCGCATTGGCAAGTTGCAGCCAGGCCCAACTGATCATCAGGTTCTCGTCGTCGGGTGCCAGCTCCCACGCGGCGCGGTAGGCATCGTTTGCTGCCAGGACCTCGTCGTTGCGTTGGTGAATCAATGCCCGAAGTGACCAGTAGCGCGGGTTGTTGCGGGCAGTGGGTACTTCCGCTTGCCAGCGCTCGAGGGTTTGCTCCAGCTCCTGCCATTGCCCGAGAGCCAACTGGTATTCAGCGATAGCAGCCAGGAACCTCGGTTCCCCGGTTTCGAGGAAAAGACGTTCACTCAATGACAGGGCCCTCGGGTAGTCCTCGAAAAGGGCTGCCAGGTTGAGCAGGCGCTCCTTCAAATTCGGCGTAAGCTCAGTGTCGCTTCTGGCCAGGAGACTTTCATAATCCCGCTCCAGGATGTCGGTTCTACCCAGGCTGCTAGCCAGGTCCATTCGCATGATTTGAACAGTCTCGGCCAGTTGCCGGTCTTGCGGCTCGAAATCCAGCAGGGCCAGGGCGCGTTCAGGTTGCCGTGTGCGCCAGTAAAGAGAGGCCAGTTGTATGCGGTCGGCGTCGGATAACCGTGGCTCGTTTTCCAGCAGTTCAATGGCTGCGGGGAAGTCACGCAGGTTCACCAGCAGCGTCAGTAGTCGTTCCCTTAGCGTGTCGGACCGGGGAAACCGTGATCGGCCGTCCGTTAGCCATTCCCTTGCATCATCAAAGCGTCCGGAACCCACCAATGCGTCGGCCAGGGTGATATAGCCGTCCGGTTGCAAGCGCTTCTGCCTGGCCCCCTCGGTTAACAGCATTCGCAGTGTGTCCCACTGGAAAAGCCCGCGTGCCAGGTCCACCGATCGTTGGAAGGCTTGCGCGGAGCCGGTTTGTCGATAGAGGGACACCCAGACAGGCAGTGCTTCCTGCGGCAGGCCGTTCCATTCCAGCACTTGAGCAATGGTTTGCTGATCTTCGCGAGTGAGCCTGTCCGGTGTCTTCTGCAGCCTCCGGATAGTATTGAGCGCTGCTTTCAGATTCCCGGCGGCGAGTTGGAAGGTCAGCAATTCTCGCTGGTACGCGGTGTTGCCGGGATGCCGGTCCGCCCGTTGCCGAATCCAGGTGGCTTCGTCCGAAGCCGAACCGGCCAGTCTTGCCAGCCGGATACCTTCGGTCAGTGCTGGTTCTGACATCCGGGTATCCGGGAGTTTTTGCTTGAAGAGTGCCAGCGCCGCTTTCGGATTGCCGCCGGCCAGCTCTAGGCGAATGATGTTGTCGATGAACTCATCGCGGGCCTCGGGGCGGACGGTATCAATATAAGGGCGCAAGGTGGCTGCAGCCATGCCAGGCCGGGACTGTGCTTCCTCCAGCCGAGCGATTTCACGGGCCAGTTGAAGCCGCTGGCCGGGGCTGGTCATCCGGTCCTCGACGCCTTGCAGCAATGTCAGGTAACGGGGCTGGCTCAGCCAGCTGGAGGCGGGCCTTAAGAGCTCCAGAATGCGCTCCGGTTCATAGGATTGGCGGACCAGCGCCTGGGCGTCGGCAAAGAGTTGGTCTTTCCGGGCCTCCCTCCGGGGGCCTTCGGGGATTGCAAACAGGCGTTGCGCCTGCAGTTCCAGGTAATACGCAAAGGCCTCCTCCGGCACCGTCTGTTGTGCCATCAAGGGGGCCATTACCTGGTCTGCACGTTCCAGTTGGCCGGTTGTGCCAAGGGCACGGGCCAGGCTGAGGCGTAAGGGAATGTTGTCTGAATCCGAACGCAGCAGCACTTCCAGATAGGCGATGGAGAGAGCGTCTGGCGTTTCAAGGTAGTCCGGGTTCTCGAATACTGCCTGCCGCGGAAACAGCAAATACAACGCCAGCGCGATAAGCGCTCCCATAAGGACCAGCGCCGGCAAGCTGAAAAAGGACTCCCTGCTCCGGCGCATAACGCTATTGGCACTCCAGCATCAGGGATTCCGTTTGCCGGCCGCTAAGAGCAACCCGTACCTGTTCGCCTGACTGGGTCAGCCGTGCCGAACCGTCGCTGGTTGTGCATCGGTGGGTTCCGGCAAGGGTGAGTTCCACGTTCCGATGGCTTTGCAAACCCAGGGTTATCCGCCATGTGCCGTCTATCTGCTGACGCCGCCATTGGGTAAGTATCCCATTGGCGTGGGCCAGCCAGGGGCCTTTCGGAGCGGTGTCGGTCAGGAACAGGCGGGGCGAATCGCCGGTCAGATGCACGTAGCGATGGCCAGCAACATCGTGGAAACCGGCGACGCCAGTGCTTCTTTCCAGGTCGGGAAACCGATCCTGCTCAATGGTCACGGTATGGGGTTGGCCAATACCGCGCCAGCGCCAGCCACCGTCGTCGTCCCTGAGCAACGCCGAGTAATAGAGGGTTTGCACGCGCTTGGCGTAGTCGCTGAGATAGAGCGGCGTGACGGGTTGATCAAGGGCGTATTGGTAGACCTCGTGCAAGGCGCCCAGGGCCTCGGGTTTGGTGCCCGAATAGAAGTGGTAGTAAATGCCCATGGGCTTCAGCCGGCCTTTGTCTTCGAGAATGCGGAAAGTGTCCGTCACATTGCGAAACCCATAGTAAGGGCCGGTCCAGTCGTTGGTATAGACGTTTTCGTTCATCACCGGTGCGTACACCTGCAGCTCATCGCCCAAGGGGCGGGCATCAGGCCAGGTTTCCGCCAACTCGGAAGCGTAGGGCAATGGCTTGGTGTTGCCGCCATTGACGTTGACCAGGCCGGCTTCCCGAACCCGTTTCAGGGCATTGGCGCCGGGCCGGGCGTCGCCTGTCCAGAGGAACACCGATACGGGCTTGTTCGCCGGGGCCAGGCGTTGATTTATGTATCGCACCGAGCCTTCGATTTCGCGTTCAAGGGAAGCCCGGTAATCCGGGGTGTTCATGAAATAGCCATACAGTGTGTTTTCAAGCCTCGGGGCGGGGCCACCTTCTATCGATTGCCAGAAGAACGGATGACTGTAGGTATGAGATGCAACTTCCACCGAATTCAATCTGAATATGGCCCTGGAGATGCGTTCTGCCTCTTTACTGGCGCCCGGGTATAGGCCCTCGGGTGAAACTTCCGCTTCGATGACCGAAACGGTGTGGGGTACCTCGTACCGCGACAGAATCTCATCCTGGATGACCTGCGCGCTCAGCGGGCTGCCGGGAAACTCCCCCCGCGAGACGAAGCCATCGCCGTCAATGTGGGCCGTGAGTATGCGGCGGCCGTTCTCAGTGGTGGTATCAATCACCGGCATGGCAGGTGCACCGAAGGCCTGCTGGATAAACTCGAAGGGATTGAACAGCCAGTAGGCTTCGTTGTCGGGCCCGGTTTCGAACAGGAAGGGCGCTGAGGCCACGCCGCCCCGATCATGGGTGTAGATGGCCGAAAATTGCTGGCCCTGCGCGTCGGTGATGGTCAGCCAGGGCGTGTGTTCTTCTACTGTCGGCAGGGCCTGTGTGGTCAGGGAAGGAAGCCGCCTACCTTCGTAGTTGGCCACCGATGGGTGTACGCGCTCATGACTCAGAGGCGCAGCGGGCACAGTGGTGCTGCTGGCGGCCATCACGCCGCTGCACGCCGGGTTGCCGGGAATCAGCCCCATCAGCACCACGGGTACGCCCTTGTCCTGCTGCCGGGCAAGCCATGAACAAAGGCCGTTGTGGCGATCCCCTGTTTCCCACCACACCAGGATGCCCGCGTACCGGTCTTCGGTGGGCTCGGTTGGCAGGGGCTCTAGCGCGGAATGGTACTGTGGGATGAATCCGGAACGCTCCAGGACAATGCCACCAAAACGATGGGCGTCGCTTAGGTCCATGTTGAATTCCGGCAAATCATGAATCACCAGGACGTGGCGTTTCACCTGTTCTGGTTGGGGCGGGCTGAGGCGATCGAGAGCCGGGTTGGCCACCCAGGGCACGAAACCGTCGCGACGTAGCTGGTCCGCAAGTTCCCCTGCCTGGTTGGCGTCCGCGACGTAATCGATGGCAATCATGGGCATGTCCGGTCGTGCCTTACGCCAGCGCTGTAGCTGTTGGTCCAGCCACTGCCGGTCTGTTTCAGAGACTTTGTAATAACGCTTATCCTTGGCGTTGTAGCCATTGCGCCACGACTCCAGGGCGAGCCCGTCGACCTTGCCGATAATGCTGTCTGGCAGATGGAAGCCGCGGTTGAGGATAATCTTGCCGTTCGGGTGCCTGGCGCGGATGTCTGAAATCAGTTTTGTCTGGGCTTCTGCGAAGGCTTGCATTTGCGCTTCGCCACTGGCTGCAAGCGTGAAACTGTCCAGAGTATCGAGAAACACCCCCTGAAAGCCGCGTTCGAAGGCCGGGTCAATGAGGTTGTCCAGCATAAAGGCGCGGACTTCGGGGTTGCGCAGGTCCAGCACTGCGCTCGACCAGGCCGAGTTCTTGCCGATCAGCCAGCTTTTCTGCAGGCTTCCGAACAGGCGGTGGCTGCGGGCCATCTCTCCGACACTGACGTAGGCAATGGGAGCGGTGCTGGCCTCGGCCAGCAAATCGACACGTGCGTCGCTGGCCTGGTCCTGTTGCAACACCACCCAGTCGTAAGCCATCAGGCTGCCAATTGGGGCTTCGTTACCATAGTAGAATGCTATGTTCGTAGGTTTGTCAGCGGCAGTGGAATAACCGACGACTAACAATAGGCCGGCCGCAACAAGCAACAGCTGGTGGTATATTTTTATCATGCGGGACCAAAGTGCAGGTATGGCAGAAAATCACGTCATGCGCGACGAATCATCGCACTGGAAGCGTAGTTTACGTGGCGAAGTTTATATAGATCATATGACGAGTAAACTTAAATTTTGAACGTTTTGTAATAAAGGGCGCTCACTATGGACTCGGTGAGAACGGACATACCACTATGGTGGCTGGCCATAATTGCCACGCTGACGCCGCTGATTACCATTCATGCGACTTTCGCGGTGTCGGTGCTGGAGGGCTATGTTTCCTGGTGTATTCCGTACTGGGACAGTTGCACGAGCATCAGCCGCACCGGCCGATACGGTACCAGCTATTTCATTTTCAAGGGCACCATGTTGCCGGCGGCGATTCTCGGCATTCTTTTCTGGACTCTCAACGGTCGTTGGTTGCAGCAACTGGGTGCCACCAGCCGCGGTCGGCCCTGGGTCCCCTGGCTGGGCTTTGTCGCGTGTACGTCGCTGGCCGCCTACACGCTGGCTCTGGGTCACGAAGGGGACGGTTTCAATCTGATTCGCCGGATAGGTGTCGTGCTGTATTTTTCGCTGACGTTCATCGCGCAGTTGCTGATCAGCTCGGCACTGAAGGGGCATCCGCGATGGCATGCCAACGGCAGGCGACTGTTGCGGCTGTGTGAGCTGATACTGGCCGTGGGTATTCTATCGGTTATCCTCACGGCCGTTGTGCCAGAGGTGTACAGCCAGATAGACGACGCCTTCGAGTGGATTTTGGCGTTTTTGATCAATCTTCATGCGATATGGGTCGCGGTATTGTGGAAACAGAGTCATTTCCGGGCGAGACTGTGGGCGGAGTGATCCAGGGGATCAGAGCGACATCAGCCCGCGAACCAGTGCCGCCACGCCTGCAACGGCAGCGATGCCGAGGATAACCGGCCGCAGCCCGTCAAAAGGCATGCGATTGACCAGCTTCCCGGAAAGCCAGAAGCCGATGAGAACCCCCGGGAAGGTGACCGCGAACAACTGTAGTTCCCGCTGCCCCAGATAGCCGGAAACCACCAGAGCGGCAACACTGAAAAAACTCGCCACCAGGAAGAAGGCCGACATATTGGCCCGCACCAGCGGTCCCTTCTGATTCTGGTAGATCAGTGCAATCGGTGGGCCGCCAACGGCGGTAATGGTTCCCATGTAGGTCGAGGCAGCGCCGGCCAGGATACTGTTACGAGCGTTCAGGGCAGGTCGCAAACCCCCTGCACTCAGTAATACGCCAATCAGGATCAGAACGCCGAACGCCAGCTCGAATCCCGTGGGTGAGATCAGCATCAGCGTAATCCCGGCCAGGATCATGCCGCCAACGCCCCCGCCAATGGCAAAACGCACTTCGCGGACCTGTAACGCGCCCCGGTTCCTCAGTAGCATGAGAATCGTCAGCACCACGGCGTTCAGAACCAGGGGCGCCGGTATCAGCATGGGGCTGATCAGGAACAGCAATGGTGCCGCCAGCGTACCGATGCCATAACCTGCCACGCCCTGCAAACAGGCGCCGGCCAGCAAAGCCAGGTTAGCAAGGAGTATCTGCAGCAGGGAGAGGTCAGTCACAATCGGGCTACTCGATCAGGTCAGTTGATGATTGTTGATAGCACAGCCGCAGGGCAACTAAAACTGTTAAAATGAACCATTTACGTGTCCTGGGTCTGCCGGGTCCGTGAACAGCATTAACCGGCGATGAGGACGACCCGATGGCGCCAGAGATTACCCCGGACGACTGCCCCTGTGGCAGCCGCCAACCGTACAGCACTTGTTGCGAGCCATGCCATCAGGGCAAACCGGCATCTTCACCGGAAGCCCTTATGCGATCTCGCTACAGCGCGTTTGTACTGAATCTGATGGACTATCTGAAAGCCACATGGCACACCAGCACCCGGCCCCAAGACCTTGATCTGACCGAGGCGCCGAAGTGGGTATCGCTGCAGGTGCTGTCATCAGATGAAGGTGAACACGAAGGCACGGTGCACTTTCGCGCCCTTTACCGGGCAGGCGGCGGCTGGGGGTATCTGGAAGAGAACTCCCGATTCGTCCGCGACGATGGTCGCTGGTACTACGTGTCGGGCGATGCCCGCGAAGGGGCCCTCAAGCCTGGCCGGAACGAATCCTGCCCCTGCGGGAGTGGCAGAAAATATAAGGCCTGTTGCCTGTGAAACATGCTACGCCTGATGCGGCAAAAGGCGTGGGCTTCGGCCTGGCCGCCTATACCTTGTGGGGCTGTTTCCCCATTTATTTTGCGCTTTTCGAGGGTGTGCCATCCTACGAAGTGCTGGTTCACCGGATCGTCTGGTCCTGTGTTTTTCTCGCCATTGTGGTGAGCTTCCTGCGGCGCTGGAAACCTATCACTGCTGCGTTGGCGCGCCCTAAAAAGCTTGGTTTCGTATTCGGCTGTGCGGTGTTCATTGCGCTGAACTGGGGGGTCTATATCTATGCCGTGGAAACCCGTCATGTGCTCCAGGCGAGCCTGGGGTATTTCCTTACGCCCCTGGTGAATGTCGGCCTGGGAATGCTGGTGCTGCGGGAGAGCATTACCCGACTGCAAATTGTGGCGGTTGCATTGGCGACCATCGCCATCCTTTATCAGCTTTTTCTGTTGGGCGTGGTGCCCTGGATCACCCTGGTACTTGCGTTCAGTTTCGGAACCTACGGCCTGCTTCGAAAGCAGGTGGAGCTGGATGGTCTTTCGGGCCTGTTTGTTGAGACGCTGCTTCTGTTACCGGTCGGCCTGCTGGCTCTCGGGTTTCTGGGCTCGGCCGGAGAATCCCACTTCAATGACAACATCACCATTGCCTTGCTTTTGATGTCCAGCGGTATCGTCACGGCCATCCCCCTGTTGTTCTTCGCAGGTGCAGCCCGCCGGCTACGTTTGGCAACCGTGGGCTTTCTGATGTACATCAACCCCACGCTGCAGTTTTTCATCGCGCTGTTTGTGTTTGATGAACCCATGAGTGGGGAGAAGCTGGCGAGCTTCGTAATGATCTGGGTGGCGCTGGGGCTTTATTCCTGGTCGGCCTGGATGGGGCGTGGGATGAGTCCTGCCCCCAAATAGCGGGGTGTCAGCCAATGCCGCTGAGGGTCAGTATGTCAGTCCGTACCCGACTTTTCTCTTCGGCAAGGTTTGAGATCAGCGTGTTCAGGCCCGCCACGGGCGCCAGCATGTCAGGCTCCGTGGCAATGCGATCGCGAAAGTCCAACAGCATGTCAATTTGCACGTGCAGGTCCTGGAAGTCACCGAACCGTTGTTGTCGATGTTTTAACTGCCTGAGCCTGTCGCGGAACGCCGGTTTGTTCAACTCGGCCAGGTAGCGTATGCGTTTCAGCCGTTTGCGTAGGTCGTGAAAGTGATCGTCCGGGGACTGTTCGTTCAGTTGCCACGCCACGGCGTCGTGCTTGTGTATGTGCTTTTCCAGGGCTTTGCGGATGTCTTCGGTGGCCAGTTTCCGGGTTTCCTTCGTCAAGTGGCGGGAGGAGAGAAGCTGGCGCCAGTCATCCATGTCTTTGCGGTATTGCCTGCTGTTCAGGCGTTTGGTCAGTTCCTGGTGTTCAACGTCTGCCAGGTTGGCAAAATGGCTGCGGGCGCCGGAGCTCACCAGGGCCAACTGGGTATCTTCCTCCAATGGCCATTGCGACAGGTCACCCAGTAATACGTGAAGGTCTCTGAGCCGGCTGGTGGCTTGGCCATGCCGTTTCAGACTCTTGACGGCCTTGCGTAAATCGCTGTCACCACTGATGTCGACAACTGCTTCGGCGATGGCCCGGCTGCGGCGAATGGCAACGCGATACTGATGCAGAAACTCGTCGTCGTATCCCTGCAATACGCCGGGCTCCAGATCCCTGATGCGTTGGTACTGGTGTAACAGCGATTCCGGGATATGCCCTGCCAGGGGAGAGTGCTCATCGATATGGATTTTCGTCCGTTTGCGATGAAATTGCTCATAGCTGACGTCTTTGGGCGTCAGGAACCTTTCAAGTCGGCCCCTGTTGTTGCCTATCTCGCGCCAGTGCCCTATTGGCAGGGTGATGTGCATGTAGCTGCAAGTGGGGAAAGTATCGGGTGCGTGCTTTAGCAGTAAGCCCGCCAGATCCTCCAGCGCCGGGTTGTGGCCAATCAGGGTAATGCTGTCTTCGTCCCGGTCGCGCAACCAGTCGAGCACGACCTCACGGTTAAACGTGTAGAGAACAGGCGCCAGATTAACGGTGTGGTGGAGGTTACTCGGGATCAGACCTTCCAGGGTCTGTCGGGCGCGGGCGGCATTGCTGCAGTAGACCGTTCCATCGAACGCCCCTTGCGCACGGATTGCCCTGCCCATTGGGCCCAGTTGTTTCAGCCCGCGGTTGTTGAGAGGGCGCTCGTGATCACGAAGACCATCGTCGGCCCAGCTGGATTTCGCATGGCGAATCAGATAGAGATGTTTCATCCGTGCCCTTGACGCCGGTTTTATTGGGCCAGATTCGATGAATCGAACGTTTGTGCCTAGACCTTTAGTCTAACGCGGGCTCAAGTCCATCGCCTACCAGCCGTTAATACTCTAAACAATAAAAGCAAATGCATGAGTGAGTTGTGGCAGTGTCGCAGCTTTATACCCCGAATCCGAACACACGGTATTACAAACTGGAACACACTCTGGTGCCCGGTTGTGGATAATTGCCCTGAATATTTGATCTCATACGGAGAAGTCCTTAATGACATTGCTGAGCCGGTTACGCATTCGTTCCCGTCTTCTGCTGGGCGTTCTGGTCCCGGTGGTAATAACGGCGGCAACCCTTGCCTGGATTACGGTTGCCCAGATCAAAAGTGGTGGTGAGGCCGAGCTTGAGCGTTTGGAAGCAAGTTTGCTTGAGGCAAGAAAGGAAGGTGTAAAGAACCTTGTGGATACTGCGCGCTCTCTGGTTTTGAACGCCAAGAACAATCCGGATCTTTCGGATAGGAAAGCGAAGGAGGAGGCGCGGAAGCGTTTGCGTTCAATCAGGTACGAGGGTGGAAACTATGTTTTCGCGTACGCTCGCGACCTGGAAAATCTGGCCTACGCCCCTGACCCTTCTCGCGAAGGCCCCACAACCAATCCAGACGTGCAGAAACTGGTTCGGTCACTGTTCAATGCGGCTGAGGACGGTGGCTTTTTCGGTTACGACTGGCCCAATCCCGAGTCAGGCGAGGTGGAACCAAAGGTGTCTTATTCAACCATTATTCCAGATTGGGACTGGATGATTGGCACTGGCGTTTATGTCACTGACATTGACCGGGTTGTTTCTGCCGCTCGCGCGGATATTGAAGCAGAAATCGCCGAAACACTCGGTTTTATCGTTCTGGTTACGGTGGTTGTGGTGATTATCGCACTGCTCATCGGTATGTTTGTCGGCCGTACGGTAACGAAGCCGCTGAACACCGTTATTGCCATGATGAAGGACATCGCCGAGGGTGAGGGCGATCTCCGCCACCGCCTGCCGGACGAAGGTAGCGACGAGCTCGCAGAGCTTGGACGGCGTTTCAATGCCTTCGTGGTGAAAATCCAGGACACCATCCGCGATGTCGGCGCGACCACCGACCAGGTTGCTTCTGCAGCGGAAGAGCTCAGCCGCGTTGCCAATGAAACCCGTGCCTCGGTGCAGGAACAAGGTTCCGAAACGGATCAGATTGCTTCAGCCATTAACGAAATGGCGGCCACGATCCAGCAGATTTCCGGCAATGCCAACTCGGTGGAAAGCGCGGCCTCCGACGCCGACAGGCTTGCACGGGATGGCGGCGAGACCATCGCTAACGCCCAGGCTTCCGTAAACCAGCTGTCGGAGGAGATTGAATCCAGTTCTACCCGCATCAGTAACCTGGCTGAAAAAACCGACGAGATTACCCAGGTACTGGATGTCATTCACGCCGTCACTGACCAGACCAACCTGTTGGCCCTCAACGCGGCGATTGAAGCGGCCCGGGCCGGTGAGCACGGTCGTGGTTTCTCGGTGGTTGCCGATGAAGTGCGCCAACTGGCCAAACGCAGTGCGGAATCCGCTGATCAGATTCGCGGTATGATTGACGGCTTCGTGACTGAGTCCCGCGCGGCGGTGGAGCGGATGGATGCGTCCCGCCAACGTTCCAGCGAAACGGTTGAACGTATTAATCACGCGACCGATTCCCTGCGCACCATAGAGAAGTCTGTCGGGCATATTCACGACCAGGTGACTCAGATAGCCACAGCGGCGGAGCAGCAAAGCCAGGTGGCTGAGGAAATCAACCAGAACGTAGTGCGCATCGTCGATGCGGCTCAGCGAAGTGATACCGGTGTTACCCAGACCAATGAGGCAAGTCACGAACTGGCCCGGCTGGGTGAAAGCCTGCGTGAACTGGTAGGCCAGTTCAAGGTGTAGGAACGTTGCCGAAAGCCGGTTGACGATTGGCGTCAGCCGGCAGGCAAGCTATGATGTGGGCGGATCTGATTCGACCACTATAATAACGGAACCTGACCTCGCTATGACTATTCGCAAATCTTTCATGACCGTCCTGGCATTGGTGTTCGCGCTGGCAAGCGCGTCGCTGTCGGCCCAGGAAACCTATACGCTTCGCCTCGCAGAAACCTGGGGGCCTAACTCTCCAATACTGGGTGAAACAACTCGCCACATGGCCTCGATGGCCGAGAAAATGTCGGGCGGCCGTCTGCAGTTCCGGATTGATTCATCCAACAAGCACAAGGCGCCATTCGGTATTTTCGATATGGTAAAGGCGGGCCAGTACGATATGGGGCATACCGCCTCGTATTACTACAAAGGCTCGATTCCCAATGCCATGTATTTCACCACCGTTCCCTTCGGGATGATTGCGCCTGAGCAATACGCCTGGTTTTACTACGGCGGCGGCATGGAATTGATGGAAAAGGTATACAGCCCCCATGGCTTGCTGTCGTTCCCCGGTGGCAATACCGGCAACCAGATGGGTGGCTGGTTCCGCGAGGAAATCAACAGTGTTGAGGACCTCCAGGGATTGAAAATGCGCACACCTGGCTTTGCGGGTGAGGTCATGTCCGAAGTAGGCGTTGCGGTGACCAACATTCCACCTGGGGAGCTTTACAGTTCGCTGGAGCGAGGCACGATTGACGCTCTGGAGTGGGTCGGCCCGGCACTGGATTTCCAAATGGGCTTCCATCAGATCGCAAAGTACTATTACTCCGGCTGGCAGGAGCCAGGCGCTGAAGTTCAGTTCCTGATTAACGAGAAAACCTGGAACAAGCTTCCCGAAGAACTCCAGGAAGTACTGCGGGTGTCTATGCGCACCGCCGCCTACGACATGTACATCCAGAGCATGCATGAAAGTGGCGTGGCCTGGGATCGTATGAAGGAAGACTATCCGGACGTCACCCATAAAACCTTCCCGCCAGAGGTCATTGAAGCGCTTCGTGATGCCACAGAGAAGCTGTTGGCCGAAGAGGCGGAGAAGGATGAACTGGCGCGGGAAATCATCACTTCCCAGCGGGATTATCTGAAACAGGTTCGTCAGTGGACCAATATTTCCGATAAGGCCTACCTGAACAGCGTTTCGGGTGAATGAACGGGAGCCTTCTCTCCCTGAAGAACGTCTCCAAGGCGTTCGATGACAAAACCGTGTTGAACTCGCTGGACCTGGATATCCTGGACGGCGAGTTCATCACCCTGCTGGGCCCTTCGGGTTGCGGTAAAACCACTCTGCTGCGGCTTATTGCAGGCTTTGAACAGCCAGACACGGGCGCTGTGGTCCTGTCTGGTCACAATATTACCCAAGCTGCTCCCGAGCATCGGCCGCTGAACACCGTATTTCAGAATTACGCGCTGTTTCCCCACATGTCAGTGTACGACAATGTGGCCTATGGCCTGAAAATGGAGAAAAGACCGAAGGACGAGATTCGTCAGCGCGTGGACGATGTCCTTGCGATGGTGCAGTTGCAGGATTTTGCTCGCCGCAAGCCGCATCAGCTCTCGGGGGGGCAGCAGCAGCGGGTGGCCATTGCCCGTGCAGTGGTCAAGCGACCGCAACTGTTACTTCTGGATGAACCCCTGTCTGCACTTGATTACAAACTGCGACGGACCATGCAGGTGGAGTTGAAGCGACTGCAGCGCGAGTTGGGGATTACATTCGTATTCGTCACTCACGATCAGGAAGAAGCCCTGTCGATGTCGGACCGGGTGGTGGTTCTGAAAGACGGCGCGATTCAACAGCTGGGTACGCCCCGGGAAATCTATGAGCGGCCCGCCAATCTCTTTACGGCACGCTTCGTCGGCGAGACCAACCTTTTCCCAGGCTATCTGACCTCGGTTGAAGAGACTGGCATTACCCTGAATATCCTGGGCCTGAGCCGTACCCTTCAGAAGCCCGGGTTTACGCTGCGCAAAGGTGAGCAGGTGAATGTGCTGCTGCGTCCGGAGGATATTCGTGTGCTGGCTCCTGAAGACGAAAGGGGCCTGGCCGGCAGGATCGTGGAGCGTAACTACAAGGGCAGCACACTGGACTCGGTGATCCACCTTGAGGACGGTACTGAAGTGCTGGCCAGTGAATTTTTTGATGAAGACGACCCTACCTTTGACTACAAACTGGGCGAGCCGGTCAGGGTCAGCTGGGTTGATGGTTGGGAATGGTTGTTACCGGTTGAACTGGAGCCCGTCAATAGCGAAGAAGAAGGGCTGATTACGAATGCATAGGGTGTTACAGCAGCCCTTCAAAACCGCGGTACTGATTCTGGTCTGGGGCTGGTTGTTGCTTCTTGTGCTCACACCTAACCTGCTGGTGGTGGGTGCCAGCGTGATGACACGAGACCCTGGAACCTTCCTCTCGCTGCCGCTGAACCTGGACAGTTACCGGCAGTTGTTTGACCCGCTGTACCTGGACGTTTTCCTGAACTCCCTCTACATGGCCGGCATGACGACCGTCTGCTGCCTGCTGATCGGATACCCCTTCGCCTGGGCATTGTCGGGCCTGGGCAAACAGCGCCAGACGCTGCTGATTTTCCTGTTGATAGTGCCGTTCTGGACCAACTCCCTGGTGCGCACCTACGCCCTGAAACTGCTGCTGGCCACCAACGGCCTGATCAACAATGCACTCTTGGGGTTGGGGCTGATCGACGAGCCGTTGAGAATGCTCTACACCGAAGGTGCTGTGGTCATCGGGCTGGTATACCTGCTGCTGCCGTTCATGATCCTGCCGTTGTACTCCGTGTTCGATGACCTGAGGAAAGAACTGTTGATGGCCTCGCACGACCTGGGGGCGGGCAAGCTTTCGACGTTTTTGCACGTCACGGTACCCCTGACCTTGCCTGGCGTGCTGGCGGGCGTGATGCTGGTGCTGTTGCCCGCCATGGGCCTGTTTTTCGTGGCGGACATACTGGGTGGTTCCCGCAATTTGCTGGTCGGCAACGTCATCAAGAACCAGTTCCTGGATGCCCGTGACTGGCCCTTCGGGGCTGCCGCCAGTATCCTGTTGACGGTTGCCATGGCTGTCCTGCTGTTTGCCCACCGGCTCAGCCAGCGGCGACTTGGAGAGGAGGCCAGGGCATGAATCGCTGGCTGCCGAAAACCTATCTCACCCTGGTGTATGTGTTGCTCTACCTGCCGATCCTGGTGCTGGTGGTGTTCTCGTTTAACAGCTCCCGTACCGGTTACCGCTGGGGCGGGCTCAGCCTGCAATGGTATGAGTCGCTGTTCAATAACCACGCTATGGTCCAGGCCATGTGGAATTCCCTTTGGCTCGCCCTGACGGCAGCCACGATATCGACCGTTATTGGCGCGCTGACGGCGTTGGCCCTTCACCGGTATCGCTTTCGTGGCAAGCGTGTGCTGCGGGGCATGCTGTTTGTGGTAATGATGTCACCGGAAATTGTATTGGCCATCTCGCTGCTGGCCTTGTTCCTGTTGGTGGGCCTGCAACTCGGGTTTATCTCTCTGCTGCTGGCCCACGTCACTTTTTGCCTGCCGTTTGTGGTGATCACCGTAATGGCACGATTGAGTGGGTTCGATGAAAGCCTGCCCGAAGCGGCGCGGGATCTGGGCGCCAATGATTTCACCATGACCCGCACGGTACTGATTCCGGTGATCATGCCAGCATTGCTGGCTGGGTGGCTGTTGGGCTTCACCCTGTCACTGGACGATGTGGTGGTGAGCACCTTTGTGAGTGGTCCCAGCTATGAAATTTTGCCACTTCGCATCTACTCTATGGTGCGGGTGGGCCTGAAACCGGAAGTGAATGCCCTGGGCTCTCTGCTACTGGTGTTTTCCCTGGCAATGTTGATGCTGTCCCAATGGATACTGACAAGGAGCAAGCGATGAAGAAACTGGCGCTGGCGGCCCTGATGGCTGCAACCCTGACCGGGTGCAGCTCGCAGGAAGAGCCGCAGGTACTGAACCTCTACAACTGGTCTGAATACATGCCGCAGGAAGTGTTGGAGCGCTTTGAGGAAGAAACCGGTATCCAGGTGGTTTACACCACCTATGACAGCAATGAGGCCATGTATGCGCGTCTGAAACTTCTGGATGACAGCGGCCAGTACGATCTTGCACTGCCCTCCACCTATTACGTCAACAAAATGCGTAAGGAAGGGCTGCTTGAAAAGATCAACCACGAGAAACTGGAAGGCTTCGAAAAGCTGGACCCGGAACTGGTGAATCTGGAGATCGATCCCGATAACCAATACAGCGTGCCCTACCTCTGGGGGACAACAGGGCTTGCCTACGACGCCAGCGATGTTGAAGGTGATGAGGTGAAGGCCTGGGCAGATCTGTGGGATGAAGAGTACGAAGGCCGGGTGATGCTCACTAACGACATGCGTGAGGTCTTCCACATTGGTTTGCGGGTGCTCGGCCACTCCGGTAACAGCACCGACCCCGAAGAAATTGAGGCGGCTTACGAGAAACTGACGGAACTGATGCCGTCGGTGCGCACCTTCAATTCGGACGCACCACGGATGCCCTACCTGGAAGGTGAAACCGACATCGGCATGATCTGGAATGGCGAAGCGGTGATGGGGGAAGAAGACATGCCCTCTCTGGAATACGTCTACCCGGAGGAAGGCATCATTGTCTGGTTGGACAGCTTTGTGATTCCCAAAAATGCCGAGAATGCTGATGCGGCCCACCAGTTCATCAGCTTTGTCATGCGCCCGGAAATCTCTGCGCTGATCAGCGAAGACATTGGCTACGCCACGCCGAATCTTGCGGCCCGGGAACTGCTAAGTGACGAAGTGGCCAATGACCGTACCAGCTATCCGACGCCGGAAGACCTGACCAATGCCGAGTTCCAGAAGGACGTGGGTGACGACGCCATGCAGGTTTATACCAAATATTGGGAAATGTTGAAGTCCGGGCAGTAAACCTGCAACCGGATCTATTCGCTCCGGAGATTAGATCTCCGGGGCGATAAAGTCAGGCGCAATACCAGATCGCGAAATGCAGCCCGGTATATCCATACCCTGAAGGGAGCCCTCAGCCGTCACCAGCAGGGTTTTCATGCCGGCGTTTTGCCCGCCCAGAATATCCGTATGAAGGGTGTCGCCGACCATGAGTATCTGTTCTGGGGGTATGTCCGTGAAACGCTCAATAACGGCCTGGAAGGCGGGTGCATAGGGTTTGCCGTAGAACTGCGGTTGGACACCGCTGGCCTCCCGGGCCCGGTGGGCGAAGAATCCTGGCTCCAGCGTCAGGCAATCGCCGCGGGGCGCCACCAGATCTGGATTGGCGATCTCCAGTGGTCTTGGCCGCTCTGTCAGTGTGGCCTCCAGTACTGCTTGCATCTCCTCGTTCCAATCCTCGCTGCTGAGCATGATCAGGCCGTCATAGCCGTCCAGCTTACGTTTCAGTTGCTCCGTGACGGGTGGCCGCACCGGTTGCCAGTTTAGCGGCAGCGTGTCTGGCTCGGAGTTTTCCGGGGCAATTACACCCCAGAGGCCCTCCCTGGAGCGATTGGCGAGGGACTGTTCCAGCAACCAACGGCTTGAGATCAACTGATCCGGCGTGATGTCGAACCCCATGCGCCGATATTTTTCCACCAGTCTGGCGTGGCTGGCGGTCGCCGCGTTGGAGAGAATCTGGACGTGCTTGCCCATCCGCTGCAACTCCCGAAACCGTTGAATGGCAGCGGGAAAGGCCCTGGGGCCGGCGTTCAGCACGCCGAAGGCGTCGAATACGCACACCTGGAACTGGTCGGCCAGTGGCAGCAGATTGTCCAGCAGTTGCGGATTCGGTTGTCGGTCCGTCGGCAAGCCGTCCGGCAACCAGTGCCGGATTCGTTCGTATTGCCGGAAAGCCCAGGTAGGGGTTGGGATAATGCCTTTGTAGGATGTCGGGTGGGTATCGATCATCCGTCTAGAGTACCGCTTGGGATACCTTTTCGGGAACCCATTCCGAGCACTGAATGGTTTTGTGACAGGCGCAGCCCGAAAGACGCTGACAGCGTTGTATAAAGCAGCAGTTAGTGCTTGTGTTTATTACCCGCCTGAGCCAGTTTAATCTCATAGATGTTCTATAATTGTATCACTGTACTTTTTGGCGACAGGCAAGCCACTGTATGCAGACGCTGTACCTCTTAAATGCCGTAAGGCTGATGCTCCTGATCGCTTTGATCTTTTTAGTGCCTCCGGCGACTTATGCGGCAGTGGATCTGGATGAGGGCTGGGAATATCGGTGGGGCGATTCTCCAATGACCGATGCGGGGGTGCCGGAGTGGGTTCTGGGTCAGGACCCTGGGCAATGGAGCGCCATCGGCTTTCCATCCAACCCGCCTGATCGCAAGGGGCAAGAACATGTATGGTATCGGATCACCCTTCCGGAGGGCGAGTGGCAGGAGCCGGTCCTGTATATCTACAGTGTCGACCTGATTGTCCAGGTCTGGCTCGATGGCAAGAACATATACCAATACGGCACCTTCGATGATCAGGGCCGGGGCCGTTTCGAAGGCTGGCCCTGGCACGCGATTCCGCTGCCCGAGAATTTTGAGGGCAAGCCGATCCACTTTCGCATTTTCTCTGATTACACCGACATTGGCCTGTGGGGTGAAGTCTCCATTGTGGAGCAACCGGCCCTGATCCTGTTTATCGTAAAAAACTCCCTGGAAGCACTGGTTATTTCCGGTTTTTCCGCCCTGATTGCCCTGCTAGCGATGTTTTTCGCCCTGTTGCAAACGGAAAAGAAGAGTTTCGGGAGTATTGCTCTGTTCTCTTTGTCATCCGCCGTTCTGCTTCTGTCCGAAAGCCAGGCCAGTCAGTTGATCTGGAACGTGCCATTGATGTGGGACTATCTGGCAGCCGGTTCCTACTACATGTTGCCGGTGGCCATGGCACTGTTGCTGGAACAGTGGTTCAGTGATCGCAGGCCCTGGTTAATTAATCTGGTCTGGAAAATCCATCTTGCCTACGCGGTAGCGTCGATCACATTGGCGTTGTCGGGGTTGGTTGACCTGTCATCAACATACCCGCTGTTTGATGCGCTGCTTCTAGTGTCCCTGGCGGCCATTACGGTCGTTGTCGTAGAGCGATTCAGGCATCTGAAAATTGAACAACAGATCATCCTCGCCGCTTACGCCGTGTTCTGCACCCTGTTGGTGGTGGACATGGCCGTTGCCCATGGCGTCCTGCCCTGGGGGAGGGTACCCGTTAGTTGGGGCTCGCTGATCTTTTCGCTGGCGGTTGTAATGATTTCCCTTTGGCACTATGCACGTACCCAAAAGGCACTCCATCGGTTAAATCTGTCGCTGGAACAGCAGGTAACAGAGCGAACCCAGAAGGCGGAAGCGTTGGCACGTCGTGAGCAGGCCAGGGTGAGGCTGCTCACGTTCGAGAATGAAAAAACCCGTGTTCTGAACGAAATCAATGCGGAACTGCAGGATTGCATAAGTCTCAACCAGACGTTTCATGTGCTGGCGCGGCGGCTTCCCGACCTGTGCAGTCCTCTGCGGGGAAGGCTCTACCAGCGTGTGGACAATGGCAAGGCCTATGAACTGTTGACACGCTGGGGGTATGCCGGAGAGCCGGAGTCGCCACGCCGAATTGAAAACCCCGATGGTCCACCACCCCATAGCCAGATGCTGGCCCGTTACAGTGAAGAAAAGGACCAGTCCAGGTCTGAGTGGCAGGTAGGTGGTGACGGTTCCCTGTGCCTCTGGATAAACCTGCAGTCCGCAGCAGAAGGGCTGGTGACTATGGCATTGTTATTTGTGGAGGTGCCGGAGGAGTTTGCCGCCGACGATATGGATTATGGCACCGCCAGGCTGTTCCAGACGCTCAGCCAGGGCGTGCAGAAAATTGGTATCGCGCTCTCAAGCATCAGCCTGCGGGACGAGCTGCGGAAGTATTCCTATGAGGACGCGCTGACCGGGCTGAAGAACCGAAGATATTTTGATCAGCTAATGGAGCATGAGTCGGCCGTGGCCCAGCGAAGTGATCAGCCGCTGTCCCTTCTGATTTTAGATATCGATCACTTCAAGCGATTCAACGATACCCATGGCCACGAGGCCGGCGACGCTGCACTAAGAGCGGTGGCAGGCATGCTGGCGCGGCATTTCCGTGACAGCGACGTGGTGTGCCGCTACGGTGGTGAGGAGTTTGTTATCATCATGGCCGGCTCGACCGCGAAAGCCGGCTACGACAAGGCATGCGAGCTGGCTCGGGCTGTTCGCACCATGCCGGTGGAGCATGATGGTTTCGAGTTGGGCCACGTCACCATATCGGTGGGGGTGTCCAACTGGCCCGAGTGCAGTGACTCGCCGGACAGTCTGCTGGGGCTTGCCGACCGGGCCCTTTACCGGGCCAAAGAGGCCGGCAGGGACCGGGTTGAGATTTCGTAAGCGTCGGAAGGGGTACTAGTGCCAGATGTTGCCGTCGATCTTCTCGTGTAGTTCGGGGTAGTCTTTTGATTTGAAGTGGGGTACCTCGCCCTGTTTGCGCTGGGCTAGATAGTCTTTTGTCAGCTTCACTACCGTACCTGAAAGCATGACAATGGCAATCAGGTTGATGGTTGCCATCAGGCCCATGGATGCGTCAGCGGCGTTGAAAACAGTCACTACTGCCTCGTAACTACCCCAGACAACCATCCCCAGGACAGCAGAGCGAAGCAGTGTAATGGCAATGGTATTGTCACCGCCAAGATGAATCAGGGCGTTCTCTGCGTAGGTGTAGTTGGCGACAATGGACGTGAATGCAAAGAACAGGATGGCAATGGCGATGAAATAGGCGCCGGACGCACCAATGTGGCTTTGCATGGCATCCTGGGTAAGCTGGGTTCCGGTAATGCCCGAGCCCGGTTCCATGACGCCGGAGAGCAAGATCATCACCGCTGTTGCGGTGCAGATAATGATGGTGTCGACAAATACGCCGAAGGCCTGCACCAATCCCTGGGATGACGGGTGGTGGGGCGCCGGTGTGGCGGTTGCCGCAATATTGGGCGCCGAGCCCATACCGGCCTCATTTGAGAAAAGCCCGCGCTTTATGCCGTTGAGCATGGCTGCGGTAATGGAACCCGCCGCGCCGCCGGCGGCTTCTTCCAACCCGAAGGCGCTCTTTACGATGGTCATCAGCACGCCCGGCACTTCGGTGATGTGAATGGCCATTATCACCAGGGCAATCAGCACATAGATACCCGCCATCAGCGGCACCACCAGTTCTGCGAACCGGACGATGGAGCGCAGGCCACCAAAGATGACAATGCCTGCGAGAACGGCGATTACAATGCCAACCCAAATCTTGGGCACCCCAAAGGCACCTTGCATGGCATCGGCAATGGAATTTGCCTGAACAGCGTTGAAGACCAGTCCGAAGGACAGGATCAGGCAGACGGCAAAAATACTGCCCGCCCAGGGAGCCTTCAGGCCCTTGGTTATGTAGACCGCCGGCCCACCCCGGTACTGTCCCTTGCCATCACGTACCTTGTAGAGCTGTGCCAATGTGCTCTCCGCATAGCCGGTTGCCATACCGACGAGGGCGACCATCCACATCCAGAAGATGGCGCCGGCACCGCCAAGGTACAGGGCCACCGCCACACCGGCGAGGTTACCGGTGCCCACGCGAGAGGCAAGGCTGGTGCACAGGGCCTGGAACGGCGATATACCGTGGACATCGCTATCACGGGAGCCACGAATGGCGCGGATCATTTCCCCAAAGTTGAGGAATTGCAGAAAACCCAGACGGATGGTGAAAAAGACACCAACGCCCAGCAGGCCGTAGACCAGAACGTAGCCCCACAGAATGGAGTTCAGCGAATCTACGATAGTGGTCATAGTTCTTCCTTAAACAGTTGTCGTTAAACTACCAGGACAGGGCATTTTGCACGGGAAGCCACCCGGTGCGACACGCTGCCCAGCAGCATGCCGTCCTTGTCGCTGTGCGTACCCCGGGAGCCGACCACGATAAGGTCGACCTCTTTATCCTCAGCAAACTTGATGATGACTTTGGAAGGCCGGCCGGCCTTGACGAAGCCCCGGACCTTCACCGCCCCCTTTTCCTTGGCCTTTTCCTTGGCGTGATTGACTATTTCCTTGGCGTACTCCGACAGCACTTTGTCAGGGATATCCATGCTGTCGGGTCGACCAATCGACAGTGATGCCTCAAACAGGCTGTGGTGCTTGTAAACACAGATCAGATAGATCTCGGTGTCCATGAGTGTTTGCAGTTCAATGGCCTTGTCCATGGCCTTGAAGGATGACTTGGAACCGTCAACGGCCACCAGGATTTTCTTGAACATACTCTTCTCCCTGAAATCGGTCTCTCTATCCGTCAACGGAATGCCACGTCACGCAGGAACAGAGCAATTTGCGGGAAGGCGATGATCAGCCCCGCTGCCGCCACCAGCATAAAGACAAACGGTGGTGTTCCGCGGATTACTTCCCAGTAAGGGCGCTTGAATATGGCTATTGCGGTGAAGATGTCGCAGCCAAAGGGTGGTGTTGCGGAACCGATTGCCACCTGGAGTGTAATCAGAACCCCGACAAGTACCGGGTCCAGCCCGGTGGCTTCAATCGCTGGTGCAAAGATTGGCGTCAGCACCAGGATCACGACAATCGGATCGACAAACATGCAGGCAACGAAGAAGGCGATACAGATTGCAATCAGCACGCCGACTGGCCCGGCTTCATTGACGCCGACAGATTCCAGTATTGCTTGCGGGATCTGCGCAAAGGAGATAATCCACGAAAAGCCGTTTCCGACAGCCACCAGTATGAACACCACAGCGGTAATCAGGCCGGTGGACTTGGCGATGCGATAAATGTCCGGCAGTTTCAGTGAGCGGAAAACCGCGAATTCGAGCAGGAACGCGTACAGCACGCACACAGCCGCTGCTTCTGTGGGGCTGAAAATACCGCCATAGATACCGCCGACAATGATAACCGGGAAGAATAGCGGCCATAGAGCCTCACGAACCGCGACCCCTCGCTCTCTCCAGCCGGCCCTCTCCTCGGTGGGAACCTTGTTAATGTAAGCATAGATCAGGCAATAAATTGAAAACATGGCCAGAATCATGACGCCTGGGCCAATGCCAGCAATGAACAACTCGGCTATGGAGGTTCCGGAAATTACCCCGTAAATAATGAAGCCGATACTGGGGGGAATCAAAAAAGCAATGTCACTGGAGTTGATGATCAGCGCCAGTGAGAACGAGTCGGAATAGCCTGCTTTAAGCAATTTGGGGCGCAAGGGAGAACCAACAGCCACAACTGTCGCTTGGGTGGAGCCGGATACCGCGCCAAAGAGGGTACACGAGGTGGCTGTACTGATCGCCAGTCCGCCTTTGATGTGCCCGATAAAGGCCATCACCATATGGATCAGGCGGTCGGCGGACTGCCCGCGAGTCATGATATCAGCCGCCAGAATGAACATGGGCACAGCAATCAAAGAAGCTGGGCGGATACCGCCCATCATTTGCTGGATGAAAGTGCCCATCTGGCCAAAGCCATCAAACATCATTACAAAACCGACCACCGCACCGGTAATCAGCGGAACCATCATCGGGAAGCCCAGAAGCAGCAGCCCGATCATGATTACCATCATTATAGTCGCCATGAGTTTCTTTCCTTTGTTATAGCAGCCGCAGGGTCAGACTTCCGATTCACTATCCGAGTAGCCATCGATTACACCGGTGGAGAGGTAGACGTCCTTGCTGGTGAAATTCTTGATGGCTGTGAGGAAATACTGGATGCCGGTGATCGCAAAGCCGACTGGCGCCCAGATGTAAATCCACCAAATTTCAAAACCCAATGCCGGGAGTATGCGCCCACGGCTGTGAAGGGTCTCGACGTACCCATAAGAGTAATAACAGAGGAAGAACATCACCACGGATGTAAACAGGGCGATGAAAATCATCAGTACTTTGCGTCCTTTTGGTGGGATCGCATCGTACACCGCCGACATCCGGATATGGCGGCCATGGCGGGCCGCGTAGCCAATACCTGCAAAGGTAATCAGGATGATAAGAATCCTGTTGATCTCACCAGAGAAAAACAGGCCTTCACCGAAGACAAAGCGCGCAATTACGTTGATGCATGTATTGACGGCCATCAGGATTACGCCAACTGCGAGCATGACAGCTTCAGTCTTGGCAATGACTTCATCAATAGTTCCCAGAAACCCGGGCAGGCCGGACTCATAGGTGCCGGTATCGTCTTCTAGATCCGGGGAGTTCTCGGACATGGGGGTTGCTCCAGAACATATCGCTCCCAGCCGGCAGGAGGCCCCCGGCGGGGCGGGGTTAAAACAGATTCCCGCCGGGCAGGGCCGGCGGGAATGATCCCTTCAGGTTTAGTTGCTCTGAACTTCCTTGAGGTCTTCCTTGAATTGGTTCAGCAGTTCTTTACCACCTTCACCTGTCATTTCGATGAACTTCTCTTCAACCTGCGGTGCGCGGGCCTTGAAGGCTTCGATCTGTTCGTCGTTTAGGCGGGTAACGGTCACTTCATCACTGGCTTTCTTGATCTTCTCAAGGGCTTCTTCAGCGAGGCCGTCAATGTGAACGATGATTTTCTCGAACGCATGGTCAGCGGCGTCCTCAACAAGCTTCTTGTCTTCGTCGGACAGACCGTCGTAGAAGTTTTTGTTGGCCATCATGGCAGTCGTGAACCAACCGTGGCTGGTGAAGACAAGGTTCGGGGAAACTTCGTAAAGACCGCCGGATTCGATCCAGAAGATCGGGTTTTCCTGGCCCTGGATCATGTTGGTCTGCAGAGCACCGTACACTTCACCCCAAGGCAGTGGCGTGGGGGTTGCACCAAACGCTGAATAGGTTTCCGACAGCAGCGGGTTGGTCATGACACGGATCTTCTTGTTGTTGAAGTCTTCCGGCTTGCTGACTGGCTCGTCCACCGTTACAACCATTTCGCCTTCCGGGTACATCTGCAGAAGCTCCAGGCCGTTCTGGGCATACAGTTCCGGGAAATCCTCATTGATCGCTTCACTCTCGCGGAAGAACTTGATCACCGTGTCCATGTCGGTCGGCATCAAGTAAGGAATGAAGAAAATCTGCGCTTCTGGAATCAGTGAGCCTGTGAAGCCGGGAGACTGGTTGACGAAATTAAGAATGCCAGCCTGGGTCTGTTCCATGATGTCGTCGGATTCGCCCAGCTCGCCAAAGCGGTAAACCTGCACCGTGTGGTCTGAGTTGTCTTCGATGTATTCCTTGAAGTCGTAAGCGAATACGTCTTGGACATCACCTTCGTATTCTTCGTGTGCATAGCGCCAGTTGGCAGCATTCACCGAGTTTGCCGCGGTCATTGCGGCAAAGGCAAACGCAGAAAATCCTGCCAGTTTCTTGAACTTACTCATGGTGCTCATCGCGTTGTCTCCGCTTATTTTTTTGCTGAAATGATCTGTTACATTTATTTAGACTGGCAAAACAATCCCGATTTCGCAAGAAATTGACGAATTTACCTGAGGCCGAAAGCGACGCGTTCCGGTCGCCCATGCAAGTTGTGGTAGGCTTTTGTTTCTTACCGGAAACAACACACAGGGCAGGTATGCCAGTAACGCCATCCATCGAGCCCGGCTTTCACGCCATCCACGCGAATCATCTGGAAGACTTGCGGCGGGCTGTGGTCTGGATCTGTCGGCAAAGCCCCCTGCCACCGCTGGAAAGTGAAACCTTTCTGGTGCAGAGCAATGGTATTGCCCAATGGCTGAAGCTGGCGCTGGCTGAAGACCCGTCCGAGGAGGGTGCTGATGTCGGGGTCGGCGGCCTGGGTATTGCGGCCGGCATGGATTTTCTGTTTCCCGCCCGGTTTATCTGGCAGGCCTACCGTGCGGTACTGACCTCTGAGGGCGTGCCGGAACAATCCCCGTTTGATAAGTCCCGATTGGTCTGGCGCCTGTTCCGATTACTGCCAGAGTTGATCGCGGACGACGACGTCTTTGCGCCGTTGCGACGATTCATGGCCGGAACTGATACTGAGACCCGCCGTTACCAGCTCGCCGGCAAAATTGCGGACCTGTTCGATCAGTATCAGGTTTTCCGCGCCGATTGGCTGGCCGACTGGGAGGCCGGCCATGACCGCCTGCGGATGGCGCGTGGAGAATACCGCGAGCTGGGCGATGAGCTGCGTTGGCAGGCCGTACTGTGGCGCAGGCTGGTGGCTGATGCTGGCGAGCTCGCGGGTACCAGTCGTTCACGCATTCACACCCGGTTCATGGAGCAAGGGCAGACACTGACAGCCACAGACCGGCCTCGAAACCTGCCCCGTCGTATTGTGGTTTTTGGCGTGTCATCCCTGCCGAAGCAGGCTCTGGAAGCCCTGTCCGTTCTCAGTCGGGTCAGTCAGGTGGTGCTCTGTGTTCACAACCCCAGCGAATTTTACTGGGCCGACATCATCAGTGACCGTGACCTGTTGACGGCGGACCGCAAGCGCGGCAAGACCCATCCGGAACTGGCGGCATTGACCGACCCTGATGCCCTCCACCAGCACGCCAACCCGCTGCTGGCGGCCTGGGGCAAACAGGGGCGGGACTACATTCGCCTGCTGGACGAATTCGACAACCCCGAGGCGTATCAGGGCCGCGTGTCTACTCCGGAGGGTCGGATCGATATTTTCACGCCCCACGGAGATCCGGAGAAGCCGGCGCTGTTGCACCAGATCCAGAACGACATTCGTTCGCTCACTTCCCAGGCAGAGATGCTGGGGCAGGCACGGACCCTCGATCCGTTCCGGGACGATTCCGTGGTATTCCACAATGCCCACAGCCCACAACGGGAAGTGGAAATCCTTCACGACCAGTTACTGGCGGCGTTCAACAGTAACCCGGAACTTCGGCCTCGCGACGTGATCGTCATGGTGCCAGACGTTGATACTTACGCACCTCACATCCAGGCGGTGTTTGGCCGATACCCGTCGTCGTCCCGCCGCTACATCCCGTTTACCATTTCCGACCAGGGGCAGCGGCATCGTCAGCCGGTGCTGATTGCACTGGACACGTTGATGGCGCTGCCCGAAAGTCGTTTTGGCGTCAGCGAGATCATCAGCCTGCTGGAAGTGCCGGCCGTACGCAGCCGGTTCGGTATCGCCGAGGGCGATCTTCCATTGGTGCGCCAATGGGTGGACGGCGCCAACATTCGCTGGGGGCTGCACAGCGACCATCGCAGCAGTCTCGACTTGCCTGAGGGGCTGGAACGCAACACCTGGCAGGCAGGTCTGCGGCGGATGCTGTTGGGCTATGGCGCTGGCCGCGACGATCCCTGGCAGGGCATCGAACCGTTCGAGGAAATCGGCGGCCTGCAGGCAGGTGTGGCGGGCAATCTCTACCGTTTTGTTGATCGGCTGGAAGAGCTCTGGCACGAACTCAGGTCCACTGCGACCCCTGCCGGCTGGCTCGATCGGCTGCAGTCCATCCTCGAACGCTTCTTTGCTGAACTGTCTGACGACGATCTGCTGCTGGTGAACCGGCTACGCCGACAGGCAGAGCAGTGGCTGCAGGACTGCAACAGTGCGGGCATGGAAGACGAGGAACTGCCCCTGAGCATCGTGCGGGAAATTCTGCTGGAAGGGTTGGAAGAAGGCGGCCTCAATCAGCGCTTCCTGGCCGGCAAGGTCAACTTTGCAACCCTGATGCCCATGCGCGCCATCCCCTTTCGACGGGTGTGCCTGTTGGGCATGAACGACGGTGACTACCCGCGCTCGCGACCGCCGGTGGATTTTGACCTGATGGCCGTGGATTACCGGCCGGGCGACCGTTCCCGCCGCGAAGACGACCGTTACCTGTTTCTGGAGGCATTGCTCTCCGCGCGGGAGCAGCTTTATATCAGTTGGGTAGGGCGTAGCATCCGTGATGACTCGGAACGGCCACCCTCGGTACTGGTCAGCCAGCTCTGTGACCATCTTGATGCAGTGTGGCAGGTGGAGGAGTCGGACCGGAAAGCCTCTCCGGCGCTGACGATCAAACACCCGCTGCAACCGTTCAGCCGCGAGTATTTTCCCACCGGGAATCGCGGAGCCGGGCACAATGGCTCACCGGACGTGAACGCGGTACTGGCAACACGACGACTGTTCACCTATGACAGCGAATGGCTGAGTGCGCATCGGCAGCGGGAAACCGACGTGGTGGGAGCCGAACTGCCTTTCCTGCCAGCGGCGGAGCCACTGACGATTGCCGATATTGGCGCCTTCCTCAAGCGACCGGTGGACACCTTTTACCAGCGCCGGCTGCAGGTCCGGTTTACCGATGTGGAGAGCCTGGACACCGACAACGAGGCGTTCGCCATGGACGGCTTGCACCACTGGCGTCTGGAGGACGAACTGATCCGTCATGCGGTGATGAAATCGGGCACCGAGGACGAACTGCATCAGCGGCTGGAGGCTGCCCTGGCGAGCATGGCCCGGCGAGGCGAGTTGGGCATGGGAGTGACCGAAACCGCCCTGACCCGGCAGTTGGAAAGCCGCATGCCAGACCTGTACCGGCGTTATCAGGAGGCCGTGGCGCTCTGGCCTGAGCCGGTGGAAGATATCTCAGGCTTTGAGTACCGCCATGAGCATGGCGACGCGACGGTCACCGTTAACGACAGGCTGGGCAACCTGCGTACCCGCCCGGACGGTGACTTCTGCCGGGTGGTGATTGCCAGTAGCAACCTGCTGGAAGGGTCCGGAAGCGCTCGCCAGCTAAAGTTCCCGGCCCTCTTGGAACACTGGGTGGCACACCTGGCAGGTAATCTTTGCTACAACGCTTTCCACACCCTGGTGATCGCCAAAGAGGAAAAGCGTGTCGTCAACCTGTTGCCTCTGGACACCGACCAGGCCAGGGAATACCTGGCCGGCATCCTGGGCTACTGGATTCAGGGCCAGACGCGGCCGCTGCCGATAGAGTCGGGTGCGGCCTTCGGCTATTTGCGGGGCCTTTTTCCCGCCAGGGGCGAGGGCAGTGAAGACAAAGCACTGCTGAAGGCGACGGACGCCTACGGCAAGGCTCTGGAGCGCGACAGTGGTTACCTGCGCCGGGCCTATCCGGAGGTAGAACAACTGCTGGCGGATGACGAATTTCCGCTGTTGGTGTCGGCACTGTATGAGCCACTCTGGCACGCCGAACAGGCCGGTCGGGCCAAGCCTGGCGGTGCGGGACGGGGGTCGACAAAATGACGGAAGAGATCCGCAAGCTCGATCCCCTCACACTGTCGTTGCGTGGCAGCCAGCTGATCGAGGCCAGTGCCGGCACCGGCAAGACCTTTACCCTGGCGTTGCTGTACGTGCGCCTGGTACTGGGCCATCGCACCGTGGAGGAGCCACTCGGTGAGGGCATCATGCCGCCCAACCTGTTGGTGGTGACCTTTACCGAGGCCGCCACCAAGGAACTCCGGGACCGGATTCGCGCCCGCCTGACCGAAGCAGCGGCGTTATTCGCGGCTGAACCGGACACCGTCGACACCGCGGCGATGTCAAAAGACCCACTGATGAATCTGCGCAATGCCTGCCCAGCGGCCGACTGGCCAGCCTGCCGCCGCAAACTGCTGTTGGCCGCGGAATGGATGGACGAGGCTGCCGTGTCCACCATCCACGGCTGGTGCAATCGCATGCTCAGCGAGCATGCCTTCGACAGCGGCAGCCTGTTCCGTCAGACCCTGGAGACCAGTCAGACGGACCTGCTGGATGACGTTGTAAGGGATTACTGGCGCACCTTTATATACCCCATGTCACCAGAGTTGATGGGCGAGGTACTGGACACCTGGAAAACCCCGGAAAACCTGCGCCAGTCAGTGCGCAACCTGTTGCCACACGTTGATGCCCTGCCAGTGCCGGAACGTGACCCACTGGCCGCTGCTCTGGAAGCGAAACACCTGCGGGAGGTAAAGCTGCAGGCCCTGAAATCGCCCTGGCCGGCCTGGTGCGACGAACTGGAAGAACTGTTGGCGGAAACCACGAAGCGAAAGCCCAAACCGCTGCATGGCACCACCAAAAACTCCCTTCAAAAAGCCGTGGAACACCTTCGGGAATGGGCCACAACCGATGCGGCTGAACCGCATGAGTTCTTGTCGAGCAAGCGCACCAAGGGTTTCGATACCCTGGAGGCGGAGGCATTTGCCGAAAAATGGACCGGCGAGGATGAGCCTCCGCATCATCCAGCCATGGACGCCATCACCGAACTCAAACCGGCATTGAAAACCATGCCTGTGGCGAAGGCGGACATTCTCAACCATGCCGCCTGCTGGATCGCCCGTCGCCTTGACAGCGAAAAACAGCGCCTGGCCAGTATGGGCTTTGACGACCTGCTCACACGACTGGATGCCGCGTTGGGCGGCCCCCAGGGCGAACGCCTGGCAGATACGATTCGGCGGCAGTTTCCGGTGGCGATGATCGATGAATTCCAGGATACCGATCCGGTGCAGTACCGGATTTTCGACCGTATATACCGGGTGGCCAGCAACGACCAGGACACCAGCCTGTTGATGATTGGTGACCCCAAGCAGGCGATTTACGGTTTCCGTGGCGCTGATATCTACACCTATCTGGATGCCCGTCGGGCGGTCAGCAGCCGAACCTACACGCTGGGGACCAACTACCGCTCAGCTGTCGCCATGGTAGACGGCGTTAACCGGGTATTCGCCCAGGCCGACCAGTCCCTGCCCGAAGGGGCCTTCCTGTTTCGAGCCGGGGACGACAACCCGTTGCCCTTCAGCCCCGTGGAGGCCAAAGGTACCAGCCAGCAATGGCTTGTTAACGGGCTGCCGCGACCACCACTGACGTTCTGGACCCTGACCGATGAGCGCCCTATCGCCAAGGAAACCGGCAGAGAGGCCATGGCCGAGGCCTGTGCGGCGGAGATTGCCCGCCTGTTGAATCTGGGGCAGAGCGGCGAGGCGGGCTTTGGGGCCGAGGGCACGCCGTTTGAGCCTGTGCGACCGGAGCACATTGCTGTGCTGGTCAACAAACGTGACGAGGCGAATGCCGTCCGGCGATCATTGGGAGCCCGGGGCGTTCGCAGTGTGTACCTCTCAGACCGTAATTCCGTGCTGCAGTCGGTCCAGTCGGTGGAGATGTTGCAGTGGCTGCAGGCCTGCGCCGAACCAGGCCAGCTGCCGCTGATTCGCGCGGCACTCGCCACGCCCACCATGGGCCTGGCTTATCAGGAGCTGGACCGTCTGTTCAGTGACGAGAATGCGCTGGACCGCGAGATCAACCGCTTTCAGGGCTACCGTGAACTCTGGCAGCAACAGGGCGTGCTGCCGATGCTGCGGCGCCTGCTGATGGACTATGACGTGCCGGCGAAGCTGCTGTCCGGGCCTGACGGCGAACGCGGCCTGACCGACATTCTGCATATTGCCGAACTGCTTCAGCAGGACAGCCAGCAGCTGGACGGCGAACATGCGCTCCTTCACCACTACACCGAGATGTTGCAGGATTCCGACGATGAGGATGAACACCGCACCATGCGCCTGGAAAGTGATGCCGGGCTGGTCAAGGTGGTTACTGTCCACAAGTCCAAAGGCCTGGAGTACCCTTTGGTGTTCCTGCCGTTTGCCACCGAATTCCGCGAGGAAAAACCGAACCAGGCGTTTATCAAGTACCACGATGACGAAGGCCGACTGCAGATTTCCCTTGAGCCGGATGAAGACACCCTGGCCAGGGCCGACCGCGAACGACTGGGTGAGGATATTCGCAAACTCTACGTTGCCCTGACCCGATCCCGCCACGCCACCTGGGTTGGCGCCAGCGGCATCAAAGGCTGGCGGCAGAGTGGTCTGGGGCACCTGATTGGCCGCTCTGCCAGCGATGAAGACACGGACCTGATGCCCTTCCTGCAGTCCGTGGCCACCGGCGAACCCGCGATTGAAGTGGCGCCCATGCCAGAGCCAGGAGACGACGTTTACGCGGGGGAAGAGGAGCCAGAGCTTGGCAACGCTCTGGAGCCGGTGCGGGAAGCCCGGGAACACTGGTGGATCGCCAGCTATTCCGCGATCACCTATGGCGCCCGCGGTGGCTACGGCAACGACTTCGCCCCGGCCAGTGAGGATGCGGAGCAGGAGAACCTGCGTGACGAGGACGAGCCCGTTGTGGCCGATACCCTGGCTGCGATGATCCCCGACTGGCAAGGGCCGCAACCGGTCAACCAGCATGCTTTCCCGAAAGGCTCCGGCCCCGGCACCTTCCTGCATGATATTCTGGAGTGGTGCGCTAGAGAGGGGTTCCACAAGGTGGCTGATGCGCCGGAGGATCTCCACGAGCTGCTGGAGCGCCGCTGCCAGTTACGCAACTGGAGTGATTGGACTGACACCCTGAAAACCTGGATCTACACCCTGATCACCATGGACATCCCGCTTCCGGGCAGCTGCAGGACATGCTCCCTGGCGGGTCTTGAGACCTTTCGGCCGGAACTGGAGTTCTGGTTTGAAAGCCATGATGTGAACACCCTCGCCATGGACAGACTGGTCCGCCGGCATACGCTGGGTGGCGATCCGCGTCCTGAGGCTCAGCAAGCCACCTTTAATGGCATGCTGAAAGGGTTTATCGACCTGGTATTTGAACACGAAGGCCGCTACTACGTGCTGGACTACAAGTCGAACTTCCTGGGGGAGGACGATCAGGCCTATATCCCTGACGTGATGAAGGACAAAATCCTTGAGAAACGATATGACCTGCAGTACGTCATCTACCTGCTGGCGCTGCACCGTCTGTTGAAAGCGCGCCTGCCGGACTACGATTACGACAGCCACGTGGGGGGTGCCGTCTACCTGTTCCTTCGCGGCTGCGATGCACCGGACGCCGGCGCTTTTACCGAACGACCGGGCAGGGCCCTGATTGAGGAACTGGACCGGCTCTTCAGCGGCCAGGGGGAGAAGGCAGCATGACCGGAGAAAGCGGAACCATTGCGGACCTGTTCGACGCCGTTGAGCCCGAACCGGCACCACGGTTGCCCCAAACCGCTGCTGACGCTCTGGCCTTGCTGGACGAGTGGGTAGAGCGCGACTGGATTCGTGCCCTCGATCATGCCTTTGCGACGTTTGTTTGCACGATGGTCCGTGAACAGGGCGAGCAGCCGGTGGCCATGCTTGCGCTGCTGTCAGCGATGGTGTCACACCAGGTGGGACGGGGGCACGTTTGCCTCGATGTGCGTCATCTCTGTCGTGCCACGGAACCAACGCTGGTACTGCCGCCGGAAGGTGTCGGTTCTCTACCTGAAAACAGCCCGAGGCCGTCGGATCTGTTTGCCAGTGTCGGCGCTGACCAACTGATTGGTATGCTGGGGCAAAGCTGCGCTGTCAGCAACGGCGAGCAGGCAGCACCGCTGGTATTGGATGGCTCGCGGCTGTACCTGCGTCGATTCTGGCGCTATGAGCAGGCTATTGCCGTCGGTATTCGGGCACGTCTCGACAACCGTGTGGCGTTGACGGATACCGCTCCGTTGAAAACGGCACTGGGTACCCTGTTCGGCACGGAGAACGATTCCGATGGCCCGCCGGATTATCAGAAAGTGGCCTGTGCCCTGGCAGCACGGAACCGCTTCAGTGTCATTACCGGCGGTCCCGGCACCGGTAAAACCACCACGGTTGTCAACCTGTTGGCGGCCTTGCAGTCGATGGCCTGTGAATCGGCGGGGACCGCCGGTGCCAACCCTTACCTGCGCATCCGCCTGTCGGCGCCAACCGGAAAAGCGGCCGCAAGGCTCAGTGAGTCCATCGGGGGTGCCGTTGACCGTCTGCCGCTGGAAAGCCTGCCGGGTGCACCGGATAAATCCGCCATTCCAACCCAGGTCACCACATTACACCGGCTGTTGGGCAGTCGCCCGGGTTCACGGAGTTTTCGTCACAACGAGGACAATCCGTTGCCATTGGATATCCTGGTGATTGATGAAGCGTCCATGGTGGATGTGGACCTGATGGCGTCGGTCTTTGCAGCCCTGCCCGACAAGGCCAGGCTGATTATGCTGGGGGACAAGGATCAACTGGCGTCGGTGGACGCTGGTGCGGTGTTGGGGGAGCTCTGCCAGCGCGCCGAAGGCGCACACTACCTGCCGCATACGGCGCAATGGCTGCAAGCGGTGACCGGATGTCAATTGCCATCAGAGCTGCTGGACTCCGAAGGCCTGACTCTGGATCAGGCGGTTGCCATGCTGCGAAAGAGCTATCGATTTGACGAGCATAGCGGTATCGGCGTGCTGGCATCGGCCACCAATGCGGGCCAGCTCAGCAGGGAATTGATCGGCCAATGCCGCAACCAGGGCTTTGAGGATGTGGCCTGGCTGACCGGTGAGAACGACATGGGGTGGTTGGCAAATCACGCCCTGACCGGCAGTCCGGAACGTTTCCACAACCAGGGCGAGCAGCGCGTGGTTGGCACTGCGCCGGTTGATCCTCCGGTTGGCTATGGTCACTATCTAAAGCTGATTCGTGACCGCAAACCCGCCACCGACGTTGAGGCGGATGGGCGTGAATCATGGGACGCCTGGGCAACCGAGGTGCTCGCGGCGTTCAATCGCTTCAAGGTGCTTTGCGCGTTGCGTCAGGGGCCGTTTGGAGTAGAAGGGCTGAACCACGACATTGCCGGGCGTTTACACGGTGCCGGTTTGATCGAGCGCACCGACGGTTGGTACGCCGGTCGTCCCGTACTGATCACCGGAAACGACTATAATCTGGGCCTGATGAATGGCGATATCGGTATCACCCTCAGTGTGCCCTGGGATCGTAACGACGCGGGTGAGCCGGTTGAGACCCTGAGGGTCGCGTTTCCGTCCAGTGACGGTAGCGGCGTCATCCGATGGATATCGCCCAGCCGCTTGCAATCAATGGAAACGGTCTACGCCATGACCGTGCACAAGTCCCAGGGATCGGAATTTACCCACGCCTGCCTGGTGATTCCGGACCGCCTGACCCCGGTGTTGACCCGGGAGCTGGTATACACTGGCATCACCCGTGCACGCCACTGGCTCAGCCTGGCGGTATGTCAGGAAGGTGTACTGAAAGAGGCAGTGGGGCGTAGCGTGATCAGGGCGTCGGGGCTGGCTGGGTTGTTAGCGTGAAGCGCCTATTGTTAACCCTTATAGGGAGAAAGCACATGAGAGGAGTCGTGTCGGTACCCGGGCATGTGGCAATTCTGTTTGCTCTGCTTTTTCTGGCCGGTTGCGTCGGGTCCCCTGCCACCAGCCGGTCGGCCGATGACATCGTGGCGATGCCGCTGACCAATACCTATTGGCAGCTGCTGAGCATCGCGGGTGAGCCGGTGTCGAAAACCAACGCCGACCAGAAACCCCACATTCTGTTTCTGGACGACGGCCGGGTGAGTGGCTTCAGTGGCTGCAATCAATACATGGGTGACTATCAGGTCACGGGTGAGAACCTGTTGTTTGATTCCATGGCCAGCACTCGCCGGGCCTGCCCGGATAACCAGACGGAACAAATGCTGTTCGCGGCCCTGGCCAAGACCGTTGGTGTCAATCTCGAAGGCATCGAGCTTCGGTTGCTGGGTGAAACCGGCGAAGAACTGGCAGTGTTCGAAGCCTCACGGATGAAATAAGGCGCCGGTCGTCAGGCGTTGGACAGACAGTCGGTCATGAAGCCCCTGAATTCGATCACCAGCCGCGCCAGGCTGTTTTCCAGGCGATGTCCGTCCGGAAGTACCAGCAACGGCAGCTTCTGCTCCCGTGCCAGCTCAATCACCGGCATTGGCAGTACCACATCGTCGTCCCAGCCATGAATGATCTGGGTGTGCCGGGCCTGAATACGGGGGCTGGATTGCGGATAGGCCGACATCGCCAGAGCCGGCGCCAGAAGGAAGCACCCCAGTACCGGTGTTTCTGCACTGGTGCGGGCACACACCCAGCCGCCCATGCTGGATCCGGCCAGGATCGTTCTTTCCGGGTCGGCACCCGCCTCGGTGATGGCTTCTCTCATCTGTGTGAGGCGTTCGGCGGGATCTTTCGTGCTGCGATGATCCACGGCAATCGCGGTTACACCGGGAAAGGTTTCCGCTTCGGCTTTCAGAGCCTGTACTTTGGTGCCTCCAGGGCCACTTTCCAGGCCGTGGGACAGGAAAACATGAAATTCGGGCGTGGCCATGGTTGTCTCCGGTAAGAGGTCAGTGTCGGGTGGCGGCCAGGATATCCAGCGCGTGCCGCCGTTTCTCAGGGTCGTACAGATCCACAGTAAACATCAGTTCGTCCACGTCCACAGTCTGCAATAGCCGCTCCAGCTGCTCCCGGAGAGTGTCCTCACTGCCCAGCAACTGCAGCGACAGGAAGTCCTTCACGCCTGCCTGCTCCCCGCTGTTCCATAGACCTTCCATGGACTTGACCGGAGGCCGCATCCACAGAGGTTGGCCCCGGAACAGGGAAAGGATGCGCTGGTAACTGGTGGTGGCCAGGAACTGGGCCTCCTCGTCGGTGTCCGCTGGCACGGCCGGAACGGCCAGAATCACATAGGGTTTATCCAGTTGGTCCGAAGGCTGGAAGTTGTCCCGGTACGTCTGGATTGCCTCGCGGTAAAGCCGGGGCGCGAAGTGGCCGGCAAAGGCGTAGGGTAGTCCCCGCATCGCGGCAAGCTGTGCGCTGTAAAGACTGGAGCCCAGCAGCCAGATGGGCACATTGGTGCCGGCGCCGGGAATGGCCTTGACCGGCTGGCCAGGCTGGAGTGGCCCCAGCAAAGTCTGCAAGCGCGCGACATCCTCGGGAAACTGTTCTGCCCCGAGGCCGTCCCGGCGTAGCGCCCGGCTGGTGACAGGGTCGGTGCCAGGGGCACGGCCGAGTCCAAGGTCAATTCGGCCGGGATAGAGGCTTTCCAGGGTGCCGAACTGCTCAGCGATCACCAGCGGCGGATGGTTGGGCAGCATGATACCCCCGGACCCTACCCGGAGAGTGCTGGTAGCACCGGCAATGTGCCCGACCAGTACGGCCGTTGCGGAACTGCTGATGCCTTCCATGTTGTGATGCTCGGCCAGCCAGAAACGGTTAAAGCCCAGGCTTTCCGCATGGCGGGCGTAGGCGACGCTGTTGGCCAGGGTCTGCCTCACGGAATCGCCTTCGCGAACGGAGGCCAACTCAAGAAGGGAATAGGCAGGGAATTGGGCGCTGGAATTCTGCGACATTGAATGCTCCGGGTTTGAACTATCCGGCAGCATAACAAAAACCGGCCCGCTGTGAAGCGGGCCGGGGGATGGTTGCCGTTACGGTACCAGTGGTGTGTAGGACTGGGTCGAGTAGTCATCCATCGCGGGCTTGCTGATGGTGCCTTGCTCGCTGACGTAGTCCACGAAGGACTGGGCGTAGTCGAGGAAGGTGTCCTCCGAGCGGCCGTCGTCGGTGACGGTGCCGAAGGTCACGTAGCCGTCCTGTCCGCCACCGGTGAAACTGTTGGTGACCACGTTCAGGGTTTCCCCATCGGTGAGGGCGCGCCATTGGGTCTCGTCGCGGCCTTTAACTTCGATGTTGTACAGTTGGTCACCCTCGGCGCGGTTCATATCCACGTTCCAGCGTAAGCCGGCGGCGTAAGGATAGGCACCGGTGGAGCCATCGGGCGCGTGGGCAAAGGCCACGGCTTCGTTCAGAACCTGGCGGATTTCGGCGCCGGTCATGGTCAGATCGACCAGGGTATTGGCAAACGGCAACAGGGTGTAGCTGTCGCCGATGGTGATGTCACCGGCCTCAATGTCGGTGCGCACGCCGCCGGCGTTCTGGATCGAAACATCGGCATTCTTGCTCTGGAACAGGAAGGCCTGGGCCACCACATTGGGGATGTCACCTCCACGCGCACCTGTCGTGCCTGCACAGCTGGGCAGGCTGCTGGTGCCCTGGCCGGGAATACGCTCTAAACAAAGGTCTTCGGTTGCAGTACCCACTACCTCATTTCGGAAGGTGTCCAGTTGCTGGGTGTAGTTGGCCAGGGCGTTTGCCACGGTGGCGTCTTCGGTGACGATGCTCAACTGCGGGGCGGCTTCAACGGCGTCCAGGATCGCCTGCAATTCCGCACCTTCGGGTGTGTATTCGTTACCACCGCCGTCTTCACGGACAATGTCGTCGCCCAATAGCAGGTGAGGCACACCGACACAGGATTCCACCACGCCGTCTGCGTTCCATTGGATGTTGAGTTCGCCCACCACTTGGGAATACTGCCAGGCTTGCGCGACGCAGACCTTGTCACCGTCGGCGTTGGTCAACTCCGTGGGATAGGCTCCGGAGGATGTGAGGCCGAAGTCGTCGAAGTCACCCAGCAGGGAGTGGGAATCGCCGCCAATGATCACGTCTACACCGGACAGGGCTCCGGCCAGAACCAGGTCGTTTTCGTACTGGTAGTGGGTCAGCAGGATGATCTTGTTGACGCCATCGGCCTCCAGTTCGTCAATGGCTTCCTGGGCGCTCTCGGTTTCGTCCAGGAATTGTGTGGTGTCCAGCGGGCTGGAGCTGTTCTGGGTCTTGTTGGCGATGTCGATGCCGACAATACCCACTTTCTGGCCGGCGACCTCCTTCACCACATAGGGTTTGATGTAATCGTCAACGGCGGTCGGGGCCAGGGGTGTGCCGACCTGGGGCACCACGTTGGCTGCCAATACCGGCGTCTGGCAACTGCCGCTGGCGAGGAAGTCCAGGAACTTCTTCAGACCTTCGTCGCCGCGGTCGAACTCGTGGTTGCCCAGCGCAAAGGCGTCGAAACACACGAGGTTCATCAGCTCGGCATCGGCTTCACCCTCGTAGGAGGTGAAGTACAGAGTGCCGGTGATGGCATCGCCGGCGTGCAGTTTCAGCACATTATCCAGGGCCATCTCACGCTCGGCGATCTTGGCAGCAACACGTGGGAATCCCCCGGAGGAGAACTCGGTTTCCTGCCCGGCGATGGTCAGGGACTGCGAGCCGCTTTCAAGGTGTGAGTGGTGATCATTGATGTGGAGAACGTTCAGGCTCAACGGGTTGGCGGTGTTATCGTTGCTGCTGTTGTCGTCATCGTCGCTGTCACAACCGACCAGTGCGATTAAGGGGAGTAATACCCAGGCTGACTTGCGGATCATTTCCTTGCTCCTGTTTTTGATTTATCCCCCGCATGTTCCGTGTCCCGGATGTCAGTGATGTGATGTTTTTGTTGCCGAAATAAGAAACGCTCTCTCGCTAATGATATCGATATACATTTGCATTTGAGGTAAAGTGATGCGCTTCGAGCCCGTGAGAAACAAGGAAGAGATTGCCAGGCTTGGGTGCTTTCCATCATTTTGAAGGAATACTTGTGACTACATCCACGTTTGCCAAACGCCAGCTACCCGTAAGGATCATCGCCTGCTACTGATCATGGGGCTGACACAGGGGCTGCTATGGACTTGGGCCGGCCCTGCCCTTACGTTTTACGTCGGCGCCGTATTCTGCCTGCTGGCCATTGGTTTGATGATGTGTCAGAAGCGCATTGTGGTCGAGCCGACCTAGGCCCACCAGGCCGGCAGCAGGTTGCGGATCTGAGGCTGCAGGAAGCGGTCATCGATCAGCCAGATCACGCCGGTGTCCTCCGGCGTACGGATAACCCGGCCAGCGGCCTGGGCGACTTTCTGCAGGCCGGGGATCAGGTAGGTGTAGGCGTGTCCGGCACCGAAGCGTTGCTCGAGTCGCTGGCGCAGGATTTCATGCCAATTGTCGAAGGGCGGCAGGCCAAGCGTCGCCACGAAAGCGCCGATAAGGCGGTCGCCGGGCAGGTCGATGCCTTCACTGAATACACCTCCGAGTACGGCCAGTGCGACGCCGGTATTGTTCTCATGGAAGGCCTTGAGGAACGCCGTGCGCTCGTCGGCGGACATGCCGGGGCGCTGAGCTCGAAGCGGCAGATCGGGGGCCTGTTGCAGAAGAGTGTCCTGTACCCGGTTGAGATAGGAAAAGCTGCTGAAAAACGCCAGGTAGTTGCCGGGCCGCTGCTGGTACTGCCGGTGGATCAGTTCCGCGATGGGCGTCAGCGAGCGTTCCCGGTCCGGCTGCCGGGTGCTGATGTCCGGGGTGAAATTCACCTCAAGCTGGTCGCGGGTAAAGGGGCCTGGCAGGGAGCGAAAGCAGGTGCCCTCCGGCATGCCCAGCAGGTCCCGGTAATAGACACCAGGCGACAGGGTCGCGGAAAACATCAGCGTACTGTCGGCGGCTTCGAAGCGCGGGGCCAGGAAGTCCGCCGGGATCAGGTTCTGGATGGTGAGTCTGGCCTTTCCTCTCGCCGGCCTGATCAGCTCGCATAGGGAATGATCGCCAAACACCTCCGCCAGTTTGGTAAGGGCGAGGCTCTCGAACATCAGTTCCTGCAGGGCAAGGTCCGGCGGATGGTCCGCCAGGTAATCGGTAATGGCGGAGACCAGTCGATTCAGAGCACCCGTCAGTGAGCCCGGAAGATTGTCCAGTATCACCGGCTCACGGCTGATGTCGGGGCAATGGTCGCGGATCACCGATTGCCACGCACGAGACACGCCATCGAGTTTTGATTTCAAAGCCTTGGGCGCCTGTTTCCGAACCCGCAGCAGATGTGCCTGGCTCAGCTCCACGGAGTACATGCCTCGGGCGCGGTCCACCAGGTTGTGAGCCTCGTCGACCAGCAGGCTGGCTTTCCAGTCGTTCTGCTGAACCAGGGCATGGAGCAGGGCGGACTGGTCGAACATCCGGTTTACGTCGGCCACCACCACATCGCACCAGCGGGCCATTTCCTGCGCCAGAAAGTAGGGGCAGATACCGTGTTGGCGAGCGATGTCTGCCAGTACTGCCTGGGTCAGGGCACCGGTGTGATTGGCGGCGTCTTTGCGGGCCGCCGGTAGCCGGTCGAAGAAGCCCTTCGCCAGCGGGCAGGCGTCCCCATGGCACGCCTTGTCCGGATGCTCGCAGGCATGGTCCTTGGCCACCAGTTCCAGGGTTCGCACGGGCAACGGGCCGGGTTGCTTTTCCCGCAACAGGTGAATGGCATCGACAGCCAGTTGCCGGGCGGTATTGCGGCTGGTCAGGTAGAACAGGCGGTCCTGTCTGGCCGTGGGCATCGCCATCAGGGCCGGGAAAAGGGTGCCAAGCGTCTTGCCTAGGCCGGTGGGTGCTTCCAGCAACAATGTCTGTTGACGGACGCTGTTCCTGTAGACGGTTTCCGCCAGGGCGCGCTGCTGAGGTCGGAAGTCCGGGAAGGGAAAGGTCAGGTTTTTCAGCGCCAGATCCCGCTCATGCCGGTGATTGGCTTCCTGTTCAGCCCAGTCGCTGTAGTGTTCACAGAGATGTTCCAGCTCCTGCCACAATTCCTCTGCGAAGGCCGTTTCGGTGATGGGGGTTTCCTTGTCCTTGCCGACATCGTAGTAGATCAGGGCGAGATCGATCTGGCTCAACTTTTCCTGTCGGCACAGTAGTGCTCCATAGGCCCGCAATTGTGCACGGTGTAGATTGCGCTGGGCTTCCCGTACCCGGGACAGGTCACCGCGGTGGGTCTTGATTTCCTCCAGTCGGCCGGCGATCGGGTCGTAACCGTCGGCCCGCCCGCTGACCATCAGTTTGCCGCATTGGCCGGCCAGCGCCACTTCGCTTTGATACCTCGGCCCGCGACGGGCCTGCACCGCACCGTGGCCGGCAATGCCTTCTTCCGACGTGGGCGCCGGGGTGTAGCGCAGGTCCAGATCGCCCTTGCGGGCGGCGAATTCACACAGCGTTCGTACCGCGACGTTGAGGTCGGTCATCGGTCGGTCCAGCGCACATAGCAGACGGAGACGGGAATGCCGTGGTCAACGCAGAACTCAAGCCATCGGGTCTGATGATCCTGCAGGCGGTCGCCAGGGCCTTTGACCTCGATCATTTCATAGCGCCGGTTTGGATCGTTGTGGTCGGGCCGAAAGCGGATCAGGTCCGGAAAGCCGCTGCGGTGTTCGCGCAGGTTGCCCAGCAGGCGCCGGAACATCCGCTCCAGGTGTTGGGCCGGGATGCACGTCAGCGCCAGTTCGAGCATTTCCTCCGAGAGTATTGGCCAGATCACAAACGGCGACGCGATGCCCTGTTTTTCCTGCCAGGTATCGCGGATTCGGGTTTTGTAATTGTCAGAGGCCAGCGTGCCGAGGCAGTCGTCAAACAGTGCCTGACGACGTTCTACAAAATTCTCCCGGTACAGGTCCACCGGCCCGGTGTGAAAGGGATGGAAGAATGCGCCGGGCAAAGGTTCGAACAGGGCGGGCCAGCAGAGCAGGCCAAACAGGCCATTGATGAGGGTGTTTTCCACATAGGCAACGGGGGTGTCGGATTCGCTCAGGTGTTGCATGGCCGCCCACTCCACCGAGTGGCCGTCCGGATTGTCCAGTTCCAGGGTGAACGCCGTCAGTTGCGGGCGTTCGCTTTGCTGGGGTAGTGCCTCTCCCAGTTTTTTCGCCAACCGCGTCAGGATGCGTTCGAGTCCGCGTTCCTCAGCGCCAAACCTGGGTTCGGCGGTGGCGGCCTGGGCAATCCTCCAGGCCTCGTGGTGTTGCTTCAGCCGTTCCAGAAGGCGTAGCTGGCGCAGCCGTGATTCGCGGTGTCCACTGAGGCGATAGGCCTTCAACGCCAGCTCTGTGTTACCGCCGCGCTCCGCCAGCTTGCCCAGTTCGAACAGCAAGCGGCCGCGCCGGCTTTCCAGCCAAGCGTTTTCATTGGCCGTGGGGATGTCCTGCCATACGGTTTCTGGCGCCTCGCCCTGATCCAGGCGTTCACGGCAGTGGTGCATCACCAGATAACGATCCACGTCGTCACGTTCGTCAAAAGCCCGGGACTCGGCAGAAAGCAGTACTTGTTCGTACTGCTGGTGGCCCAGCTCCACCAGTACGAAATCGGACCAACTCTGGCGCAGGTTGCCGAAAAACATCAGCCGCAGGCGGTCGAACAGGGCCATGTTCTGTAATTGGATAACCTGAGAGGATACGCCCGGTAGCCAAAGTTCGACCGGTGCGGGGTCAGGGTGCAGTGGCAGCAGGGTTTCCTTGAGCACAGCTTTGCTTGCCCCCGTCTGCAGTCCGGCGGCGGTGATCCTGTCTGCCAATGCGGGTCGTAGTTCGCCGAGGGTGAACAGGCGAAAGAGGTCAGCAAGGGGGAGTTCCGGGGTATCGTTGATCCATCCGGCGTTCAGCAGGGTATTGGTGGCCTCGGACACCGGGGCTCCAAGCTCCGGATAACGGAGCTTCTCAACACGGAACAGTTCGCCGGTACGCATGACCATGCGAGCCAACAGCGCCCTTGCGGGCTGGTCCAGTGTCAGCAGGTTGTCTATGTGCCCGATTTCATCGGCCGTCAGCAAATCATTGTGGTAGTGCCGAACCCAGCGCACCACCGTCTCGAAGTTTTCGAGATAATAAAGCGGATTGTCCAGGTCCGCGGTGCCTGGTATGTGAGTTTTCTGGTCTGATGCTGGGACCATGGCAGGGCGTCAGATATCCACGACAATCGGTGGGTTCAGCGGCTTGAACTGGCCGGTGCAGGTGCTGGCGTTGACATACAGGCAGTCATTCAACATTTGCTGGCCGTAGCTTTCGTGGATATGCCCGAAGATGTGAAGTTTGAGCGTGAGCCGCTCCAACTCCAAGGTCAGATCGCCACAGCCTACAGCCAGTGACTCGTTCACCTGATCGAGGATGCCTGCGGGCGGACCATGGGTGATAAGAACGTCAGTGTCCGACGGTATCTGCGCCCAACGCTCCGCAATGGCGGCTCCACGTTCGAGGTTGAATGCCCAGTCGAAAAAAATCGGTGTCCAGGGGCTGCCCCAGAATTTCAGTCCTTCGATGTCGATACTTCTGTCCCGAAGGTAAACGGCGTTCCTGATCAATGCCTCGGCGTCGGCAGGCTCATCCTGCAGGCACCAGTCGTGGTTGCCGGCAATCAGGATCTTGTGGCGGTGGGGCTGTTCGGAAAACCAGCTGTCCAGATCTTCGAGTTCCTCAAGAGTGCCCACTCCCAGGCAATCACCGGCGTGGATCAGCACGTCGCCATCGGGCACCGCCACCTGGCGGTGCATGCTGTGGGTATCGGATATGCAGACCAGTCTCATGATGGCTCGCCGGGTTTGGGTTCGTTGGGCTCGCGAAAAGAGCCATGGCGTCCGGCGCCGCCAGCAAATCGGCCGGCGCCTTCAATGGCTTCTTCAAACACCACAGGATAACCGCCAGCTCCTTCTGCAGCCAATGCCTTCGACAGTTTTAGATCCCACTGATGAATGGCGGAATGTCGGTCGGCGCGCAGGCATTTCTGAGGGAATCCGGCGATGTCTGCCGCCAGGGCCTCGGCGGCGAAACGAGCCTGTCCGTCGGGCACAACCCGGTTTGCCAGCCCCATGGTTTTGGCTTCGTCGGCGCCAACCGGTCGTCCGGTCAGGATCATGTCCATCGCATTGCCGTGGCCGATAATGCGAGGGAGGCGCACGGTGCCGCCATCAATCAGCGGGACTCCCCACCGGCGGCAGAATACGCCAAAGGTGGCGGATGCCTCGACCACCCTCATATCACACAGCAGGGCCAGCTCCAGGCCGCCCGCTACCGCATAACCGGATACGGCAGCAATCACGGGTTTGGAGAGATCCATGCGGGAGGGGCCCATAGGGCCTGGTGCTGTTCCAGTCGCCTCTATCTCGTTGCGACGCTCCGGGTCGCCGACGGCTTCCAGGTCAGCGCCAGCGCAAAAGTTGCCGCCTTTGCCCCAGAGCACCGCCACCTTGAGATTGTCATCGGCTTCAAAATCCGTGAAAGCTTCGTGCAGGGCGTTGGCCGTTTCGCGGTCAACGGCGTTTCGTTTTTCGGGGCGGGCCAGAATGATGGTCAGCACAGCACCATTGGATTCGGTGTATACCGGCGGTTGCGTCACATAGCCTCCTGAGGATTGTTGCTGTCGGGCCGCTCAGGGAGTTGTGGTCTCCGGGGTTAACTGTCCAAACTCCACCCGGTTTCGTCCCTTGTTTTTCGCATTGTATAGCGCCGAGTCAGCTTCGATCATCATATCTGCGAAGGTTTTGTGGTGGTCGGCTTTTTCGACCCCCCCAATGCTGACAGAGATGTACAGCGGTAAACCCTGTATTTCCTGGCCGTTGGTGGCGATGGCTTCCAGCAGGCGGTGGGTGATGATGCGCACGTCGTCATCACCGGTGATACGAAGGACCGCCGCAAATTCCTCTCCTCCGACCCGGCCAATGATATCGTCATCCCTCAATTCGTGTCTCAGTGTGCGGCCGACCAGACGGAGGGCTTCATCTCCGGCTGCGTGGCCCCAGCGGTCGTTGACCTGTTTGAAGTGATCCAGGTCCATCATCAGGACAGCCAGCTGTGCCTGAGACTGCGCTGCCTTATCAAAGGCCCGTATTCCCTCCCGGAACAGAGACCGGCGATTAAAGAGTCCGGTCAGGCCATCCCGTTCAGCCATAATGCGTAGGCGCTGTTCGGACTGGGTAAAGGCCAGCAACGGAAGTGCCAGGGCCGTTGCGGTGGCCAGCAGGATATGGTTGATGAGGATTAGGCGCAGCAGGAAACCGGTGTTGGTCTGGTTCAGACCCAGCCAATCCACACCGATCACCAATGCCTGGGACATCATCAATATCCCATGTACCGTAAACAGCACCTTCAGAATCCTGACAGGCAGTGACGGCGTGGTGTCCAGTTTCGACAGAGTGTAGACCGCAAAGCTGAAAATGGCGGCAGAGAAGAGGGCAGTTAGCAGGCGGGCATTCAGCGGGTCGCCATGGAAGGAGAGCAGAAGAATGAGCAAATAGCTTGCCGCAGAGAAACGCAGGACCTGGCGGAACCTGCGGGTTTTACGCGATGCTCTGCCGGAGAAACGCTGCAGGCCGGCCAAGACCAGAAAAGGCGAAAAGCCGAGAAATACGTGGGCCAGAAAAACGGTGATCCAGGGCGCATCGATAAAGGCGCGCGAGCCTGCAATCAGGGTGCCTGCCGCAAAAGCCATGCACGCCAGCGCCCACAACCGGAAACAATGCTGGCGGGAACGAAGCTTGAAAATGGCCCATAGCAACCCGCCGATCAATAGATTGATCGCGACCGATAACAGCAGCAAAGTCGGCAGGTGAACGGTAAACCCCATAGGCATCCCTGGTGACGGATTTTCGCAGTGTTACAGGGTACGTCACTGGGACGTTACGGTCAGTAAGCTTTGTGTGTCGTTTCATGGTACAGAAACAGCCATGATGACGCCGCCAGTGCGGTTGAAGCGCGACTGGCGGCTCGCCTTTGGGTTAAGCGGCTTTTAATGTCTTCATGTCGATCACAAAACGATACTTCACATCGCCTTTCTTCATGCGTTCGTAGGCTTCATTAATGTTTCTGATGTCGAGCATTTCCACGTCGCAGGTGATGCCATGATCGGCACAGAAGTCCAGCACTTCCTGGGTTTCAGGCATGCCTCCGATGAGAGAACCTGCTAATACGCGGCGCTTGAACACCAGGTCACCGGCTTCCAGGGGTGGGGCGACCGGTTCCAGCAGGCCCACGAGGATGTGGGTGCCGTCGAAGGTCAGGCAGTTCAGGTATGGGTTCAGGTCATGCTGAACCGGCACGGTGTCCAGCATGAAGTCGAAGGACTCGGCGGCCGCTTCCATCTGACGGTCGTCGGTGGAGACGACGACATGGTCAGCGCCCTGCTGCTTCGCTTCAGCCACCTTGCCCTCGGAACGAGTGAAGATGGTTACTTCTGCACCCAGGGCCTTGGCGAATTTCACGCCCATGTGGCCGAGGCCGCCCATGCCGATCACACCCACCTTGTTGCCGGCTCGCACGCCGTAGTGGCGCAGAGGGGAGTAGGTGGTAATGCCAGCGCAGAGAATGGGGGCGGCGGAGACCGGATCCAGCTTTTCTGGAACCTTCACCACAAAGCGCTCGCTGACGATAACCCTGTCGGAATAGCCGCCATAGGTGATGGCGCCGTCATGGCGGTCTTCACCATTGTAGGTAGCAGTCATGCCTTTCTGGCAATACTGTTCAAGACCGGTTTCGCAGGCAGAACAGGTGCGGCAGGAATCCACCATGCAGCCTACTCCCACCGTATCGCCCACCTTGTAGTCGGTCACGTCGGAGCCGACGGCGGTGACACGGCCAATAATCTCGTGTCCCGGAACCACCGGGAACTGAGTAGCCCCCCAATCATTCTCGGCAAAGTGGATATCGGTGTGGCAGACGCCGCAGTAGTCAATCTCGATGGAGACATCGTCCGGGCGCGGTTCACGCCGTTCAAAGCTGATGGGGGCCAGCTTTGAGTCGGCTGATTCGGCTGCGTAGCCTTTTGCAGTCGCCATGGTCCGTGTTCCTTCTTTGTCGGTAAATGTTCAAACCTATACGCAGTAACTCCGGGTGTGAGTCAGTTTTTCAACCGCAAGTCCCTTTTATGAAAGGAATATCATGAAGCGTTAATGGCGATGGGTGTGGCGGTAGTCGGTGGGGGATTGGCCCATGACCTTCTTGAACAGTCGCGAAAAATAGTAATTGTCGTCATAACCCAGAAGGCTGCTGATCTGGGTAAAGGAATGATCCGTGGTGTCCAGCAACTGGCAAGCCTGTTCCACTTTCAGGTGCAGGAAGTGCTGGATCGGGGAGACGCCGGTCAGGGCCCGGTAGCGGGTGGCAAAGTGCGCGGGAGAGAGCCCGGTCAGGTCCGCCAGTTGATGGAGGGTGATGCGCTCATCCAGATGCTCCCGCATGAAATTATGGATGATATCCAGGTCCGGCTGCTGCGCATGGCCTGCCTCACCGACACTCAGGGGGACGGCCGCCAGCAGTTGGCGCAGGCGGTTGGCCACATGCACCAGGCCGGGAGTGCGGAAGCCGGTTTGCCGTACCGAAAGCAGGCCGTTGAAATCCACGAGTAACCTGGGTTGTCGCCCGATGTGTTGAACGTAGATGCCCTCGGTAAACCCCATGTGCTCTCGAAAATGTTCCGTCAGCGGGCCCGCGTAGTGAACCCAATGGATTGTCCATGGGTTCTCCGGTGCGGCGGTGTATCGGTGTGCGGCGCCAGCCGGTATCAGCACCAGGTCACCCGCCCGTATCAGGCAGGGTTCGTCCTCAACGCTCAGGTAGGCTTCCCCCTCCGTGCAATGGATCAAAAGATCGTCGTTATGGTGTTCCCGGTGCATGTGGTGGCCTGCAGCGCGGCGGTAGTGGCCGAAGGCGAGCGGGTACAGGTCACGGGTCAGGGGGTGTCGTGACAAGCCGCGTATAACCGGGTCAGGAATGACATATCGAATGCTGTCTGGCGGTACAGGCCACTGGGACGTCTTGGTCATCGTGGGTATCTTCTTTCCTGTTATTTCGAAAGATAGTCCATCATGGTCGAAACTTAGTCAATCATTAAGCGGTAGAGGGCTGTGCTAGGATCGGTATCAACCTTAGGGCTTAGGCCCAATTACCTACAACAATGACAGGGAATATCGCTATGAAAAACGTACCCCTTTATATCGCCGGTGAATTCGTACAGAGCCAAACTGACCAGTGGATTGACGTTACCGATCCTGCCACCAACGAAGTCATAGCCCGTGCGCCCTGCACCACAGACGCCGAGATGCGTCGCGCTATCGACAACGCAGGCGAAGTGTTCAAGACCTGGAAAGAGGTCCCGGTCTCCGAGCGCGCCCGGGTTATGATGCGTTACCAGGCCCTGCTGAAAGAGCACCATGATGAAATCGCCGAGATCCTGTCCAGCGAAACCGGCAAAACCTTCGAGGACGCCAAGGGTGACGTATGGCGCGGTATCGAAGTTGTAGAGCACGCAGCCAACATCCCCTCGCTGATGATGGGTGAAACCGTCGAGAACGTGGCTCGTGAAATTGATACCTATTCCTACACCCAGCCGCTGGGCGTCTGTGCCGGTATCACGCCGTTCAACTTCCCGGCCATGATCCCGCTGTGGATGTTCCCGATGGCCATTGCTTCCGGTAACACCTTCATTCTCAAGCCGTCCGAGCAGGACCCGCTGACCCCGACGCGTCTGGCGGAGCTGTTTGAAGAAGCAGGCGCCCCCAAGGGTGTGTTGCAGGTCGTCCACGGTGGTAAAGAACAGGTAGACGTGCTGCTGACCGATCCAGCCATTAAGGCCGTGTCGTTTGTTGGCTCCGTACCGGTGGGCCGTTATATCTATGAAACCGGCACCCGTAACATGAAGCGCGTGCAGAGTTTTGCCGGCGCCAAGAACCACATGGTGATCCTGCCGGATGCGGACAAGAATCAGGTGGTCAAAGCTCTGGTAGGCGCATCGGTTGGTGCTGCCGGCCAGCGTTGTATGGCGATTTCCGTGGCCGTGTTCGTGGGCGAGGCTCAAGAGTGGATTCCGGAGGTAAAGGAAGCCCTGGCTGCGGTCAGGCCCGGTGCCTGGAACGACAAAGAAGCCAGCTATGGCCCGATCATTAGCAAGCAGGCGAAGGATCGCGTGGAATCACTGATTACTCGCGGTGAGGAAGAGGGCGCCAAGCTGCTGTTGGATGGTCGCAATTGCACCGTTGATGGCCTGCCCGATGGCAACTGGGTAGGGCCGACGCTGTTCGCTGGGGTCAAACCGAACATGGATGTCTACAAGGAAGAGATTTTCGGCCCGGTGTTGGCCTGCATGGAAGTGGATACCCTGGAAGACGCCATCAACCTGGTAAACGACAGCCCCTATGGCAACGGTACATCCATCTTCACCAGCTCCGGTGGTGCGGCACGCCGCTACCAGCATGAGATTGAAGTGGGTCAGGTGGGTATCAACGTGCCCATTCCGGTGCCCCTGCCGTTCTTTTCCTTCACTGGCTGGAAAGGCTCCTTTTACGGTGACCAGCACGCCTATGGCAAGCAGGCGGTGAAGTTCTACACCGAGACCAAGACCATTACCTGTCGCTGGTTCAGCAGCGATGCGGTGGCTGAAACCAACTTCTCCATCCGCATGCGGTAAGGGGAGCACATGAACTTTGATCTGACCGAAGATCAGCTGGCCTTCCGCGAGGCCGCCAGGGCCTTTGCGGAGAAGGCCATGGCGCCTCACGCCGCCGAATGGGATGCCGAGCATGTGTTTCCGGTGGAAGTGATTCGCGAGGCCGGTGAGATGGGCTTTTGCGGCATCTATACCCCGGAAGCCCAGGGTGGTATGGGGCTATCGAGGCTGGATACCAGCGTGATCGTGGAAGAGCTGGCGGCTGCCTGCCCTTCGACGGCCGCCTATATCACCATTCACAACATGGCAACCTGGATGGTCGCGCAGTTTGGCAATGCCGATATCCAGCAACAGATTGCTCCGAGGATGGCCAGCGGTGAGTGGCTGGGTTCGTACTGCCTGACGGAGCCGGGTGCCGGCTCTGACGCCGGTAACCTGCGCACCAAGGCCACACGGGACGGCGACAGTTACGTACTGAACGGCAGCAAGGTGTTTATTTCCGGCGCCGGCGCCACCCAGATGCTGGTGGTAATGGCCCGTACCGGTGAGCCGGGCAGTGGTCCCAAGGGCATTAGTGCGTTTGTGGTGCCCGCTGACAGTGATGGCATCCACTACGGCAAGGCCGAGGAAAAAATGGGCTGGAACAGCCAGCCCACCCGCCAGATTACTTTCGAGAACGTACACGTGCCGGCCAATAACCGGCTGGGTGAAGAAGGTCAGGGCTTCATGATCGCCATGAAAGGCCTGGACGGCGGGCGCCTGAACATTGCTACCTGCTCCATGGGTGGTGCCCAGGCGGCGCTGCTGCGTGCCCGCAATTACATGCACGAGCGCGAGCAGTTCGGCCAGGCCCTGGCGGGCTTTCAGGCGCTGCAGTTCAAACTGGCGGATATGGCAACCAACCTGGTAGCCGCGCGGCAGATGGTTCGCCTGGCAGCCTACCGGCTCGATCAGGGCGATACCGAAGCCACGCTGCATTGCGCCATGGCCAAGCGTTTCGCCACCGATGCGTGTTTCGAGGTGTGCAACGAGGCACTTCAACTTCACGGTGGTTACGGCTATATCCGCGAGTATCCGCTGGAGCGCTACGTACGCGACCTGCGGGTGCATCAGATTCTGGAAGGCACCAACGAAATCATGCGGCTGATCGTAGCCCGCCGGCTACTGGAGCCTGGTGTCGCTGAAGCTATTCAATAAACGCTTCTGCCAACTAACAAAAGGCGAGAATTCACATGAGCGAACTGATTCAGCTGGAAAAACGCGGTCACACCGCGATCATCACCATTAACAATCCACCGGCCAATACCTGGACCAAGGCGTCTTTGAAAGCGCTGGAAGAGACGATTGAGGCGCTCAACGCCGATCGCAATATCTTTGCGCTGGTGGTCACTGGCCAGGGCGAAAAGTTTTTCTCCGCCGGTGCCGACCTCAAGGCCTTCGCCGATGGCGACGTTGGTAACGCAAGTGTCATGGCGCAGGCGTTTGGTCAGGCATTCGATGCCCTGGTTCGCTTCCGTGGCGTGTCAATTGCGGCCGTGAACGGCTATGCCATGGGGGGTGGCCTGGAGTGTGCCCTGGCCTGTGACATCCGCATTGCCGAGGAGCATGCCCAGATGGCATTGCCAGAGGCCACCGTTGGCCTGTTGCCCTGTGCCGGTGGCACCCAGAACCTGCCCTGGCTGGTCGGCGAAGGCTGGGCCAAGCGCATGATTCTGTGTGGTGAGCGTATCAAGGCCGACAAGGCCCTGAGCATCGGGCTGGTGGAGGAAGTGGTGCCGCAGGGCGCAGCCCTCGACAAGGCGCTGGAGCTGGCGGAGATGGCCGGCAAGCAGAGCCCGTCGTCCGTTGCCCGCTGCAAGACCCTGGTGATGAGTGCCCGTGATGGTCGCAGCCACGACGACGGCTGGAGAATGGAGCGGGAGCTGTTTATCGAACTGTTCAGCACCGAAGACCAGCGCGAAGGGGTGAATGCGTTCCTTGAAAAGCGCACACCGGAATGGAAGAACCGGTAGAAAGCATCGATAAATAGCACCGATAACCAAGCCAGATTACTGAGTAAATGGTATGAGCGATCAAGTAGTCATTTTTGAGGAATTGGAGGCCGCAGGCGGCAGCCGAATTGGTGTGGCACGACTGAACGCGCCACGTGCCATGAACGCACTGTCGCTGGAGATGATTCACCTGTTGAAGGCAAAGCTGGACCAGTGGGCTGCCGACGACACGATCGGCGCCGTGTGGCTGGAAGGCGAGGGCGACAAAGCCCTGTGCGCAGGCGGAGATATTGTGGCGCTGTATCGCGACATGACAGAGCCGCGCTCCGACAGTCGTGCCGTCAGTGAAGGGGACAGATTCTTTACCGACGAATACGAGCTGGACTACCAGATTCACACCTATCCCAAGCCTTTAATTGTCTGGGGCAATGGCGTGGTGATGGGCGGCGGCATCGGCCTGATGTCCGGCGGTTCCCATCGTGTGGTCACGGAGCATTCACGTGTTGCGATGCCGGAAGTGAGTATCGGCCTGTACCCGGATGTGGGCGCCGGTTGGTTCCTCAACAAAATGCCGGGCCGGATCGGTTTGTTCCTGGGGCTGACCGGGGCGCGGATGAACGGCGCTGATGCGCTGTTTACCGGGTTGGCAGACAGGTTTATTTGCCACGATATGCGTGAGGAGGTCAAACAGGCCCTGCAGCAGTCTGGCTTTGCCGGCCTTGAGGGTGGCGCCCATGCCGCTGTCAGCAAAGTGTTGCGTAGGTTTGAAGCGGGCTCCCGCGAAGCAATGCCACAGTCCGTGGTACGCGAGCACTTCGATGTGGTCCAGGCCCTTACCGACGGCGATTCGCTGGTGGAAGTGGTGGACAACCTGGGCCAGTACGCCGGCGAAGATCCCTGGTTGATCAAGGCGGTCAAGACGGTTGCTGCGGCGTCGCCAGCTTCTCTGACTCTGACCTGGCAACACTATCACGACACCTTGCATGACAGTCTGTCCCAGGTTTTCGACAAGGAACTTCAAATATCGAAACGCTGCCTGAAAATGGGTGAATTTGCCGAGGGCGTCCGGGCACTGTTGATCGACAAGGACCTGAAGCCACGCTGGCATTTCCCGACATTGAAAAGCGTGGACCCGGAGTGGATCGACCGGTTCTTTATCGAGCCCTGAACAAAACCGAACAGACCAACACTGATCAAAAATGGAGAACAACAATATGGCGACTATCACGTTTATCGGTCTTGGCAACATGGGTGGTCCCATGGCCGCTAACCTCGTCAAGGCAGGCCACGACCTGACGGTGTTTGATCTGTCTTCCGAGGCGGTCAAGGCACTCACCAGCGAAGGCGCGAAATCCGCGGCGACGATCCAGGAAGCGGTGGAAGGTGCCGAGGTGGTGATTTCCATGCTACCTGCGGGCCAGCACGTGGAAGCGGTTTACCTCGGTGACAACGGGCTGTTGAAAAACCTGCCATCCACAACGCTGGTGATCGATTCCTCCACCATTGCGCCGGAAACCGCGAAAGGTGTAGCCGAAGCAGCCGTGGCGGCCGGTATCACGTTTATGGATGCACCGGTCTCAGGTGGTGTTGGTGGCGCCAAGGCAGGCACGCTGACCTTTATTTGCGGTGGTGAGGCGGATGCATTCGAGCGCACCAAACCCATTCTTGAAGGCATGGGCAAGAACATCTTCCACGCTGGCCCCCACGGTTCCGGGCAAGTTGCCAAGATCTGCAATAACATGCTGCTAGCCATCCTTATGAGCGGTACTAGCGAAGCATTGGCGCTGGGTGTAAAGAACGGTCTGGACCCTGCGGTGCTGTCGGAGATCATGAAGCAGAGTTCCGGTGGCAACTGGGCGCTGAATGTCTACAACCCCTGGCCGGGGGTCATGGAGGGTGTGCCGGCGTCCCGTGACTATGAGGGCGGCTTCCTGGTGAACCTGATGAACAAGGACCTGGGGCTGGCCTTCGACAATGCCGTTAAGAATCAGGCTCCCATTCCCATGGGATCATTGGCCCGTAACCTGTTTGCGCTCCATGCCAATGAGGGTAACGGCGGGCTGGACTTCTCCAGTATCCAGAAGTTCTATTACCGCGGGTAGGGCTGAGTACCAGCGCCTTCAGAACGCATGGTTGGACATTTCGTTCATGCCAGCGGGTTTTGAGGGCGTTTATTTTTAGCTTAAAGTTTACCTTTACGTAAACTATAGCCTGTGATAAACATTGAAGTCAGAATTTTCCACAACAATAAAAGGACTGGATTATGAGTCTCCCGGATTACCAATCGGTCTACGACAATTTCGACCCCGCCAGCCTCGAAGCCGAGATCCTGGAGGGAAATCTGAACAATGGCCTGAACGTCTGTACGGAAATCTGTGACAAGTGGGCGGAGGACCCTCAAAGGGTTGCGCTATATTACGAGAAAGCTGACGGCGGTTCCGGCAAGCTGACCTTCGCCGAACTTAAAGAACAATCCGCCCGTTTTGCGAACTACCTCACCTCCAAGGGTATCGGCAAGGGTGACCGGGTTGCTGCCTTGCTGCCCCGCAGCCCCGAGCTGCTGATTGTCATTGCCGGCGCGCTGCGCGCTGGCGCCGTTTACCAACCACTGTTCACTGCCTTCGGCCCCGGTGCCATCGAGTATCGTTTCGAGCGCGCCAGCACCAAACTGGTGGTGACTGATCCCGTCAACTATCCGAAGCTTACCGAGGTCAAGGACTGCGCGCCGGTGGTGTGCGTGAACGCCGCCGAAGTCAGCGGCGATATCCCGGACTTTGATAAGACGCTGGCAGAGCAGTCTGGCCAGTTCGAGCCGGTATTGATCAAGGGTGGTGATCCTTTCCTGCAGATGTTTACCTCGGGTACGGTTGGTAAATCCAAGGGCGTAGCGGTTCCTGCCAAGGCATTGCTGGCGTTTTACGTATACATGAAGTATGCCATCGACCTGCGGGATGATGACGTGTTCTGGAACGTGGCTGATCCAGGCTGGGCCTACGGTCTTTACTACGCCGTGGTGGGCCCGTTGCTGATGGGGCATGCCACCCATTTCAACCCGGGCGCGTTTACCCCGGAAACCACCTACGACATGATCCGCAAATACAAGATCACCAATCTGGCGGCGGCACCGACCGCCTATCGGTTGCTGAAGGCCAATGACCACGTCCTGCCGGAAGGTGAGAACCTTGGCCTGCGGGTGGCCAGCAGTGCCGGTGAGCCGCTGAACCCGGAAGTGGTGAGCTGGATTGAGCGGCGTCATTTCTGCCCGGTCAAGGACCACTACGGCCAGACCGAAACCGGAATGACCTGCTGTAACTTCCACGGCCTTGATCACGCGGTGCGCCAGGGCTCCATGGGATATTCCTCTCCCGGTCATAAAGTCGTTGCCCTCAATGAGAAAAACGAAGTCGTGGGCGAAGGTGAGATCGGCCAACTGGCAGTGGATGTGAAGGCCTCGCCATTGTTCCACTTTGACGGCTACACCTGGGGCGAGAAAGACCCGTTCGTGAATGACTACTATCTCACCGGCGATATGGTGGTGAATCACGGCGGTGGCTGCTTCTCATTCAGCGGTCGTGACGATGACATTATCACCACTGCTGGTTACCGTGTGGGCCCGGCCGATGTGGAAAGCACCCTGCTGGAGCACAAGGCGGTGGCCGAGTCTGGTGTGGTGGCGAAGCCCGACGAGAAGCGGGGCTCTATCATCAAGGCTTATGTGGTTATCAAGGGTGACCAGGAGCCGGAAAGCGAAGATGCCCTGAAGGATGAATTGCAGGAGCTGGTTCGCCATCGCCTTTCCGCCCACGCCTATCCACGTGAAATCGAATTCGTGGATGAGCTGCCGAAAACCCCCAGTGGCAAGATCCAGCGCTTTGTTCTGCGCAACCAGGCTAAGGAAGAGAAACAGGGATGATTGTCACCTTCGAGGAACTGCAGGCCTTCCTCGCCGAGCAGTTTCCCCAGGGTGCCCGCTACGGCACCCTGCAGGAGCTGGGCGACGGCTGGGCTGAAATGAAGCTGGAGGTTGCTGAAGAACATCTGCGCCCCGGCGGCACGGTGTCCGGCCCCGCCATGATGGCGTTGGCGGACGTGGCCCTGTATGCCGCCCTGCTGGGAAAAATCGGCCTGGTGCCGCTGGCGGTGACCAGTAACCTCAACATCAACTTCCTGCGCAAGCCCGTGGCCCACAGCCCGATCCGGGCGCGGGCCAGCATGCTGAGAGTCGGCAAGACCAGCGGAGTGGGTGAGGTCTACATTCTCTCCGATGGCCTGGAAGACCCGGTTGCCCATGCCACCATTACCTACGCGATTCCGGCACAGCGGTGACGGCATGAACGTCAGCAATCTTTCGGTTTCCCTGGGGGAAGGCGTCAGGGTTCAGGCCCAGCGCCTGAGTCATGGTGACCGTACCGGGCCGGTGTTGGTGTTCCTGCATGAATCCCTGGGCAACATTGCCTTATGGAAACAGTTTCCCAGCCAGTTGGCAGAGGCCACAGGCCTTGATGCGCTGATCTATGAACGCCGTGGTTACGGTGCCTCCAGTGACGAGCCACTGCCGCGTCCCTACGATTACCTGGAGCAGGAAGGCACCGTGTGGTTGCCACGGTTGCTGGATGCGCTGGCGATTGACGAAGTGATTCTGGTGGGCCATAGCGATGGTGGCTCCATTGCCTTGATTGCCGCAGCAGCGCTGAAGGCGCGGGTAAAGGGATTGATCACCATGGCCGCCCATACCTGGGCCGATCACCTGACCCTGGCAGGTATCCGTGACATGCGTCGGCGCTACCTGGAAGAAGGCATTCGCGAGAAGTTGCTGCGCCATCACGGCGAACGGACTGATGAATTGTTCTTCGCCTGGCAGGACGTCTGGCTGGATGAAGGCTTTCAGGAGTCCATGGATTTTGGCCCCTGGCTGGACGCCATTCGTTGCCCGGCTATGATCATTCAAGGGGATGATGATGAATACGGGGTTCCGGAACAGGTGACCCGGATTGTGGAAGGCATCGGACATCGGGCCGAACCGGTGTTCATGGCTGAAACGGGACATTCGCCCCACATACAGCAGCTTGACCGGGTGCTGGCGTTGATCAGCGGTTTTTTGCGAATAGACAGAGGCCAAAAAAGTACGATTTTTGGTTGACGTTTACGTAGACGTCAATTTAACCTGTAGACAGTATAAACGCACAAAAATAACAAAAGGTAGAATGGCTCATGAGTGACCCGTTCGTTCTGGAGACCCAAAGCCTCGTCAAAGAGTTCAAAGGCTTTGTGGCGGTCGACGACGTTAACCTGAAGGTGCAGCGCGGCCATATACATGCCCTGATCGGCCCCAATGGCGCGGGCAAGACCACGGTATTCAACCTGCTTACCAAATTCCTGATTCCTACCCGAGGCAAGATCCTGTTCAAGGGTGAGGACATCACCTCGATGAAATCGGCGGCCATTGCCCGCAAAGGTGTGGTCCGTTCCTTTCAGATTTCTGCGGTTTTTCCCCATATGACGGCGCTTGAGAACATTCGCGTCGCTCTGCAGAGTTTTGAAGGCAACTCCTTCCGCTTCTGGAAATCCGGCGAGTCCCTGAACAAGCTCAATGAGCGCTGCATGGAACTGCTGGACAGTGTCGGGCTGACTGAATTTGCCAACACCACCACCGTCGAACTTGCCTATGGTCGTAAGCGCGCTCTGGAACTGGCCACCACCCTGGCGATGGAGCCGGAGTTGCTGTTGCTGGACGAGCCCACCCAGGGCATGGGCAGTGAAGACGTGGATCGGGTCGTTGAACTGGTGCGCAAGGCCGCTCAAGGCCGCACGGTGTTAATGGTGGAGCACAACCTGGGTGTGGTCAGCAAGCTATGCGATCGGGTAACGGTGCTGGCTCAGGGTTCTGTGTTGACCGAAGGGGATTACCAGCAGGTTTCCGACGACCCACGGGTTCGCGAAGTGTATATGGGTGGCACCGCCACTAAAAAGCAGGAGGCGGCGGAATGACACAGGCGCATCCAAAAGAGTACGAACAGCTTCGAATCTCCGGGCTGCACGCATTTTATGGAGAATCACACATTCTCCACGGCATTGATATGGAAGTTCAGCGTGGGGAGTTGGTCACGCTGCTGGGCCGTAATGGTGCCGGCCGCAGCACAACCCTGAAAGCGATTATGAATATGGTGGGCCGGCGTACCGGTTCCATTATGATCAACGGTGAGGAAACCATGTCCTGTGCACCTCACCATATTGCCAGGTTGGGAGTCGGGTATTGCCCCGAACACCGGGGCATTTTTTCCGGACTTAATGTCATGGAAAACCTGACACTTCCGCCCGTCGTCCGAAGCGGCGGCATGGGACTGGAAGAAATTTTTTCAATGTTCCCGAACCTGTACGAGCGCCGCACGAGTCAGGGCAGTAAGCTCTCCGGTGGCGAGCAGCAGATGCTGGCGATGGCAAGGATTCTGAGAACGGGTGCCAACATGCTGTTGCTGGATGAAATCACCGAAGGCCTGGCTCCGGTTATCGTTGAGACGCTGGGCGAGGTGTTGGTCAAGCTGAAGGAAAAAGGCCTGACCATTGTCCTGGTCGAGCAGAATTTCCATTTCGCCGCACCCCTGGCGGACCGTCACTACGTGATGGAACACGGCCAGATTGTGGAGGAGATCAGCGCCGACGAGCTTGAGGCCAAGCAGTCGATGCTGGACAAATACCTGGGTGTGTAAGGCCTGGGGATGAGAGTGAAATAAAGAGTGCAACAAGAGCAATAAGAACGAAACCCGAAAACCAACGCAAAGACAGTAGCGGAGAAACAACAATGACAATCACCAAAAAGCTTCTGACATCAGCGATTGCATCAGCCATGTTTGTGGGTGCTGCCCAGGCTGAGATATCCGACAATACCGTTAAAATCGGTTACCTGGCCGACATGTCCGGCACCTATCGTGACCTGGCGGGACCAAATGGCCAGACAGCCCTGGAAATGGCCATTGCGGACTTCGGTGGCACGGTCAATGGCGCCAAGATCGAAGTGGTCAGCGCGGATGATCGTAACAGCCCGGATTCCGCCTCCAGTACTGCCCGGCGCTGGGTGGAGAACGAGAACGTTGATTTGATTGCCGGCCTGGTTGCCTCTTCGGTCACCATTGCCGTCAGCAACATCCTGGAAGAAAACGACAAGCTGGGTATCGTCTCCGGTTCTGCCGCGTCCAGCATCACCAACGAGCACTGCACGCCGAACCATATCCACTACGTGTACGACACCTACCCGCTGGCCAACGGTACGGCAAGCGCGGTGGTTAAAGAAGGTGGCAAGAGCTGGTTCATCCTGACCGCTGACTACGCCTTTGGGCACGCCCTGGAAGGGGACGTAACCCGCGTGGTGGAAGAAAATGGCGGCGAAGTGATGCAGGCGGTGCGTCATCCGTTCCCGACCTCTGACTTCTCCTCCTTTATCCTGCAGGCGCAGTCCTCAGGCGCTGACGTGGTGGCTCTGGCAAACGCAGGTGCAGACACCACCAATGCCATCACCACCGCCGGTGAATTCGGCCTGACCCAGTCCGGCCAGACCCTGGCAGCGCTGCTGTTGTTCCTGACCGACGTTCATGCACTGGGTGCTCAGTCTGCCCAGGGCATTCAGCTCACCACCGGCTGGTACTGGGACATGAACGACGAAACCCGTGCCTGGTCTGACCGTTTCATGGAAAAAACCGGCGTTCGTCCCACCATGGTTCACGCCGGTATCTACTCCAGCGCCATCCAGTACCTGAACGCTGTGAAGGCCACCGGTTCGGATGCCGCCCAAACGGTACGCAAGCAGATGATGGATACGCCGATCAACGACATGTTTGCCAAGAACGGCATCATTCGTGAGGACGGCCGCATGGTCCACGACATGTACCTGGCAGAAGTGAAAACCCCAGAGGAGTCCAAGAGCGAGTGGGATCTGTATGACATCGTACGGACCATCCCAGGGGACGAGGCCTATCGCCCGCTGTCCGAGAGCAAGTGCAAGCTCGTAACCCAAAACTGATGTTCTGACCGACTGGGCCGTCCCGCGCTATCCAACAGTACTGGCGCGGGGCGGCCACTGACCTGCAGACACGCAACTTGTGAATGATCAGTTGCGCTGCTTTTGGAGTTTGTAACATGACCGAGATTCTGGGAGTCCCCGTGGCCGTGCTGTCTGGCCAGTTGATGCTCGGGGTGATCAATGGCGCCTTTTATGCTCTGCTGAGCCTCGGCCTGGCGGTTATATTTGGCCTGCTGAAAATTATTAATTTCGCCCATGGCGCCATGTACATGCTCGGTGCCATGTGTACCGTACTGATTTTTGATGCCTTCGGCGTCAATTACTGGGTAGCGCTCTTCGTCGCGCCCGTGATCGTGGGCTGTTTCGGCATTGTGCTGGAATACTTCCTGTTGCGCCGCATCGCGGGCCAGGATCACATCTACAGCCTGTTGTTGACCTTCGGGATTGCACTGATCCTTCAAGGTGTTCTAACCAATATTTATGGCGTTTCCGGCCTTCGCTATTCCATGCCGGAGATGTTCAGAGGTGGTATGAACCTCGGGTTCATGTTCCTTCCCTACTATCGTGCCTGGGTAATCGTGGCAGCCTTGCTGGTGTGCTTCGCAACCTGGTTCATGATTGAGAAAACCCGGCTTGGCTCCTACCTGCGGGCTGGCACGGAAGATTCCCAGCTGATGCAGGGATTTGGCATCAATGTGCCACTGCTGATCAGCCTCACCTACGGTTTTGGTGTCATGCTCGCCGCGTTCGCCGGTGCGCTTGCCGCACCCATTTATTCGGTGTCACCGGTGATGGGTTCCAACATACTCATCGTAGTGTTCGCCGTGGTGGTCATCGGCGGTATGGGTTCCATCGCCGGAGCGGTGATTACCGGCCTGATGATGGGAGTCGTGGAGGGGTTCACCAAAGTGTTCTACCCGGAAGGGTCGGCAGCCGTAATCTTCCTGGTGATGGTGGTTGTCCTGTTGATTCGCCCGTCGGGCCTGTTTGGTAAGGAGGCATAGTCATGGCGAACGCAACCACGCAGACAGATATCCAGCAAAGTATTGTTCAGCAGCAGAAATCCGAGCAACGCAAGAAGCAGATCCTGAATCTGGTGTTGCTGGTGCTGCTCCTGCTGGCACCGGCGGTGATGTACCCCGTGTTCCTGATGAAAATCCTGTGCTTCGCCCTGTTCGCAGTGGCGTTCAATCTCCTGCTGGGCTACACCGGCCTGCTGTCATTCGGACACGCAGCGTTCCTGGCAGCGGGCTCGTACACCACCGGTTACCTGCTCTCGAATTTCTCCGGTCTGACGACCGAAATGGGGATCCTCGTGGGCACAGCGGCGGCGACGGTGTTGGGCCTCGGCTTCGGGGTTGTGGCCATTCGCCGCCAGGGTATCTATTTCGCGATGATCACCCTGGCGCTGGCGCAACTGGTCTACTTCTTCTTCGTGCAGGCTCCCTTTACCGGTGGCGAGGACGGGATGCACGGCGTACCCCGCGGTCATCTTTTCGGCCTCGTTGACCTGAGTAACAACTACGCCATGTACTACTTCGTGCTGGCGGTCTTCCTGGGAGGCTATCTGGTGGTGCAGCGGATTGTTGGCTCGCCCTTCGGGCAGGTGCTCAAGGCGATTAAGCAGAACGAGCCACGGGCAGTGTCCCTTGGCTACAACGTGGATCGCTACAAGCTGCTCGCCTTCGTGATTTCAGCAGGCCTGGCGGGCCTGGCCGGATCGGTGAAAACCGTGGTGTTCCAGCTCGCGTCTCTCAACGACGCCCACTGGCACATGTCCGGCGAAGTCATCCTGATGACGCTTCTGGGTGGTACCGGCACGTTGCTGGGCCCGGTGGTCGGTGCGACCTTCGTGGTGAATCTGGAATATCAGCTGGCCCAGGGGCCGTTGGGTGACTGGGTAGACCCCATCCTTGGCGGCATCTTCGTGCTGACGGTGATGGCCTTCCGCTCGGGGATTGTGGGCGAGATCCAGAACTTCATGCGCAAAAACATGAGTTAGTCGTCACTGGCCGCCCAACTGCCATACCCCAGCTCCATGACCCGGGCCACTTCGGTCTCGGGTATGGCCGCCAGGTCGCCAAGTTCAAGGGTGTCGTAGTGAAACGCATAGAGGCGGGACGTGAATTCCGCCACGGGCAGGGATGCCTCACCCCGAATCTCTCCGTTTCCCCGGGTTGAGCAGGTGATGCCCTGGCCCCAGTCCTGGCCACTGTCGTTATTGGGATTGAAGAAGTACACCCGCATTTCGTTTCTGGGGCTCAGGGCCACTCGTAGGATGGTAATGGCATGTCGGCCAACGAAGCGGGCGGCGCTGTCGGTAACGGCGATACCGGCAGGCTGGTGGTGAATCACCGGAATGTTGCCGTTGTAGTAGGGGTGATAGCTGGCGTAGAAGTGTCGGATGAAATCGTCGTAGTCCGTAATCTCCCCAGTGTGGATATCGGCCACCACCTTGAAGCCGTGGCTTACCCACCAACCATAGAATTCCGGGTTGATCCAGCGATGGGCGTCATCGTTCCGGTCTTCACAGCGCCGCCACATTTCACCATAGATCCGGTCCAGGTGGGGAATGAGAATCAGTGAAACCGGGTCTACGTCGACGGGAGTGTCCTTGATCAACCCCTGTTCCAGATTCTTGGACGACACTTCCCGCCCTTCAAATCGGCTCAGCACTTCGTTGTCGCGGGCTGCCCAGGTGAGTACCTGGAGCAGGTAATCGGCCTCGTTGGCGGCCCACATGGACAGTCCTATAGCGGACTGGCAACTGGGATTGTTGCCCTGGCCCACACCCAGTGGCTGGCCCAACAGGTTGAGTACACCAGCGAGCAGAAATACTCCCGGTGGCACTGCATCACCAAAGGCCTCCGACAGGACCTGTTTCGTTTCCGTCGATAATCTGAGTTTGATCTGCCGCCAGAGGGCCTGCGCAACCGGTGGGGTGAAGAGTGAGCCCCGCTCCAGCATCATGGTCAGGCCATAGACCGCCTGACAGGTTTCCGGATGGATGGCTTCATCAATCAGCGCATCCACGAGTTGGTTGTAACAATAGAAATCATCCAGCCCGGTCATCGTCAGCCCCAGGGCGGTGGGGATGAGCTCTTCCTCGTCGCTGGTGCGCAGAAACCGCAAAAACACCGCGTGATAGGGCGACGCCAGCCCGGTATCGTGCATATTGCGGGCAAACTCGTTGGCTTCCGCGGAGAGCTCAACGTCGTCCATTTTGGCCAGGCGTAGCTGGTACAGGTCCAATCCGGGATCTTCACGGCTACCGGGAGTGGGTGCAAACAGAGCCCTCACCAGGCGGGTGGCGTCGGCGGTGCCAGTGGTTTTGAGTTCCGGGTCATACAGGCATTTGGCGATCTGGCCAATCATGTCGCAGATGCTGTCCACCTGCACGGGCCCTTGTTCCAGCAGCCGCCACACCTCAGCCACCAGGCTGTCCATCAGGTTTTCGTAGCCAAGGTGGGATATCAGGTATTGGTATAGCCCCAGAACGAGGGGGCCTAGTTGTTTGGGCCGTTCGCGGTCCGCTTCACTGAGGTTGCCAGACAGCAGGTCCAGGTTCAGGGCCATCACCTGGGTGAGGAAATGTCGGGCCTGCTCTGAGGAAATGCCCGGGTGAAAATAGTCGCCGCGTACCACCGCCAGCAGGCGAATTTCGCTGATGGCCTCGACAACCGTAGTGACGGCACCGGCTTCACGCAGTGAATGCTTGGCGAGAGCGGGCTGCAGAATGGCAGGTTTCGACCAGTCACTGGCGCCGAAGATGCCGGCTGATTCCAGAGCGCGAACCCGGCGGTACAGGACATCGAAGCCCCCCGGCAGGGTCATCAGAAGGCGTGCACGTTCCAACAACCCCAGGCTGGAGGCTTGTGGCGACGCACTGCGGGCGCGGGCAAAGTCTGCCAGGGCGGCATCAAGTTGCAATGAAGCCTGGGCAAGATCCAATGGTCAGCTCCTTTTCCGTTTTCCCTGATTCCGTCGTATCCGCTGCCTGGTAAAGGATGTAACAACAGGCGCGTCGAGGGCAGTTATAGGAGCCAGTGTAGTCGCCCTCGATCGAGAAACGAAGCTTCTGAAGATTGATACGGTATTTGCGTATCTCGTCAAATGGCCAGGAAAGCTGGGTGAAGGAACGTTGAATCTTTGCCCTGAACATTCTGGGCACTACAGTGAATGAGAGGCTGGATTAGGCATTGCGGGACCAGTGGAAGGGTTTAAGTAAGCTCTGCGACAGCTATGAATCGGGCTGATGGAACCCGGGCCTGGAGTCGTCGTTGCGACATGTTGGAGCCATAGCTGAAGCAGAGCATGCAATGTCCTTGTTGGCGATTACACCGAGCCTACCAGTGATGGTGACGTCATTGCAGGTGCAGCCTTGGTCAGTGTTCCCTGCAACGCCAGCACCAGTTCATCCACTCGCCGTTCCGCCTCAGCAACGGATTGCGCCAACACCTCGCCGCCTTCCTCCTGATTTTCAATGGCAATGCTACGTACATTGGTGATGCCGATAAACTCAAGCACTGTGGTCAGGCCTGGCTCAAGGTGATTCATATGCGCCAGCTCCCCTCCCGGCTCGAATCCAACCCCGCCACGGGAAGACAGGATAACCGCATGGCGGGGGCGGTCTGCCAGCAGTGCTGTGAAGGGGGCTTCCGGGGTGGATGGGTCATACTCTACGGTTCTGCCCATGCGAACGATCAGGTCCACCCATGCCTTCAGAGCCGCTGGCATACCAAAATTATAGAGCGGCGCGCCAATGACCAGGATGTCCGCGGCGACCAGTTCATCGATCAGTCGGTCACTTTCTGCCAGTGTGTCGTCCATCCAGGGCTCGTGCTTTTCGGGTGAAGCAAAGGCCGCCTGTATCCATCGCTGGTCAATGAAGGAAGGCGGTGTGTCACCGATATCTCGGTGGGTCACGGTATCGCCGGGGCGTCGGGCATGCCACCGGGAAACAAACCGATGGGTCAGGCTGCGGCTGTGGGAGCCGTGTTCGTGGATGCCGGCGCGGCCAGGGCGGGCAGAGGCGTCGAGTTGCAGGATGTGAGTCATGTGGAGCTCCATTCGGTTGTAGGAAAATTCATCTGTTGTTGACGGTGAATTAAGCCTAAAGTCATACTTAGAGGGTCACAAACGATGATTTTTTGCGCTTATAGATGAGGTAAATTCACTCATGAGTCCCCGCCGCCTGCCTTCGCTGTCTGCCTTGCGAGCCTTCGAGGCTGCCGCCCGCCATGAGAGTGCCAAACAGGCTGCCCAGGAGCTTTCGGTGACCGCCACGGCGATCAGTCATCAGATTCGCGGGCTTGAAGAGGCGCTTGGGGTGGAGCTGTTCGTTCGTAAACCCCGGCAACTGGTGCTGACGCCTAAGGGGCGGGATTTACAGGAAGTGCTGGGAACCGCCTTCGACAACATCGGCAATGCCATAGAGCGATTGAAGGCAGTGCCGTCGCGCCAGGCGGTGACTCTGTCCACCACACCAGCGGTCGCGGTGCGCTGGTTGTTGTCCTGGGTGTGTATGTTGCGGGACAGCCATCCGGACATTGATCTGCGCATTCACGCCTCACACGAAGCCGTGGCCCTGGATGGGGTGACGGCGGACCTCGCCATTCGCTATGGCGATGGGCACTGGCCGGGCCTGGTTGCGGAGAAGCTGTTCGATAACACCTTTATTCCTGCCTGCAGTCCCCATCTTGGGCTGACGAGGATGGAGGATTTACCGAATCATCCGCTGATCCACTTCCGGCCGCAGCGAGTATCGGTGAGCCCGGTAGACTGGGCAGGCTGGCAGAAGCGGGTAGGACTAGCGGGGCTGGATGTGAGTGCCGGATTGGTGTTTTCGGACGAGACCCACACCATTTCCGCGGCCGTGGGTGGCCAGGGCGTGGCGCTGATGAGCCGACCGTTGATCGAGGATGAGTTAGCTGAAGGGCGGCTGGTGCAGCCCTTCGGCCCGGAACTGGAAGGTAAACCATTCTACCTGGTGTACCCGGAAAGCCGTCGTCAGGATCCGACGATACGGGCCATCCGCGATTGGGTACTGAACGTACCCGGAGGATTGTGCCCAGTATCGCCGGCTGCTACCGCCTGAGGGTCAGGCTATGGCGGCTTTCATTGACTCCAGCAGGGCATCATCCAACTCATTGGCACGCTTGGCCGCTGGTCGGCTTTCCGTGCGTTGGATGTACTCCTGAAACACCTTGTTTGGCGGAATGTTCTTCTGCATGGTTTCCCACCACAGGTAACTGCTGACCAGTACATCCGCTGCGGTAAACGTATCGCCACAGATATACGGAGTCCTGCCCAGCACTTTCTCCAGAGTATTGATGCTGTCTTCCACGTGGCCGCAACCGACGGACTGGGCGTTGCTACTGTCGATCTTCCAGCCGTAGGCCAGGGCACTGGTGGCCATCTCGAAAGGGCCCGCCATGAAAAACAGCCAGCGGTAATAGTCGCCACGTTCCGGAGAGGCAGCCGGCGGTGCAAGCTTCTTGTCCGGGAACTGGTCCGCCAGGTAAGCACAGATGGCCGCCACTTCCGTGACGATGGTATTTCCGTGTTTGATGGCGGGCACCTTGCCCATGGGATTGATCGCCAGGTATTCCGGGGCTTTTATGTCCTGCCCGAATTCCATCGTCTCTACGGTGTAAGGAATGCCGACTTCCTCCAGCATCCAGCGTACGACTCGGCCGCGTGACATGGGGTGGGTGTAAAGGGTGAGTTCTGACATGCTGATCTCCTTTTCGAGCCTGTGTTTTCAGGGATATGGGTTACTGCGAGATCAGATTAATGTGGAAATAGGCGAATATCTGTCCTAGATAAATGGGAAGATGCATTTTTAATGTAAGTGAGCGTAGAAACTGCCAGGAGGAAGGTGACAATGTCTGGTCCCACCACCCGTGTGTTAACTGTGCTGGAGTTGTTGCAGGCTCATGGGCAAATCGGCGGTGCCGAACTGGCTGAGCGGCTGGGCGTGGATCGGCGAACCATCCGACGCTACATCACGGTGCTCGAAGAGCTGGGGATTCCGGTGATGACCGAGTTGGGCCGCTATGGTGGATACCGCCTGGTGGCCGGCTTCAAGTTGCCGCCAATGATGTTTACCGACGAGGAAACCCTGGCGGTCTCCCTCGGGCTGCTGGCCGCCCGACAGCTTGGGCTGGCGGATGCGGCGCCGGCCATTGCCAGCGTGCAGGCGAAGCTGGAGCGGGTGATGCCGGCCAACCTGAAAAAGCGGGTACGCGGTGTCAGCGACACCACTCGGGTGATCCTTCCCCGGGGCGAGCCCAGCCTGGACGACCGCGCCCTGCAAACCCTGACCGTTGCCACGGAAGCGATGCGCTCGGTGGGGTTTACCTACCACTCCCCGGACCACGGCGGGATCGACCGCAGCGTGGATCCCTACGGCCTGGTGTTCCGTCAGGGGCGCTGGTATCTAACTGGCTTTTGCCATCTCCGCCAGGCCATGCGCTCGTTCCGGCTGGACCGCATCAGCCATGTCCACCTGTTAACGGCCACTTTTCAGCGGCCACCGGATTTTGATGCGGCGGATTTCCTGAGTGAGAGCTTCCTGTCCTGGGGGCGGACCCACGAGGTGTCGTTATTGCTGCATACGGACCGTGAGTCGGCCTCAGCCGTGTTTGGTTTTCATTCCTCCTGTGCGGAGGGATTCGAACAGCGTGAAGATGGCTTGTTGCTAACCACCCAAACCGACAGTTTCGAGTGGTTTGCCTGGTGGCTGGCGCAGCTCCCGTTCCGGTTTACCATCCTCAAGCCGGATGGGCTCAAGGATGCGTTGCGGGAGCATGCCACGCAGTTGCTGAAATGTTGTGAGTGAGGATTTACCCCACAAACATCCTCTTCGCCAATGGCAACCCCTTCAGGCCACTGACCGCCACGGTGGCGAGCAGGCCGCCGATCATTGCCCCGGCCACGCCGCAGGTCATCACATCCTGGCCGGTCAGGTACAGGCCGGGGATTCGGGTCTTGGGCTTCAGCCAGTCCTGTTCAAAGCGGCTGGGCGAATGGTTCAGGCCATAGATCTCGCCCTTGCTGTAGCGGCAGAAGTAATCGGTAGACAGCGGCGTCGACAGCTCGTAGTAATCCACCTTGCCTTCCAGGTGCGGGAACTTCTCATACAGCTTCGCCAGTAGCCGCTGGGCGTAGGCTTCTTTCTTTGCCTCGTACTCGTCACCACGCTTGCCCCAGGTCTCGTCGGCCCAGTCCTCGTACCAGTCATAAGGCCCTGGGGCGACGATTTCGATCGTGGCGCGGCCGGGGTAGCGCTCGGCAAAGCTTGGGTCTTTGGCGGAAGGGAACGAGATGTACGTCAGCGGAATGTCGTGTTCGTCCGGCGCGGCCACAAAGTCGCTGACCTGCTTCTCGTAGTTGGTGCCCGGATAGATCCAGTAGTTGGTTTTTGGCAACTTCAGGTTCTCAGCGGTATCTTCCAGGCCGATGTACAGGCAGTTGCTGGCGATGGAACGTTCCACGGTTGTCAGCTTTTCCTGGTAATAGTCCCGGTGGGGTGCGGTTTCCGGCAGCAGTTTGTCGAACGTGTTGAACACGCCGGCATTGCTGATCACCAGCGGGGCACGAACGTCCTCGCCGTCTGCCATGCGCACACCCACGGCTTTGCCTTTTTCGATCAGAATTTCTTTTACGTCGGCATAGGTGAACACTTCTCCGCCACTCTGCTGGATGACCGGAATAATGGTCTTCGCCATTTCAGAGGCACCGCCGATGGGGTAGTAGCCGCCGTACAGGTAGTGGCGGGCAATCAGGGCGTGGATGATGAAACTGGATTCTGCTGGTGGCAGGCCGTTGTCGCCCCACTGGCCGGTGAGCACCGCGATCAGTTCCTGGTTGTTGGTCAGGCCTTCCAGAACTTCTCGAGTGGGCTTGTTGAGGAACGCAGGCGCGGTGCGGTCGACCAGCTTGCGCAGGGGCCCGGCGGCCAGGTCCGGAAGTACCTTGCCGATCACCAGCCCCGGCATGGCTTTGGCCACTTGCCGCAGATAACCCAGGTAGGTGTCTATGGCCTGTTCCTCGCCGGGAAACTCCTTCTTCAACTCAGCTTTGAATCCGTCCGGGCCGGCGACAAGATCCACGTGGCGGTTGCCAATAAAGATGCGGTCAAAGTGGCTGTCCATAGGCGCCCACTTCAACTGGCCGTCGGTAATGTGGTCGAACAGGCGTTTGCTCAGGGTGTGGTCCGCGCCCACATCCCCAATGTAGTGCACACCTACATCCCATTCGTAGCCGTTGCGATCGTAGCTGTGTGTAAAGCCCCCGGCGGTGTAGTGCTGCTCGAACACCACCACTTTTTTACCCATTTTGCTCATGCAGGCGGCGGTGGTGAGCCCGCCAATACCGGAGCCGATGACAATGGCGTCATAGGGGCCATCAAGACGATTGGCGCGATAGCGCCGCCCGACACGGATAGTACTGGGTTTGGGGCTACTCATGATGTGGTGTCCTTATTTTGTTGTTTGTTTTCGGCAATTGAGCCATCGAGCAGGAGTGTGACAACACCTTCGGTCAGGTGAGGTTCCGCCTTCGTACCAGGCAGGTGCCCGTCGATAGACAGCTGGGACAGGCCATGCACCAGGGACCAGGCGGCGGCGGTCATCAGTGACAACGAAATGGGTTTGACGTAACCGGCGGCCTGGGCTCGCGCAATGGTGTCTTCCAGGACCTGGAAAGCTCCCTTTCCGGCTATGTCCAGCCGCGGGTGAATACCTTTGGGCAGCACCCGCCCGCCAAACATCAACCGATACAGGTTGGGTTCGTCCCGGGCGAACGACACGTAAACCAGGCCGATATCAATCAGTGCCCGCCTCGGGTCGCTTTGATCAACGGCGAGCAGTCGTTCCCGTAGTGCACTGAAACCGGTAATGGCGAGCTCTGCGAGCAGGCTGTCCCGGTCAACGAAGTGTCGATACAGCGCAGGCGCACTGACCCCAATCTGCTTGGCCAGGGCCCGCAGGCTGATCGCCGCATCGCCATGTTCCCGCAGAATTTCGAGGGCTAACTGGTGCGCCTGTTGAGGCAGGTCACCATGGTGGTAATTGGTTTTGAGTGAGGTAGAGCTAACAGTCATAAGTTATCACCGATAACATTGTTACCGGTGATAACATCACAAGGTGCAGGAGATTGTCAACTGTATTCGGAGGCTGCCGATTCACTTTGTTTGTAGCTCCGGAAGGCCAGCAACCCATCCACAACAAGAAACACCCCAAGGCTGACGCCCATCACCGGCGCAAACCATCCCAATCCGACCGCAATCAGCGCCATGGTCAGTAGTGCCAGGGGCGGTGCCTTGAGCAATTCTGTCCACACCCGCTGGGCGGATCGTTGATTGGATGTCCCTCGCGTCGGGCGCTTCAGCCACCACATGCGGTAGCCCAACGCGATCATCACGCACAACCCCAAGGCGCAGGCCGCCACAAAGAGCTGGTTGGCCAGGCCAAACAGAATGCCCATGTGGGCGTCGATGCCCCAACGGGTGAGTTTGGCGGCGATCGGGAAGGTTTCGAAATCCACCCGGTCGGTCACAGCCATGGACTTGGGATCAACCGCCACCATATCCACCTGTGTCGGCCAACTGCGATCGATTTCACGAACCACCCAGGCGCGGTTGGCGTCTGCTGCGGGTTTGATTTCCACCATCCCGGCATCGATGCCCGCAGTTCGGGCACGTTCCAGTACGGCATCATAGGTGGCTGCGTTGTCCCTGCCCGTGGCCATTGGCATGGCCATTCCGTGCCAGGCGTGTTCACCATGGCTGTGAGCCTGAGCGGCTGCTGAATCGGCGATCTGCGTGTTCAGCCCTGGTGTGCCCCAATCCAGTTGCGCGCGCAGTTCGGCAATATTGGCACCGGCCCACTTGGACCAGGTCAGGCCGGTCACCGCGAAGAACAGAAAGGCCATCAACAACACCACGCCAATACGACTATGCCATTTGCGAAGTGTGCTTCGGTCCGTGTCCTTGCCGCTTCGGCTGGTCGAGCGGCGTCGCCACCAAAGGAACAGGCCACCCAGTGCCACCAGCCAGAGCCAGGAGGCGGCCAGTTCGCTGTAGTAGCGACCAACCTCACCCAAATGCAAATGCCGGTGTACATAATCGATCCAGATGCGGAACGGCAGGGTGCCGCTGGTGCCGTAAACCACCAGGTCACCGCGAATCGACAGGGAAACCGGGTCCACAAATACTGCCTGATGTTCGTAGGGTTGCAGGCCCTCCACCACAAACATGACCCGCGTGGTTTGTCCCGCTTCTGGTGCCGGGCGGACTGCAGCGAGGGCGGCGTCGTTGCCAATATGGCTCCGTGCAGCCCCGATCTGGTCGGCCAGTGGGTGAGCATCGCCAGTGAACCCGGTGGTCAGTTCGGTGTGATAGAGCCAGCTTTCAATCTGTGGCGTCAGCGCGAACAGCGCGCCTGAAAGGGCGGCCACGAATATAAACGGGCCAACGAGAAGTCCTGCGTAGAAATGCAGGCGCAAAAGCAGAGTGTATCCCCAGCGCGGCGCGCCGGTGGATCGTGATTCGTTCATGGTCATCCTCACTACGGATTTAAAGGGAAAGTGCGGAGGTCAGACGATGAGCGGTGGGGCGCGAACAGGCGCGTTGGGAAAACTTGGAATGCCCCGTGGGGCAGAGATCGAGGTCAGCGATGCAGGGTGACGGCTGCCAGGATGGTCTGAAGGCGCACCTTGGGCGCCCTGGGGTGACATGGCCGGCAGTTTGGTGAGCAAAACGCAGTAGCCACAGTCCCCATGGGCCAGGTGCTCGAACGGGTCCGAATGTTTGTCGGGAGCGTGCTCAGGTGGGTGGCCGTGGTGTTTGTGCTTGGCGTGATGGGAAGGCTCGGCCGAGTGATGCGTTGGTTCGGCATGCTGGGGCAGCTGGGCTTTGGTGAGCAATGGCCCCAGATAGATGAGCAGCATGGATAGCAGGGCTATCCATACAGGCCATCGATTGTGCCGTTGTAGTGTCACATTCCACCCGTATCCATGGGGCTGGTCATCCCCGCGTCCGTTTTGCTGCAGGAACTTTACCGTTATCGATCCGTTCAGGGCAACGGAATTAGATACGGCAGCAAAGGTTCGGGGTTTCAGGCATTGCGAAAGATAAAGGAATCCATCGACAGCACACCATGCTCAATGCCGCCCTTGATGACCGAGCCGCGTGCGTCGGGGCCAGCGGCACCCAGTGCAACCAGCAACGGCAGAAAATGCTCCGTGGTTGGGTGCGCGCGCTGGGCATGGGGTGCGAGCGTCAGCGTGCTTACCAGGCGTGCCTGGTCGTTTTCCAGAACCGCTTCACGAATCCATTGGCTAAAGGCCTTTGCGTACTCTGCACTGTTGTTATCCCTCCAGCGTACCTCGTAGAGGTTATGAGTCAGACTGCCCGAACCGACGATCAGCACACCTTCCTCTTGCAGCGGCGCCAGCACCTGGCCCAGTTGGTAGGCGGACTGGCTGTTGAGGTTTGCCGGCAGAGAGACCTGGAAAACCGGCACCGACGCCCTCGGGTAAAGGTACGTCAGCGGCACCCAGGCACCATGGTCAAGACCGCGTTGGGCATCGGCGACGGGCTTCCATCCGGCATTGTCCAGCAGAGATAGAGCCTTCTTTGCGAGCGAGGGATGACCATGCGCCGGGTACTCCAGTTCGTACATGGCGGGCTCAAAGCCTCGAAAGTCATGGATGGTAGCCGGTGCCTCTGACAGCCCCACCTGCACTTCCTGTGTCATCCAGTGGGGCGACACCACCAGCACCGCAGTTGGTCGGGGCAGTTCCGTTCCAAGCTGCGAGAGAGCCGGGCCTGCGAGGCCCGGCTCCAGTGCAAAGGTGGGAGCGCCGTGGGATACGAACAGACTGGTCATGGCGCGATACTCCTGTTTATTTCGTTGCCAAACGGTCTACGGAAGCGCGTCCGGCACCGCTAAACAGCAGGGACACCGACGCTGCCAGTAGTGCCAGCGCGAATTCATAACCGTTGTTGCTCATGAACAGGCCATTCTGGGCATGCACGGTGAAGATGGCGACCAGCATGGCGAAGGCCAGCGCTGCACTGGCGGGGCGAACCAGCAGGCCGATGATCAGTGCCAGGCCGCCCAGGAACTCGGTGCCACCGGCCAGCAGAGCCATGAGGTAACCCGGGCTCAGGCCGATGGAATCCAACCACTGCCCGGTGCCTTCCAGGCCGTAGCCACCGAACAAGCCAAACAGCTTTTGGGCGCCGTGAGCCACGAAAATGATGCCGACGGGAATGCGCAGGGCCAGCGCGCCCCAGCCAGGGTTGGTGTCGAGCAGTTTGTTGAAGAGTGTATTATTCATGATCCGATTTCCTTGTGTATGAGATGTGTGTTGAGCATGGATATACTTTACGAATATCTTATTTTGGGATAAACATGCTTTTATTGGATTAACTGTCTCAAAAATCGGAACAATAGAATGGATAGATTGCTGGAGATGCAGACCTTCTGCGCCGTTGTGGATGAGAGCAGCTTTGTAGCTGCCTCGGAGGCAATGGGGATGTCGAAAGCCGCCGTATCACGTTACATCGGTGAACTCGAGTCCCGGCTTGGGGTGCGGCTTCTTCACCGCACCACCCGGCGACTGTCGCTGACCGCGGAGGGCGAGGTGTTCTATGTGCGATGCCGGGAGCTGCTGGCAGGAGTGGAAGAGGCCGAGGCAGAACTGACCTCACGCAGCGGCGTCGCCAAGGGTGTGTTGCGCATCAATGCCCCGGTGAGTTTTGGCATTCGCCACCTGGCGCCCCTGTGGGGGCAATTTCATAGTGAATATCCGGATGTGGAACTCAATATCGACCTGTCCGACCGCATGGTGGATATTGTTGAGGAAGGCTTTGATCTGGCGATCCGAATTGCCAGCTTGAGAAATTCCACCCTGGTCAGCCGGCGTCTCACCACCACGCGGCTCGTTGTCTGCGCCTCTCCCGGATACCTCAGCGCCCACGGCACGCCAGAGCATCCCGAGGACCTGATCCATCACAAGATCATCGCCTACAGTAATCTGGCCACGGGTAACGACTGGCATTTTGACGGTCCGGATGGACCATTGAGCACACGGATACGCCCCTGGATGCATGCCAACAACGGCGAAACCTGCTGTGCCGCCGCCCTGGCCGGTCAAGGGGTGATCCATCAGCCGGGTTTCCTGGTTCAGGAAGACCTCGACGCAGGCCGGCTGGTGGAACTGCTGCCGGATTACCGCTCTGACGAACTGGGCGTATACGCGGTCTATCCCACCCGGAAATTCGTGACGCCAAAGGTGCGGGCCTTGGTGGATTATCTGCAATCGACCTTCCCGGACGTGGTTTAGGCCCCGGGTCGGTCACTCAAGGTAACCCCCCACTGCCTGTAACACCTGCTGTGAATCGGTAGGGGAGACCCAGATCGCCAATGCCGTGCGCTGCTGGCCTTTGTCTGGTGCTGCCGGCAGTTTTAGTTGCCATTCGCCTTCACCGGGTAGGGTTGTGACATCAAGCACCACAAAATCGTGAGTGAGTGTCTTGCCTCGGTTCTCACCCGCTTTCACTTGAGTCTCGATGCCCATGCCCAGGTAAGCGACGTGAAGGTGGTTGCGGGTCTTGTCGGCAAAGTTGACTTTCAGCCGGTTGCCCTGAAGGGCAGCGGTCAGGTTGCCGACCTGTTCGTTTGACGTCTCCCAGTTGCGCGCGCCCCGGAACCATGGCCGCCATTCCTGGCTGTTAATGACGAAACCGGGTGTGTACACCTGGCTGATGTTGCCATCCCTGGCATATTGGCGCTGCCGCTGGCTGTATTCGCTGCTCGCAAAGCGGTCTTTCCAGCCGATGTAGTTCCAGTAATCAACATGAAAGGCCATCGGGATGAATGTTCTGAAAACGCCGTCGCGGTTTTTCAGGGAACTGAGAAAGGCGTCAGCCGGTGGGCAACTGCTGCAACCCTCCGACGTAAACAGTTCAATAACATCGGTCTGCGTGTTACTGCTTTGCCACTGTTCGGCGTGGACGAGCAGGGGGAACAGAAGCAACGCAGGTATCAGCATGCGCCTCATAACGATCTCCACAAGTGACAGTTCTCAGTTTCCCGATGCTCCGCGTATCCGCAGAGCATCGTTGTCATGAATCACAGCCCCAGCATGTCAGAGGCATGCCAGCAAATGGTTCAATGAAGGTGAAACTTTCGATCACAATTCCGTCACGGAGAGCGTCGCTGTTATCCCCGACGTGCCGCCTCAATAGCCGCAACATCGATTTTACCCATCGTCATCATTGCCTCGAACACCCGTTTCGCGGTTGCGCGGTCTGGGTCGGCAATGGCGTCTGACAGAACCTGCGGCGTAATCTGCCAGGAGATACCCCACTTGTCCCGGCACCAGCCGCAGGCGCTTTCCTCGCCGCCGTTGCCCACAATCGCGTTCCAGTAGCGATCGGTTTCCTCCTGATCCGCGGTGGCCACCTGAAATGAAAACGCTTCGCTGTGTGTGAAGATGGGCCCGCCATTGAGCCCGAGGCAGGGAATGCCCAGCACGGTGAACTCCACCGTCAGTACATCCCCTTCCGAGCCTGATGGGTAGTCTCCCGGCGCATGATTTACGGCGTCCACCGACGAATCGGGGAAGGTGCTGGCGTAGAAGTTGGCCGCCTCCTCAGCATCGCCGTTGTACCAGAGGCATATGGTGTTTTTCGCTCGCGTGGTCATTGCATGGCTCCCTGTTGTTGTCGCTTACTGGCACTGCTCGAGCCCGCTGCTGATCATCCATTGGACGCCAAAGCGGTCCTTGGTCATTCCGAAACGATGCGCCCAGAAGGTCTGTTCGAAGGGCATGATTTCTGCGCCGCCTTCGGACAGCGCCCGGAAAACCTGCTCCGCCTGCTCGGTACCATCGTATTCCAGGTGGATCTGCGCGCCCTGAGGTGGCTGATAACAGTCTCCCGCCATATCCGCCCCCATCAATCGGCGGCCGCGGATATTGAGAGAGGAATGGACAACGAGATGGTGCATCTCCTTCGGCACGTCCGCGGCCGCTGGTGTTTCACCATAAGTAATCACGGCTTCCAGAGTGCCGGCGGTCACCTCCGCATAGAATTCCATGGCTTCCCGGCAGTTGCCGCCAAACGCCACGTGCACGTTGATCTCCCGGGGCAGCTTGCCCAGTGAGCGATGTTTCTCAAGGGCCGCGCCGGGATCGAAATCCTCCAGCTCGAAGTAACGGCGCAACTCAAGAGTGACGTTGCCGTCCGAATCCTCATTTGGCCACTGCTTCGCCCAGTCGATGGCATCCTCCAGGGAATCCACCTCAAGCACACTGTAGCCGGCCAGCAGCTCGCTGGTCTGCTCGAAGGGCCCGTTGACAACAGTGGGCTCACCGTTGCGGAACTGAATGCGGCAGCCTTCCCGGGTGGGCCACAAACCGTCGCCACCGGTAAACACCCCGGCCTGCGTCATCCGCTCGTTATAGTCCGCCATCGCCTGCAAGAGGTCATCCGTGGGCATTACGCCATTCTCGGTGTCGGCATCGGCCTTACGCATCAGCATGTATTTCATGTTGTCGTTCTCCAGTGATAGTTGGTGGTTTCACTGGTTAGTCGCGTGGGGCGGGACGAAATCGACAGGGGGAGGAAAAATTTTCAGGAACGTCGTTTATTGTGCGTCTTTTGCCTGTTCCGCCGCTCGCTTGTTGTCCCGTGCGGTAAAGCCCCAGCCAACGGCGGCAAGGAGAATCAACCCGGTGATGATTGGTGACACCTCCCCGAACGAGACTACCGCGCCGATGACAGAGGCTACGGCTGCCACAGCAGACAGTTTCCAGGAGTAGCCGCTGGTTCCGGACTGTTTTTGGGGTACTTCTTTCATATAAAACCCTCGTGAGCCAACGCCAACAGTAGCAGGAATTGTTTCACGATGATGCTATTGAAGCGCGGTTGAAATCATCCTGATGGGAGTCACCCAGTAGAGGGGCTGTTGTCAGCCTGGCTTTCCATCGCGGCGAACGCTTCAGCGATGGTTGGTGGAGCTGTGGGGCGGGCGTACATTGCCTTGAGATAGTCCCGCAACCGCGGAGTGCTCTCAAGCATCTCCTCTGTGTTGGCCCAGTCCAGTGTATATGCCGCGTTGAAATCCGCCGCGCTTAGCCGGTCGCCAACCATGAACTCGCGTTCCGACATGTGCCGTTCAAGCACCGCTATCATTTCCAGGCATTCCTGTCTCGCCAGCTCGACATCCTGAGGTATTCGCTTCTCGTCCGGGTAAACGAACGTGTGGCGGGCGATTCGCCACAATGGTTGTTCGACCTCGGTCACAAGGAAGAACATCCAGCGGTACATCTGTGCCCTGTCTTCCAATGTCTCGGGAATGAATCCGGCCTGAGGGTATTTTTCTGCCAGGTAGAGCTGGATTGCGGCTGATTCAGTTAACACGAGGTTTCCATCCACCAATACCGGCACCTTGGCGGCAGGGTTGAGAGAAAGAAAGTCCTGTTGGTGATGCTCATCCTGCATAAGGTCTACCGGGTGCAGTTCGTGCTCAAGGCCCAGTTCGTTAAGCAGCCAGACAACGCGCAAGGCACGGGTTGGGGGTGTTCCATATAATTTCAGCATTTCCTGCTCCTCCGATGCGTGGGCACCGTTTGTTCGATGGGTTCTTAATTAAGTCGAACCGGAGCATGTGAAATCGACATCACATTGTAATTTTACCTTTGAGCAATGATTGAAGTTAACGAGTCACTTCCGGGCGATTAGGAAAACCGATCCAGAACCGACCAGTCTGGCCGGAAGTATCCCTGAGTGATCGCCAGTTTCTTACGGTAGGTTTCCTCGTCCCGCACCGGGCTCTTGGCGTAGCGGGGCGTTCCCGGCATCAGACATGAACTTGCCCCCTTTCACTATAGGAGCTCAGCTTTGTGGAGGCCGTCGAAGGCACCCTGAATGCACCTTCGACACTTTGTCGCTCTGACTCTGCGGGTGGCGGTGATAAGGGAGGCATCGCACGGATTGAAATGCACCCCAGTCTAGATCAAAATATACCAATTATTGGTACCAGTGAGGTGTCACGATGCAAAAGAATACCAGCATCACTTTAGGCCAACACTTTGATGCGTTCATTACAGAACAGCTCAAAAATGGCCGATACAGCTCGACCAGCGAAGTTGTACGTGCAGGGTTGCGCCTGCTTGAAGAGTCTGAAACCCGTCTGACAACACTCCGAAAACTACTTAAGGAAGGAGAGGACAATGGTTTTGAAGACTACTCCTACGATTCATTCATTCAGGAGTTGGATAGCGAAAAACGATAATGCCAAACTTCAAGCTTTCCAGGAAGGCCAAAGCTGATCTTAGATCGATTGCACTTTACACGGAACGTAAATGGGGTCGAGATCAACGAAATCATTACCTCCTTCAGTTCGACCAGTGTTTCCACCTCCTGGGCGAAAACCCGAACCTGGGGCGGGCCTGCCACGAAATCAGACCTGGCTATCAGCAATACCCTCAGGGCAGCCATATCATTTTTTATCGGTTAGCTGCAGACGGTGCAACTGAAATTATCCGGATCCTTTATAAGCGCATGTTGCCCGAGGGGCATTTGCTATAGGGCTTTGTCGCTCTGACTTACTGACGAAAACGCCGGATAAACGCCTCGGATTCAGCAATCGACTGCTCCATATTGCGAATCAGCGCATCCACGTCCTGGCGGATACCCACCAGCTCATTCTCCAGCGAGCCGATCGCCTGGGCGTTCAGGTTGTGCTTGAGATACAGCACCTGATCCTGAAATGCCTCCAGTACCGGGTCCATGCGCTCCTCGGCATCGTGCATGCGGCTGATCAACTGGCTGTACTGGGTGCGGGTTTCATCAAGCTGTTGTTCGCTGCTGCGGCGCAGGGAGGCGCTTTCGTATTCACCGAGTTCGTCTTCCCATTCCTCGAACAGGGCTTCCGCCACATCTTCCACCTTGTCGATGCGGTCGCGGACATCTTCCGCGCTGGACTTGCTGTCTTCGTAGGCATCGCTGATCTCGGCGTAGCGCTCCTTGAGATCGGTATCCGGCGTGTCCACCACGCTCTGGAAACGTTCAAGGGACGAGCGGAACGTCTCCTGGGCATCGTTCTGGCTGTCCCGCGCGTTTTCCACCCGGTCCACCAGGATGTCGCGCTTTTCAAAGCCGAGCTTTTCCATGGTGTTGTAGTACAGCGAGGAACAACCGCCCAGCAGCGCGACACTGAAAAACACCAGCCCCAGACGCCTGGCGATGGATGGTGTTATTGAGCTGGCAGTCACTGGATGTGGCATAGAGTTGTCTCCGGTTGGGGCATGGGTGCGACCCCGGAAAGTGAAGCATGGCGATGGTGCAATGACAAGCTTCTGCCAGCTATCGCCATGACTAGGGACGCGCTGGGTTTATTTCACAGGGACTTTACTGGAAGCAAACACACTCCGCCCCAGCCACCGCCATAGGTCCCGGGTATCCCGCCGACCGCCACGCACGAGCAGGCGGCGCGCCTGCTGCTCGGCATCCGGGTCGCTGTCGCCGGTCCAGATTTCGGTCAGGCTGGCGACGCTGGCTTCTACCACCAGGGTCAGCTCGTGGCCCGGGTTTTCACGGCACAGGTCGATCTCGCCGTTGGCAACCACCAGCCACCAGTGCCGTTCCCGTTGCCGGGCATCGTTCAGGAAAAAGTGAATGACCACTTTGCGGTCAGAAGGGAATTCGTCAATGGGTGCGAAACGGCGGATATCCCACATCAGGAAGCCTGCATCGAGCTGGTTTGCCTGCAACCGGCTGCCAATCCATCTCGCTCCCCAGTGACCTATTGCCAGGATGATCGGGCGCAATTCCTCACCGGCCGGTGTAAGCACATACTCCTGGTTGTTGGCCTCCTGCACGCGGCGAAGCACGCCCACTTCCTCAAGCTTTTTCAAACGCTGGGCCAGGAGCGTTGCTGACATTCTTGGCAACCCCCGCCGTATCTCGTTGAAATGGGTACTGCCACACAGCAGCTCCCGCACCACCAGCGGTGTCCATCGCTCCCCGAGTATTTCCGAGCCCCGGGCAACGGTGCAGAACTGTCCATAGTTGGTCATGGGCTTTGGCTCCCTGGGCGGCGTGAGTGCCCCGAACTTTCATCCTAGCCCTTTTTCGTATGGCTGGCGCTCCATTTTCTGGACTATCGCCTGCACCCGGCCGGGGGGATAGTGATTTCAGACACCACGGGAAAGGGGAACACCATGATCAAGCTCGCCATCATTCAGGAACCACCGGTCTTTCTGGACCGGGAAAAGACCATCGCAAGGGCAGTGCAATTGGTGCAGGGCGCCGCCAACCAGGGAGCCCGGCTGATCGTTTTCTCGGAAGCCTTCATCCCCGGTTATCCCGCCTGGATATGGCGGCTGAAACCGGGCGGTGACTGGGGGCTCTCGGAGCAGTTGCACCGGCGACTGCTGGACAACGCTGTCCAGCTTGGTTCTGACCAGTTGCGGCCCCTGCTGGAGGTCGCCAAGGAAATGCAGGTGACCATCGTGTGCGGCATCGACGAACGCGACGAAGACACCAGCCGCGCCACCCTCTACAACTCGGTAATCACCATCAGCCCCGAGGGCACGGTGCAGAACTGCCACCGCAAACTCATGCCCACCAACCCGGAACGCATGGTATGGGGCTTCGGCGATGCCAGCGGGATGAAAGTCACCGACACCCCCGTTGGCCGGGTCGGGTCACTGGTGTGCTGGGAAAACTACATGCCACTGGCGCGCTACGCACTGTTCGCCCAGGGCATCGATATATACATCGCCCCCACCTACGACAGCGGCGACCGCTGGGTTCGCACCCTTCAGCATATTGCCAGGGAAGGGGGATGCTGGGTGCTTGGCGCAGGCAATGTGCTGCGCACGAGCGACCTGCCCGCGGACTTTCCGGAGGTAGAACGCCTGTATCCGGACAAGGAGGAATGGATCAACTCCGGGGATTCGGTGGTCATTTCGCCCGCCGGGGAAATCGTAGCCGGCCCCCTGCGAAAGGAAACCGGCCTGCTGCTGGCAGACATTGATGTCACCGAAGTGAACGCGGCAAGGCGCAGCCTGGATATCGTCGGCCACTACGCCCGGCCGGACATCTTCTCACTGCAGGTGAACACCCGGCCCCAAAGGCCCGTGAGCTTCAATGAATAGGGAGACATGTGACGAAACCAATGAGGGGGATGTGTCATGAACGAAGAAAAGGTCTACCACGGAAGCTGTTTCTGCGGGGAGGTCCAGTTAACCGTCAGGGGTAATCCGGAAGCCATGGGCTACTGCCATTGCGAATCCTGCCGGCACTGGTCCGCCAGCCCGGTGAATGCATTCACCCTGTGGAAGCCGGACGCCGTTTCCATCCAGCAGGGCTCAGACAACATCGGCACCTACAACAAGACACCGGGAAGCAGCCGTAAATGGTGCAAAACCTGTGGCGGTCACCTGTTCACCGAGCACCCTTCCATGGGGCTGACGGATGTCTACGCTGGGATCATTCCGGAGTTCCCTTATCAACCCGGCGTGCATGTTCACTATCAGGAGGCTGTGCTGCGAATCCGGGATAGCCTTCCGAAATTGAAGGATGTGCCTTCGGAAATGGGTGGTAGTGGGGTCGAGGTGGCAGAATAGGCGGAGTCTAACTGCTTTCAGGTAAAACAGCCTGCCCCGACCTGTAACGCCGGGGCAGCGCCGCATATCACGCCTTCATATGCGCCCGATACTCCCCCTGTCGCTCCAGCATCCAGCCCGGATACTCCGTCGGTAGGCGGCTGACCTCATCCAGGGCTGCCAGTTCGTCGGCTGAGAACCGGACCTGTGCCGCCAGGAGATTGTCCCGCAACTGGTCTACCCGCTTGGCCCCGACAATCACACTGGTTACGGCGTTCTGGTGCAGCAGCCAGGCAAGCGCAATCTGAGCCACACTGACGGGCTGGCCGTCGACCTTCTTGCCGGTGGCGATCTCCCGCATCACGGCGATGACAGCACTGCCACGCTCCCGGTTGACAGGCGGGAAATCAAACTTGGCGCGCCGGCTCTCCTCGGAGGCGTCCGGCCCTTCGTACTTGCCGGAGAGATAGCCGCCTGCCAGCGGGCTCCACACCATCAAGCCGATGTTTTCGGACTCCAGCATGGGGATCACTTCCCGTTCGAGATCCCGGCCCACGAGGGTGTAGTAAGCCTGCAGCGACAGAATCGGGCACAGGCGGCGGGCTCGGGTAATGCCAACGGCTTTCATCACCTGCCAGGCGGCCCAGTTCGACAGGCCGACGTAACGGACATGGCCGTGATGCACCAGGGTATTCAGCGCCTCCAGGGTCTCCTCTATCGGCGTGGCCGGGTCGAAGCCGTGGATCTGATACAGGTCGATGTAGTCGGTTTGCAGTCGCTGCAGGCTGGCCTTGCACTCGCTCATGATGTGGCCACGGGAGGCACCACGGGCGTTGGGGCCTTCACCCATAGGGCCGAGCACCTTGGTGGCCAGTACGACATCTTCGCGGCGAACGTCCAGATTCTTTAGGGACTGCCCCACGATGCGTTCACTGGCACCACCACCGTACACGTTGGCGGTATCGATAAAGTTGATGCCCGCCTCCAGGGCCGTCTTCACCAGCTCATCGGCCTGTTCCTGCTGCAACTGGCCGATCAGCCCCCACATGTCGTCCCCGCCGCCGAAGGTCATGGTGCCCAGGCACAGTTCCGATACAAACAGCCCCGAGTTGCCCAGCGTCCGCAGGCGCAGGGGTGCGTCATGGGTGGATTGGGGTAAGTTGGGAGTTGTCATCGTCGATCACCTCTTCGTAATGGAAGAACCTGCCGGAGCAGGGCCGTGGGTTCATACTAGGCGACGCAGGGCCAATCGGGCTGGCGGAAACTCTCAGAGGATTGCACAATCCTCTCAACCTGATCTCAGCGCGGGGATGCCCCTGCTGAAGTGCGGCGCCGGACGGTTTATGATTCCATTAGAACAGGAGACCACCATGACCGCCCAACCCAACGTCATTCCAATACAACCGGACAACCCATCCCTAAGCCGGCTCCGTGATCTTGTCGAGCAGCAATGGCTGACCCACGGCCCGGAGAGCGCGGTCAACGGTTTGCGCCTGACCCGCGCCCTGGAACCCAGTGGCACCATCCGGGCCCTTTACCAGACCTCGTTCTGCATCGTATTGCAGGGGGCCAAGGTGACGGCGGTCGGGGAGTCGGCCTTTCATTATCGCCAGGGCGAGTGCCTGCTGGCGTCCGTCAATGTGCCAGTGAACTCCCGGATCGTGCAGGCCTCCCCCGATAAGCCGTATCTGGCGCTGAGCCTGTCGATTGATCCGGCGATGATTTCCGAGCTGCTGGTGACCCATCCGGAAATGGCGTATCGGGGCCCAAAACAACCGGCACTGGTCACGGCCGGGATGCCGGATGACCTGTACGATCCTGTCATCCGCCTGCTCCGGTTGCTTGATCAACCGGACGATCGTGAAGTTCTGGAGCCGCTTGTCCGTCGGGAAATCTGTTGGCGTATATTGCGTTCGCCGCTGGGGCCGGCCCTGCAGCAGATCGGCCTAAAGGACAGCGACACCGCCCGCATTGGCCGGGTAACCGCTTGGATGCAGGCGAACTACCAACAGCCCTTCCGGGTGGCTGAGCTGGCGGCGATGGCGAGTATGAGCCCGGCGACTTTCCACCGGCATTTCAAGAGCATCACCCGGTTAACGCCTGTGCAATTCCAGAAGCTGGTGCGTCTGCAGGAAGCCCGGCGACTGCTGTTAAGCGATCAGGAAGTGGCGAGTGTTGGCTACCGGGTTGGCTATGAAAGCCCGTCCCAGTTCAGCCGCGATTACCGCAAACTGTTTGGCGCACCACCGGGGCGGGACAAGGCCGTGATGCGTTCCAGCGTGGCGATTGAGAGTGGTGTATGAGGGGGGTGCCGGTCAAATACCGTACTCCCGCTCAACCTTCGCAATCCGCACCCGGAAACTGGAATACCATTGCTGATGGCCGCGCCGCTGGGCCTCCTGATGCTCCGCGTTCTGCTTCCAGTTGCGAATAGCCTCGAGGCTTTCCCAGTAGGACACCGTAATGCCCAGACCCTCCCGGGCGGATTCCATACCCAGGTAGCCGGGTTGTTGTGCCGCCAATTCAGCCATTCGCTCGGCCATTTCGCCGTAGCCGTTGTCGCCCTCGGTGCGGTGGCTGGTGAAAATGACGGCGTAGTAGGGGGGAGTGGGGGTGTTGGCGATTTCTGACATGGCGTGCTCCAGGGTAAGTCCAGTACAAACTGGGGCTAATGGTCAGGCTTTTCTATTTCCCACTGCTCTCGTTGCAACCGGTAAAGCGCATGTGGCCGCAACGGGCTATTCTCGGGCAAACTGGGATGTTCAAACTCGCCACTGTACGTCATGCCGATGCGCTCCATGACACCGCGTGATCGCAGATTGCCAACGGTAGCAAAGGAGACAATTTCAGAAAGCCCCAGCTGTTGAAACCCGACATCCAGGGCACCGCGAGCAGCTTCTGACGCATAGCCATTCCCCCAGTGGGCGAACGATAGGCGCCAACCAATCTCCACACACGGAGAAAACGGCATCGCCGCAACGGGGACGTGTAGCCCGCAAAAGCCAATAAAGGGCTCGGCGCCCTTGACTTCTACCGCCCAGAACCCCCAGCCACGTTGTTTGATGAGCGAACGAATTGTCTCCGCCATCTCGTTGCTTGCATGCCCACTCAGCGGCTCGGGGAAGAACTCCATAACCTTTGGGTCGGCGTTTAGAGCGGCGAACGGCTCGAGATCACTCTCGCGCCATTGGCGCAAACGTAGTCGTTCGGTCTGAAATTCCAATAATTCTGCCATAACTGAATGAGCCTTACTCCTGACGACGGACGTTAGAAGCTGCCTCGCGGATCGCGGGGCAGAAGTTTATCGGACGGAGCTCGATGCCCCAGCCCAACTCCTCGCCCATACGCGCTGCCGGGTGCCTGTCTCTTATACACATCTGACGCTGCCGAC